>Ga0208013_1001270_pt1 | contig 12044 bp, 11 predicted proteins | sample 16_taG_FD_184091 | JGI IMG/M metagenome (GOLD analysis project Ga0208013, IMG submission 184091) | Marine viral communities from the Subarctic Pacific Ocean - 16_ETSP_OMZ_AT15313 metaG (SPAdes) (version 2) | ecosystem: Environmental > Aquatic > Marine > Oceanic | place: Pacific Ocean | collected...
AACATAAAAGAATTCAAGGATTAAATAAAAGTACTATTGAATATAAAGAATTACAAAAAAGACACAGAAAAGGAGATTTAACTGATGCAGAATTTTTAGATAAAAAAGTAGAATTAAAAATTGAACAACTTAAAGGAAAAATGATCCCCGGGTATGGGGCTCTCCTTAAACAATTAAGAGCAGAACATAAAGATAAATCATGGGCTTCTTATATGTTTGATCCATTAACTTATAGTAGTGATACTTCTATTCAATTGTTTGTAAAATCAGTTCAAGATGCTAACCTTAAAACAGATGATGCAGCACGTAAACTTAAAGGAGACTTAAAAGAAGAGTACGATTTATTTACAGAAGGAAAATCTGAATTTGATATTGAAAAATTAAATGATGATTTATTAGAAGAAATTACAATGGGAGGTAAAAAGAGATTATCTTTAATACAACCAATTGATGTAAATAGATATGAAGAAGAAAGAAGAAAAATTAAAGAAGATCTTAGAAATAAATATAATGCACCTAAACCAATGGAAGGTGAAACGTGGGAAAGTGCAACTGTAATAGATAGATGGAAAGCCTGGAGAAAATCTGATACTTATAAAAGATATGATAAAGAAGTTCAAGATTGGATAGATAAAAATACACAAGAAATAAAAGAAGCTAGAGAGTTATTAAAGAGTTTAAGAGATCAAATAAAGCAATCTGCAAAACTTTTAAGAGATACTATTAAAGGAACTGATGAATATGCTATGCAAGCTGTTAAATTAAAAGCATTGCAAGATTTATTAAAGAAAAACTATAATAGTCAATTAGGTAAATTTAGAGGGGATTGGGTTCAACCTAAAAGAGATATATATGCTAATCCAAAATATGCTAAAATACAAAGTGACCCTAAATTAAAAAGATATTATGATTTTGTTTTAAAAACTTTTCAAGAAGGACATAAAATGATAGGGACAGCTAATATGGATAAAAATGATTGGGATGAATTTTCTTATTTAATGCCTTCTATTAGAAAAAAAGATATCGATAGAATGAACGAACAAGGTTTAGTTTCAGGTGTTAAAGATATGTTAAAAGAAGGATTTTCTGTGGTAGAAACAGATGATGAATTTGGAACTTATGCTCAACATAGTGGAGAATTAAATAAAAGAGTACCTGTTTATTATACTAATAGAGTGGATGCTAAAGAGATATCTAGAGATATAGCTAGTAGTTTATATCAATTTATGCATATGGCTAATAACTTTAAAAATAAAAATGAAATACAAGGACATGTTATGTTATTTAGAGATATGATTTCTAATAGAAAATTCATGGAAACTAATTCGGCAGGAGTAGAAATTATTAATAAAACAGCGGAAGCAATGGGCATTAGAATGCCTTTAAAGAAAGAAGGAGAAACTAATACATTTAAACATGTTAATGAATGGATTGATATGGAAATATTTGGTCAAAGAGAATTAAAACAAACTTTCAATTTATTTGGTAAAGAAATGTCTTGGACTAAGGCCGTAGGAACTATTAATTCATTTACAGCCTTGAATATGTTATCATTTAACTTACTACAAGGTGTTAATCAATCTGTACTTGATAATATGGCAATGATACAAGAAGGCGTAGCTGGAGAATTTATGGATAAATCAGATTGGGCTTGGGGAAAAACAAAATATTGGACAGAAGGAGGAGCTATTTCTGATATAGGGAGATTTATGCCAAAAACTAAACTCGGGAAAGCAATGGAATTTTTTGATGCATTAACAGAGTTTCATGATAACGAAGGTAGAAAATTAGTAGGGGGAAAAGCAAGAAAAGCATTACAGACAGGTAATTTACTTTTTCTCCAACAAGCTGCAGAACATGAATTGTCTGGAACTAGGTTACTTGGATTAATGCGTAGTTTAAAAGGAAAGTTGAAAGATAGTGATGGTAATGTTATAATGAACGAAGAAGGTAAACCTGCTGATTTATATGACTTATTAAAGATAGACGAAAAAGGTGTAATGTCAGTAGATCCTAGAGTAGATAATTTTAATAGATTAGATTTTATAGGATTAGTTCAAGGATTAAGTAGAAGAACAAATCAGGTTAAAGGAAAGATACATTCTGATATGGCGTCTAGAAGAGCTCAAGGTAAACTAATTATGTTATTCCGTAAATGGATATTTCCAGGACTTAGAAGACGATTTGGACATGGAGGCCCTCTTATGCCTGGAGGTTCTGGTAGTACTTTACATGTAGATGAAGAATTAGGAGCAGTTACACAAGGTATGTATGTTTCATTTTGGAATATGATGGGAGAATCTCTTAGTGATCAATCATTACCATGGACTACATATAAAAAGATGACTAAAATGGAACAACAAAATGTTAAAAGAACATTAGTTGAATATGCTTCTTTGATAGCGGCATCTGTATTAGTAGGAGCTTTAGCAAATCTTGACGATGATGAAGAAACTTGGATAAGTAATTTTGCGTTATATCAAGCTAAAAGATATGAAGCAGAAGTACTACAATGGACTCCTGTATTTGGGTTACCTGAAGTTTTTAGAATGATGAGATCTCCAACAGCCACAGCTAGACCAATTGAACGCGGATTAGGATTAATAAATCATGTTATTAGAAGAGAAGTACCATATATATTAGGATTTGGAGACCCAGAAAAAATATTTTATCAAAGAAGATCAGGTAGATTTGAAAAAGGTGATCGTAAAGTTAGAAAGAAATTTGAAGATTTACTTCCTATAATGAGAGGGGTAAGAAAAACTCAGACTCCAAGAGAAGCTTATAAATGGTTTACCACTCCATCTTTCTAATGGGCATTAAAAAAGGGGCGAAAGCCCCTTTACTTTATCTATTTAAAGACATTTTTAATAAAAGCAGATAACCAATTAGATCATCAACCGTATCTTCTGTCTTATCGTTAATTCCTTTATTTCTTATTCTAGCTATTTTATCATCAATTCGTGCACACAGAGATTCACTAGCATTAAGTTTACTAAATATATTAGTAGGATTTAAAGCACTATTTCCATATGCTTTATTTTTTTCTTTTAATAAATCAGTCATTTGTTTTACAACGATATCTAGTTCTTCATCAAAAGATATAATGTAAGATTGTCCATCACTTACTGTAACATCTATATTTCTATTAGTATCCCAATAATGTTCACTATGTAATGTGTTATCCATTACATAACCTGTATTAAATTCCATTCCTTCTGGAACAGACATTTTTACTTTATCTTTACATTTACAATCTTTTTTTGTCATAGTAATTTTTTAAATTTATAAGTTTCAAAATTAAAAGTTTCTTCTTTATCTTTATCAATTATACTTAATAATTCAGAATCATGGTTTAAAATAGCACCTATTTTCTTTTCTAATATTTTCTTTCTTTTAGGACTTTTAAATAAAATTTGTCCTACTTCTCCATTAACTTCTAAATTATGAAAATCTAAAATATCAATTTTATAAAGTTTTGATAATTCTGAATATTTACCATTTAGAAATTTATCAAAATCTTTAATATATTGTTTAGGTATATCAAATACAAACATTACATAATCTGGACTTGGATCATATCGTTTTCTAAAATATTTAAAAGTTGATAATGCTTTTTCAAATTTAATAAATAAAGGATCTGAAGACCACCTATATAATAAAGATATACAAGTATCATTATCTGGTACCGATATAAAACAATTCATAAATAATCTATTCCAAAAAAATAATTTTCTATTTCCACTAAGCATAGGCATAATAAAAGTAGAAGATTTAGTTCTTTTAGCTATAGATAAATCATAATAACTAGAATCTTTTGATTCCTGAATTATATTTACTTTATACTTTATTCCTTTTATTTTAGTAGTAAGTCCTAAAGTAAAATCTATATCATTAGGGCCTCCTTTTAAGGAGTTTATAATATATTCTGATTTTTCAGGGGTTAATAAATTAGTTGATCCTGCTATTCTAAAGGTTAAAGCATTAACAGGAGTGTAAATAAGTTGGTTACATTTCACAGCCATTCGTTTTCATTTAAAGGTTTAACATCATTTATTACTAAGTCTTTTAGCTCGATGCCAGTTTCCCTTAGAACGTCTTCTTTGGATTTAAGGATATATACAAGTCTGAATGTCTCTGCAAATTTACTAATTCCTTCGTGATTTCCAAATATTTCTATGTATTTTTTCAAAACAAATTCTGGGAATTCTTGTAACGGCATGTCATACAGTAACTTATCAGCTGTTTTTGGACCTACTTTTGGTAATCCTGGAATACCATCAGTAGGATCTCCCATTAGCATTTGTTTCCATAAAAATATTTCTGCTTCAACATCTGTAGTCTCTACAAAATCAGCAGTTCTATAATTATAATGAGTACCTTCTACTTGATACAATACATCTTTATCAGGGCTACAAATCATAGTATTTTCATTTGCATATACTGCTACTAAATCATCTGCTTCTAATTCTGGTATATACTCAAATTTCCATTCTTGTTTTAAATATTCTTTTAATGCATAAAATATAATTGGTTTATTTCCGTGTTTTCTATTTCCTTTATATTCTCTTGTTTTTGCTTCTTTGTATCTAAAACATTTTCCTATTGTTAAAAATCCTGCATATCTATCTGCCCCACACCTATCTATCATTTCATGTAATCTATGATCTAAACTATCTATTGCATCTTCTAGGGTAGGTTTACCCATTTCAAAATAGATTAAACTATCGCCATCTATCAAAGCTATTTTTTCTTTCATATTTTAATTTTTAATGGTTAAACATATAAGGGAGGTGCCCAGTTTACCGGTCTGCCTCGTACGTGCAGCTTATTCGTTAGGGTCCTCCTCCCATATATGCAATCAATTAAACACGAGTTACGTGAATAACTCTCTACAGTTATTTCATATATTTTCTATACTCGGGTTTAACTTGAACTTTGAATGTATACAATTCCCTATTATGAATTTGTATTTCTTTTCTACACTTTACTTCTAAAGCTCTAAAACACTTTGAATCTAACATACCTTTTTCTTCAAAATATTGAATAGCTTGTTCAGCATTTCTAGTTGCTAAATTATATATATTATGCTTATTTAGCCAATATAATACATCTTTATTTCTATTATACTTATAATCTATATTTCCTAAAAATTCTGTAGCATATTTATATAATAAATATGGTTCTCCTGTAGGATCAATAGTTGGAATAATTTTACCAGCCATTTGTAATTCTTCCTCAGTAGCATTATAACTATCTATCATCTTTTTAAGATCTTCCATTAACTCTTCAGTCATAGGAACTCTATTAGCAGATTGATTAAGAATAGTATCAGTTTCAATTACTTGTAATTCTCCCTTATTAACTAAATCTGCTAAAACAAGAGACATATTACTAAATATAAAACTGTCATAAGGTAAACTTTCATAATCCATACTCCATTGACTTTTATCTCCTAAACTTCTTTTGTCTAAAATAACATCATTTTTTGTATCTTTATGATAGTCAATTACACATTGTCTATGATCATTACAATAATAACCATTATGTAGTTTAAACATAAGTTTAGTTTGAGGTATAGTCTCTATATGAGAATATGGCTCATAAAAATTAGTATGAGGTATAATGAAATCAGCTTTTTCATAATCATTAGTTATTCCAATTTTATGTTCTTTAAGCGCTGCTTTTAGTCTATCAGTTGATACATTATGCATAGGTAATATAAAAGCTCTTTTAACTGTAGTTAAATCATTAGTTGTTTCGTCTGATAAAAGATCTCTTACTTTCTCATATTGACTAAGTGATTCAGATATAGTTAAAGTCATTATATTTAAATTATTCATAACCATACCTATTTGCTTAGCATCCTCAAACCCAAGATCAGTTAATTCCTGATTCGGGTAAGATTCTGCATGTATATTTTTACTTGCCATAATTATTTAATTGTCATTTTGACGATGGCTGGATTCATCATCATTTTGTTAAACTTTTGTTTATTTCCATTGAATATAGTCCTAACTACTAAGTATTTTAAGTCATTAGTAAAATAGTCTTTTGTGCACAGCGTAACGAGACGCTCTTGCATTTTTGGAGTTACAGTATCCGTTTTTGAGTATGCAACAGAGAAATTAGCTATTCTGGTAGCTAAAATACTAGCTATATCAGCTCTATAATTATCTCCTTGACCTATACACTCGCTTAATTTTGGTAATACTTCCTCTGCTTTACCTTGAACTATATCTTTTGGTGTTACTAGTTTATCCAGCTTGTTATTAATAAACGTAGTAAACATAGAGGCAAATTCATTGCCTACTGAGCCTTCACCAATCATTTGGATTAATGGCAGCTGGTCTTCAAAGCTCTTTATACTTGAAATACTGTTAAAGAACGTTGAAATAGAACGCGCGTTAGTGTCTTGTGTAACTAGTTCTGGATGTAACAATAAGAAATTAATACACCTAGTATCTATCGTATTCTCTTCCGCCCACCGGGCCCATACATCTACATCAAATTTTAAATTAGCTGTAATATAACGAGTCTTTTGCGCTGTGTCAACAGAGTTAACCATGTAATCTCCATTATCTGGATTAGCAGTTAGTATAATATGCCAATCTTTAGGAAGAGTCCATGATATATACTGTTGTCTATCTACTAATTCCATGCACGCCTGTATAAACCTTACGTCTGCACGGTTCCAGTCATCAAGAAGCAATACACCACCGGCTTTCTTATCAGCGATCCATTCAGGGGCTGAATAAGACATTCTACTTTTACCAGTAGTTTGCCATCCTCCTTTAGAATGATCATTAACTGCTACTTCATCTACCCATTTACCTCTCTTTTTACCATCTTTTTCAATCCACATTTGGAATTGTTTAATAGGAAAACCTACTAAATCACCTAATTCTTCGATTTGTGCTAGGTTAAGCTTAACAAAGTCTAGGTCATGTTTAGTTGTCATATCCATTATACTAGTAGTTTTACCAATACCGGACTCTCCTACTACTTCAATTGCTACAGGCTTCTTCCCGCCTGCCTGTAAGTGGCGGTTGTTTGTTATGATGTGTCCTACAAAATCTTGTAGTTCATCAATGTTTAAATTTACTTGATTCATTTTTTTATTTAGTTTAATTGAATTTTTATTCCAGGTAGTTTTTCATTTATATTAGAATAACTACTGTGTACCCATAAGGCATTCTTAGGGCAATTTACAGGAGTTTCTGCTTCACCGTCTGTGAGACATATAAAAGCAGAATACTTAAGTTTAGGATCATTATAATGGTCCACAACTGGTTGAAAACATGTACCTCCTCTACCTTTGATTTCCCAATTCTTTTTAGGATCAAATTCTGATACATTTGTTAATTGTGTATCAAACTGTGCAACAGTGATTTGGTTACCTGTTTTATGCATATGTGTTATTTCATGCATAAACTCTACTAACTCTTCGCTGCTTACTGATCCTGAAGTGTCTACACCAACAAGTATGTGGTTTTTATGTTTAATCTTGAGTCCCGGGTTACCTGAGTATCTCTTGTTAAATTTTCTACGTAACTTTTTAGTATAGATTTTAGATGCGTTATTAATAAACCTTTTAAGATATTGTTTCCAATTGAATTTAGGAGGATTTACAGTAAATAATTTTTCAATAATCTCTGCAAGCTCTCCGGGTATATCACCGCATTTCTTTTGGATCTCTTCCGCAGTTTGTTTCATCTGATGTTCATATTGTTTTTGAACTAACTTCTTTTCTGCTTCAGGGAGGTCAATAATTTCCTTCCACTCTTTGTGATCATATTGACTGTTACCGTCCATTTGATCTAAAATAGCTTGTAGTTCTTTATTATCACTATTACCATTTTCATCACACTCTTGCTCTAGTAATTTATAATACCTATCAGTACCAGCTCTACGCGGTAAAAATATACCAGGGAAAGAGTTTCTTTCTAAGCCACCTGGCGGAAGCATGTTGCTATCAATATATTGGTTGATTTCTATATCTGCCGCTATATTAAAAAGCTTTTTATCTGGATATCTATCTGCCAATATAATATGTCCAAAAGCTATATGTAGTAGCTCATGTTTTAACAAGCCTTGCTGATGTAACTCTGAAAGTTCTCCAAAATAATCTGGATTAATAACTAGGCGCATACCTATTCCGTGTTTTCCTACACCTGCGGTAGCACAGCTCTTAGTGAATTCTTTTTGCATTCCAATAAGAAATATACCGTAGAAAGGCTCTGTAAATATCAATGTCTTAGATATTCTAGAGAGTTGATCTTGAAGTGTTTTCATAATCCCATATCTCTTGCTTCATCAGCTCTATCTTCTGCAATACTTTCTTTCATTTGTTCCCCATATTCATAATCTTCAATAGGATTATAAAAAAGTTCTTTGCAATCATTACATTCATAAACTTCATAACCTTCTTCATCTGTACCATCTGTGAATTCTGCCCCACAGCAAGGGCTTAACATTTCTGCCATAATTTTGTGTTTAATTGATTGATAAAAAAGGAAAGCGGGACTTACATACAAAGTGTACTAAGCTTTATAATGCCTTGTTGCACCTGCCACTTTTAAACAAGGCTTTCCAACTGTTATAAAAAAGACTTTCTCTTTTATAACTGTGTGATAAGTTCAACAACTTCATCTACTTGCTTTTTGTTTCTTGGCATAAAAAGCACATAATGATGATTGTTGTCTTTAAGATGTTTCTTAAATAATTTCCATCTGAGTGGAAAAGATTCATTTGCGTATCCTTTGGTTTCAATTATCCATTTACCATTAGGATCTACAAAATCCGGGGTATAAGTTATGGCCCTTATTTTAGAGCCTTTATTATACAGTTTCTTTTTAGTTCCTTCATAACAAGCTTGAGGATATACTAGTGGATCAAATATAGTAAAAGTTGTTTTTTCATATTCTACTGAAATTTTAGCTATTTCTAATTCTTTATAACAATGTAATTCCAATTGAGATTGAAAAGTAATGCCTTTATATATTTGTTTCTTAGCATTCTTTACTTTAGACCTTGTTCTTTTCTTTCTCATAATTGATAACATTAGTCTGTAAATATCCTTCGTATCCTCTAGCTTTATTCCATATATGAACTTGTCCTGTTCTTATAGTTCCTATATAACCACGATTTTTATGCCATTCGTCATTACCACAAATAGATGGAATAAATCTAACTTTAGTTCCCATGTATTCATTAACTTGTTCTTTATGAACATGTCCACAATGAGCTTCCCTAAATTTAGAAGAACTCCACATTTCTGGTTGTTCAGTAGCCATAAGTAAAGCCATTTTATCAGCTTTTACTTTATCTCCATGACACCACATAATCATATTTACTCCATATTGATAATATTTACGTGCTTTATAATCATTATCTACAGTTACATTTTTATTATTAGAATATAAAGCTGCTAATACTTCGCCTGCATAAAACATTCTTTCAAAATCATGATTACCTTGTACAATAATTACATCAATTGGTGCAAATTGTGATAAATAATCAATAGATTTAGCTACTAGTCCCCAGTATCCTCTAAAAGATTGTCTCCAATCCATATAATCATATTGAGGAGTTCCTTTAGTTGTAGCTCTTGATAGTCCTTCTGAGTTCATACCATCATTACCTATTGGTAATATAATTCGTTCTATATTTAAACCTTTAACTTTTGTATATAACTCAGCAATAGCAGTTAGATAATGTTTCTCTACTGCTTTAGGACCTTCACCAGTTACTTTTCCATAGTGAATATCTGGAAGAGAAATCTCAACAACATTTGGATCTTTTCCTTTTTTGTAACTAATTTTAGAAACTTTAGGAGAATATTTTTTAATAGAGTCTATTAATTCTTTCTTTATAGAAGGCATATTATGCCATTGATTCATAGTAACTACAGAATATCTTTGTTCTCCATTAGCGCTTTGCCAAAATTTAACAGATTTTACATCTTCTAATGTTAAATCGTTATTAGCCAAATGTTTTAAAAATCCTGAAGATTTAGAAAGTTCATCATTATTACTTGAGTTTTCATTCTTTAAATCTCTTTTAGCTTTATAATCTACCCATTCTTCTGCATTTACTAATTTTCTACATTTTGCTGCTAATGTTTCTGAAATATCTAATCGTTTAGCTAAAAATTCAGAAGACTTTTTTAAATATCCTCTTTTTTGTCTTAAGAAGTTTATTATTTCTTTTTTGTTCATTTTAATATAGTTTTAAGTTTATTAAGATTACCTGTATTTTCAATTAAATCTGATGGATCTTTAGACTTAAACTCTTCAGGTATACATTTATTTACAAAACCATATAAGTCACAAATTTTCTTAGCCATTGTTTGACCAGGATTATTTATATTGTCAAAATCATTGTCGTATAAAATTTCTATTGTATTGAAACGGTTAGTTAGCTCACTTATTAATTTCTCATCAGGCATTTGCATTTCACTTTGTAAAGCAATTGCATTATATCCTGCGACATATAAACACATAACATCTTTGAGAGATGAAGTAATAATAAGTTTATTTCCTTTATCGGGAAGTTGTGAGTAACCTTGAATATCTGTTTTCTTAGTATTACTCAACCACTTATTCTTATTTTCATAAGGAGAATAGATTTTATATCGGTTATTAAATTTAAAAACGTAAGTTATTGATTTACAGCTAAATCTCTTAGCATTAATCCAATAATGACTTATCGGTTCTACTGCAAATTTAGTAAGTATTTTTTTACTTACCAAATATTTTCGCCAAAAAGTCGCATCTTGTTTATTCCAATTTCTTTTTCTTTTCCTGATAATTACAGGTTTGAATTCAAATTTTGGATTTTTTTGTCTGTAAGCCATACACCCCATTGTAAATTGAATAATATCTTTTCTAGAACTTAACCCTAAATTAAAATCACAATCTATTATTCGTAGAGCTCCTATAAATGTACAATTATATTTTTCTTTAATATAATTAAAACAATCAAATACATGTTCAGATTTACCAAAGTCTTTATATAATAATTTACCATTGTACGGTATGATAGAAGCGGTTGGAGTTTTATCTTCTCTTAACTCACTGCAAAATTTTTTACCAAACTTTTTAAAACTAGGACAATAATACATAAAAATGTCATACTCAGTAATTTTACTAAGTATGACATCTGTATGTAAATAATCTTCGCTGCTCCTACCGCGAACAGCCATTAAAATGGGAGATCATCATCAGCTGCTGCTTGATGAGCTGGTTCTGTATTTTTATCAGAAACCCAATCTTCATTCTCTTTTAACTCTCCATTAGTATCGGGAGTAATTAAATCCATAGTTGGTTTGTGCTCTCCCCATTGTAGATCAGCATTAAAATCAGCATTAAATGAACCATAGTCATCATTCAAAGCTTTAACAAATAAATCATTTCTTTCAGGTTTTACTCTACCGAAATATTTTGTATAAACTTGTTGATATCTATCATCTTTGACTCCAATCAGAACTCTAACTTCATTTGTAGTTAATACGTCCATCAATGCTTTAATTTCTCCTGTATCTCCTTTAACTATAGATGATATAGTATCAAATGATACTTCATCACCAGAAGCTACATTAGCCCAAGCTTTAGTAAAATTAATAAGAGTTTCTTCTCCTGTATAAGCTTTTCTTTGACCTTCAGTTTTCCACCACTCATATGTAGGGGCGTCATTAGACCAAGTAGATTGGCCAATATTATTTATCCATTGGTTCTTACCCGTTTGAGAAACTCTTGGTTTATTTTGTGTAAGAATTTCCATTCTAAAATTACCATCTTGATTTCTTAACCAAAAAGTTAATTTAAAATAATCTTCATCCCCCATATTTATATTATAAACAGGTTCAGATTTAACTTTAATATCTATAGCATGTAATTCTTCCATTGTGGGATTAATTGCTATAACATTAACATTTGTAAGGCCTGAATATGTTTTAATCGACCCTAGCACTTCTTCAGTGCTTGCATTACTTTTTATTGCCATTTTATTTAGTTTTTAATAATTAATAATTTATAATTCAA
>Ga0208013_1001272_pt1 | contig 12040 bp, 12 predicted proteins | sample 16_taG_FD_184091 | JGI IMG/M metagenome (GOLD analysis project Ga0208013, IMG submission 184091) | Marine viral communities from the Subarctic Pacific Ocean - 16_ETSP_OMZ_AT15313 metaG (SPAdes) (version 2) | ecosystem: Environmental > Aquatic > Marine > Oceanic | place: Pacific Ocean | collected...
ATCTGTGATGGGTGGCGATCCAACTGAATTAAAAGGAAGATTTTCCGCCTGGGTTAAGCGATGGAAATCATCTGGTTCTTCGCGGCGCAAAAAAAGCATTTTTGGAGCGATTTGGACATTCAAGGCCGAGCCTGCTCACGTTGCCAGTGACCGTGTCATGGGAGAGCGGGGAATCAAAAGAGTGATGAGGTCAAAAGATCGCGTTTTGAGAAATGTCTTAAAAAGAAAAGTGAAGGCCGAGCTTAAAAAGGCCGAGCGCAAAATCAACCGCTGACGATTGACGAGCCGGGTTCTCTGCATGGTGGTATCTGATCGGCTTCTAGTCGCCCTGGGCGAGTTTTTGAATCAAGACCTGTCTTTAAACCTAACTCCCAGGCTTCGGGACTATGGCGGCACAAAGGCGGCCAAGACTTTGATTATCGATGCGGAAGATCCAGTTGAGCACGAAGTTTTAGACGGAGTCTATGAGCTAGACGGTGAAGTCATTTTAAAGTTTCGAAACCGCGACGTCGCGGACGCAACGCAAAGGAGCGAGCTCTCCCAGGTAAACGACGCGCTTCGAGCTCGGGCAATCGATTGGATTAATGACACCGACAACGCTCGCGGCCTGGGAAGTGATGAGCTCAAAGTTTTTGACCTTCGAACCACCGACGGAGCTTTTGAGCAAGAGGACAAGTTTCTCCTGGGCCGAGTGGGATTCTCGGCGGTGATTGTTGGCTTGGACCCGGCCTAAAGGTTGACGGCATTCCGCGGGGTATGAGCGCGAAGATTTACGGCACGGGTGTTTTTGGAATTACCGCGGAGGCTGGGATGTATGCCCAAGACCTTTCGGTGGATTACAGCATTGACGAAACTTTCCTCCCGGACGAATCCGGCGAAGACGTCGCGGGTGCTTTCACAAATGCCGGAGCTTCTATTTCAATGACCGGTTTTGTAAATACTGGCGGAAGCGCATTTTCTTCCACCCTAGGAGCGTCGCTCGCAGTTGCTAACTCAATCGATGCCTCCAGCTTTGTCACTGGTGCTTCGGACGACGACGCTGGTGAAACCATCACAACCAGCGTAAAGCTTGGTTACGGAAACAAAGCCTTCAAATCCTTTGACGTTGGCGGCGTTTTCAAGCCATTTATGGGAACATTGCAAACTTAATTTTCTCATCGACAATGAGCGGTCGACCGGGGTTCTGTGTGTGTTTTTCATCTCCCGGCGGCCGCTCTTTTGTGCCCCGGTTGACAGGTTAAACCTCATCGATGACAGAACAAAATCTAAAACGGGGAGGCCCGGTTGTCTCAATGGGCGGCAACAGCGACGAAGCGAACTTCGACACTAGGGATTCACTTCTTGCCGGAGCTCTCATGGCCTTAGGAGTCGAACCGGTCGACGCGGAGCCATGCAGGATAATCACTCGCGAACACTTAAGCGGGTCAACGTATCAATTTTATTTCAAGCCCCTCTCAAACTGCGGAAAGTTTCGGACTCGAGAGCTCCTTAAATATTGGGCCCAGGGAAATGAGTGGGTTGAGAAGAATCCAAATCATCCTTTTGCCTATGCTATCGCGGCGGTCAAAAACTACCGGGGGCTTTTAGATTTCATAAACAAAAAGGTTCCCTATGGATGGGTCAGCCGAGGCAAAAGCTTTGCAATGCTTCCCCTGGACGCATCAAGCGAGACTGAGGAAATCATTTTAGGAAGGATGTCGAAATGAGTAAGGCGAAAAACAAAAACTTGGTGCTCACGCTTTTCTCGAAGCGTCCAAAGGTAGGCGACCATACGCTCTACCCTCTGACGGCTGGGCGAATCGCTTTCCTCGAGGACAAAGGAAACAAGCTTTTTGCTGGTAGTTTGAAAGAAGGCGACTCGGTCGACTCGTTCGACGTTTTTGAAGCTTTTATGGTTTCGGTCTCAAGCGGTGAACAGCTTGCGGAGCTTTCAATTCTCAGCGATGAAGAATGGAAAATTGCAACCAGGGCATTCGGGTTTGACCTCGAGGATCAAACACTGATAGAGTTTTGGGACGTTGTCGAAGCCGAGCGAAAAGCCATTTCTGCCGCTCGAGCAGTGCCAAAAAAAAAGAGAGCCCGTCGGGCTTCGAAAGCCTAATCAACCCGCCAGGTGACGAAGCTCCCTGGTGGGCAACCTATGTTTCCGCCCTGGTCCCGGTGACCGGGCGGGATGATGATTTTGTTTTGTGGCATTTGCCCTACGCTCGAGGGCTTCGATACCTTCACGCGGTGGCGGTCGCAAACGGGACGACAATGGAGCTCGAGGAAGGGGATCAGGTAAAGAGAGATTCTCTTTTTGATGGATTCCAAGACCTTAAAGCCCGGCACGGTTTTAAAGATTGACAACCAGGGGCTAAAGTATGGCGGCACTAACGTTTAAAGTCGGAGGAGATACCACTGGTTTAGGCCGAGCAGTCTCAAAGGCAAAAGGGATGCTTTCGGGTTTAGGAAGTGCCGCAAAAAATCTTGCAATCGGTGGAGCAGTCACGGGTTCGGTGGCTGCGATTGGAGCAGCTTTCCGAGGTGTCAAACTGGCGGCTGATATGGAGCAAGTGGCGGTCGCTATGGAAGTGATGACCGGTAGCGCCGAAAAGGGGAATCGAGCAATCGAGGCCCTTATGGAGTTTTCCAACTCAACTCCATTAAAACCGGACGAAGTTGTTTCGGCCGGGCGTGCCTTGATTGCTTTCGGAACCGAAGCCGACGAGGTCGTCGACGTTCTTAAAAAAGTGGGAAACGTCGCGGCAGGAATTGGAGCACCCCTTGGAGAAATTGCCGAGATCTACGGTAAAGCCCAGGTGAGCGGCCGATTGTTTGGCGAGGACATTAACCAACTGGCCGGGCGAGGAATTCCAATCCAAGAAGAGCTAGCGAAAGTCTTGGGGGTCTCCACCTCAAGCATTAAGCAATTAGTTTCCGAAGGAAAAGTCGGTTTTCCTGAGCTAGAAAAAGCTTTCACAAATATGTCATCAAGTGGTGGGAAATTTGCTGGGATGCTAAACAAACAATCAAAGACGTTCTCAGGAGTTTTTTCGACTTTGACGGGTAAGCTTGATGGATTGCTCATGGATGTTGGAAAAGGTTTAATGGAATCGCTTAAACCGGTCCTTGAGGAGCTTGTTGATTTTGTCGATAAAAGCAGTGACGGAGCCAAGCAACTTGGTGAGAATATTGCCAAAGTCGTCACAATTATTGTTACCGCTTTCAAAACTGAAACCTTCGGCGAGCTGGTTAAGCAGTCGCTCCTTTTTGCCGGTAAAAGCTTAGTGAATTTTGTGATTGAAGGCTTTGCAATGGCAGGAGTCGTTTTAATGGAGTCAGTGAAAGCAGTGGGAGCAATGCTGAACGAAATATTTTCTTTTGAAAATTTGAAGGCCGTCGGAAATCAAGCGGCGTTGAATGTGTTTAAGGGTGGTAAATTTGTTGCTGACACTGGTATGTTTCCAATGTTGTCCGGGGGGTTAAAAATTGTAGGCGACGAAAATATTGATGACATCGAAGATTCTCTGGAGCAAGGGGCGGCCAACGGTGCAGAACATCTTTCTGGATTCGGAGACAGGATGAGCGATCGATTTTCTGATGTTATGCAAACCGTGAGAGACAATGTTGCGGCAATGGGTCGCCTTTTGGACGGATCGGATATCTTAGGAGCGGCAAAAAACAAAAAATTGATTGATGATATTATCAAAGATTTGAACGATGCGGCTGATGAACTAAACGGAAATAAAAAAGATACCTTTAAGGATCCCTTTGATGATCCTTTTCATCATCCTTCTTCGGCAGACGATCCTAAAACTGAACCAAACAAAAAAGAAGAAGATAGTTTTAGCTTTAAGGTTTTAAAACCGATTGTTTCTAGCCTGGGAAGAATTGGCGGTGATGGTAATCGAGGCCAAACCGTCATCTTCCGCATGGATAAGGAGCGCAACAAGCTCTTAAAAGACATCGCTTTTAATACCGGGAACGGGCAAACCGCGGTCTATGTATAATTGACAACCCAAATCATTTTTATGGCGAACAAAATTTATCATCCTGGTAGCCTGGTTGCGATGCCAGGTTTTAAGGCTTCAAAAGATAACGCGGGACTTTGGACGGGAACGCAAATGTATCACTGCAAAGAATCTGAGCTTTTGAATCTAATGCCACGACAGGGGAGCCCGCATCCAAAGTTTCCTTACTTAGCCCTGGAAACGGTTTCATTTGAAATCTTCCAGGAAGGGCTTGCCAAGATTACGGCGAGTTATGCTGGAGCGTCGTTTGGGTTTGATGGTTCGGAGGAGCCGGAGGAAGAATACAATCTAGAAATCTCGACAAGCGAGGAACCGATTTCGACTCACCATCGCTATGATGTGCTCGATGAGCAGGACATTCTTGAAGCGGTCGAGCTCGCAACTAATCCGCCTAGGGGTGAGGATGGCAAAACAGTCAAAGAGCCCGATAAAACAGGGTGGGCAGTTGAAAAGCTTGAGCTTTACAATGACACTAAAAAAGGAATTGAAGCCTACCGCGAGCCAAGGGTGACCTGGTCAAAACGGTTTATTTCAAAGCAAAAGCCAACCGGTTTGAATGATATTGGGAAAATCGTCGACCCAGATGGCGACCCACCACAAGCTGCGGCCGGGCGAAATTGGTTAAACATTGGGATTCGTTCGCGTGAGCGAGGGAAGGTTTATGAGAATGAGATAACCTGGGAATTGTCGGGCAGAGGGGGATGGTTAGCACGTTACTACAGTTAAGCCATGAGCAACGTGATTGATTTACCCGCCGACGTAAAAAAAGGCGACCCAGTAAAAGCGGAAGATTATAACAAGCTCTTGGCTGCTCTTCGACGTTCGATCATTCAGCCGGGAACCGGTTACCTTCGAACGATTAACAAAAGCGGGACGACTCTTAGGATCAAACAAAACAAAGAATTTCGACCGCGAATCAATCCACCGTTTTCGGTGATTGAAGTTGCAAAGACGGAAGCTGGGAACTATCAATTACAGCTTGAACCTGGCCGAGTTTCTTCGGCTAACCCAGTTGCGGCGGCGGACGGAGACGACGGAATTGATTATCTAGTCCCAGAAATCAATGGCACTGCAATGGATCAAAAAGATGGTGACGGAGATTTCCCAAAATTTGATATCGACACCGGGCAAACTGTCTACGCAAGGATACGACGGCAATCCGACGGCGTAATTGTTGGCCCGGTTTTAATAGTCGCCGAAGCAAGAGATGAAGAAAGTGCACATTATTTTCCGGCGGACCCAGGAAACTCAGGCACCGAAGAAATTTATCAATACCGTCGTATTTTGGATTTCGACGTAGTCAATGATGAGGTGGAAATCAAAGTCTGGCGGCGATCAGACATAGACCTCGAGCCTTATCTTTGGACTGGCGACAACGTGGGGACTGGCGTCGACGTTTTTAAAGAACACGATGAGGGAAATGGCGTCTACAATTTCTACCGGGTCAACCCCTGTTATGGGCTTAAGGGGGCTCTTGATAGCAACTCAATCAAACTTGATTTTGAGGCTGAAAATATTGGTTACAGCGCATCAAATTTTATAGCAGATGTCTACGTCGACTACGATGAAGACGAACCCGACAGCACTTGCGCCGATAAAGCTCAGTTCCGTAGGATTACGCAGGGAGCCCTAACCAATCGGCAACAAATCGAAGTCGAGGAAGACAATGATGTGATCAGAATACAAGGAAACAACGTCGACAAAAAAATTATTTTCCAGGATTGCAACTCAAATGGCTTAGTGACTTTAGAGTTTGAAGATGGTTTATTAAAAGATGCGGGTGACGCTGGAGACGTAACGATTCAAGTTCCATCGTGTGGATCAAGCTCGGGATCAGGCGGCGGCGGCTAATCAGTTGACGTTGCTTTGCGTCCTATGGTGCTTTATGTAGATCTAGATCAGGGCCGCTTTGTCGGAGCTCCTGGTTTTGGTGGGCAAACCACTAGCATCGATCACAAGCGCGGAGATAGTGGGACGGTTACTCTTCAATTTTGCCAGTCGACAACCCTTGTTTCTCTACCGGATGATTCGCTGATAATTTTCCAGGGTAAGCAGGATGGTAAATATGAGTCTTGTCCGTTGATTGAGTGCTCGAATTTTGCAAATGCCGCGTCGGCCGGGGGGGCTCACGTTGGCACGTTGATGTATGACCTGACGGCTCTGAATACCCTTCTCAATCAAGATGGTGATTCGACAAACGACATCGAATTTATTAACGCGATGTTCGAAGTTTCCTGGCGAACTCCTGGTGGCGGATGGTCTTCAACCGACACTTTAAAGGGAAAAATTTATAACGACGTGGTGAAAACGACGGTCGGGGTGCTTGCCCAAATCCCATCGGAAGTTCCCGCGGTCAAGGCTTCGGCGATTTCTCAATTTGCAGGCACCCAAACCATTTCAATTTCCGCGGGAGCCCTAACCGTCGGAACCTGGTCTGTCAATCTTTGGGACGGGTCGACCGGTTCAGCTCCCGCGGTTCCTTATTTGAGGTATTCTGGGAGCGGTGATTGGGATGAGTGGCTGACGGCCTTGGCAGAATTGATAAACACCGGGGGGGTGACTCAAACAGGTTTTACACTTGTTGGAACCAGGGCAGCGTCGACTCAAGTAATTGCAACCAAAACAATCGTAAGTTCAACCATCCTTTTGGATTTTACGGCCAAGCTCGCAGGGGCTGCCGGGAACTCTATCAGCTATCTTTTAGCAGCGGTTTCGTCGTCTGATGCGGCTGGAAATCTAACTGGTGGAGCGGATGGGAGAACGATTGAGAAGCAGGATTTAGTTACGACGACACCAACCAACTTTACCGCGGCGCAAAAAACCCAGGTCATTACCAATCTTCTCGAAAGCTCAATATTGACAGTCCCGGGCGACCTAGAAACGACCGGCTCGGACAACGGCTTAATTTTAAAAAGCCCTAACGGAAACCGATACCGGGTCCAAGTTCAAAACAATGGAACGCTGGCGACGACTCAACTTTAAAAAATAAAATCAAACCCTAAAAAAGAAAATGCCACTGTCTACAAGCACAGACCCCAAAATCATAAATTGCAGTCCTGGGAAAACTTATTTTATTACGACAGACGATGGGACGCTTCTGGTTGAATCAATCGTTGCCGACCCGGTTGCTGGAGACGTGACAAAAACCGAGGGCACACTTTTAGATGGCGACCGTCGTCGCTATGAAGGCGGCGCAAATAAGCTAAAAGTTACACCAGGTGCGGCCGGGATTTTTTATACCGTCACAGAGGCAAAATGAGCGACACACTAACACCATCAGGACTCCAAAGTAGTGCCGGTCTTTATGGTCAGTGTGGAGTTTATGAATTCGATCGCAATGGGGCTATCTTCAACCCTTTAGACCTAAATCCATATCTTCTTTTTGACGCGGAAAGCTCCATGATTGGCACCCTCGAGAATCCAACCTTGGATCTCGACCCCACAAAACAGGAATCACTTGACGTAATCACAGCGACCCGCTCATCAGTGGCGACATTCATAGATAGTTCGGGTTTGATTCAAGAGGCCCCACAGGACACCGTCCGAGTTGACTACACCCAAGGAGCCGAATTGACTCCGACGAAGTTTCAGTTAGTGACAAACACAGAATTCAATACCGTCTGGAGTAAAGATGTTTCTGGTGGTGCGTCTTTACAAGTAACTGGCGGTTATGTTTCGCCAACAGGCAACAATGATGCTTTTAAGTTTGATTTAGATGTTGGGACTGGTGGGGTATTGTTTACCCAAAACGCAACAATTAACCCCGTTAATGCTCAAACATTAAGCGTTTATATGAAGGGTGAAAATGGGGGAGAAAAAGTCAAATTAGCACTAAGGAACACAAATTCGACAGGTGCTTCTGGAGACCTAATCACTTTAACAAGTGAGTGGCAAAGATATACTGTAACACTGACAACTTCTTCAGCGAATCGTGGGTTTCAATTTCGTTTAACAACATCCGAAGGTGTAGGTGACCAAGTGTTTTACGCCTACGGCCCACAGCTTGAAGAAGGCACAACCGCGACCGACTTCGTGGCGAACACCAGTGGGAATCCAAAATTCATTGCTAGCGCGTTATATGGACCTAGAGTCCCCATGATATTATGTGAACCTAGTGCGACGAACTTGGTTACTTACAGCGAAGACTTTAGTAATGCAGCGTGGACCAAATTTGGAGGAGGCACTGGCATTGCGCCAGTAGTCACACCTGATTTTGGAACATCTCCTGACGGAACTGTGAGCGCATCAAGAGTGCAGTTTAATAAAGGAACGGGGACTACAGTAGGAGACCAGTCAACTATCTTTGACTCTGAAGCGACAAGCTCAGGGGCTACGACAAGCAAAAGCATTTATTTAAAATCAAATACAAATGAGGCTTACGAGATGGTAATCTATGAGGTGACTAACGCATCGGGAACAAATGTTAAAAAAATAACAGTCACTCCTAATTGGCAACGCTTCGATGTTTATGGCGCAGTCTCTTCAACAACTACAGGCATTGCGATAGGTCTCAGAGAAATTAATGTTTCTGGTCTGTCCAATACCGCTGATGTTCTTGTATGGGGCGCACAAGTCGAGACCGGAAGTGTAAGCACCAGCTACATACCGACATCAGGTTCCACCGTGACGCGCGCCGCTGACGACCTTGTGATTTCCGGCAGTGCATTTAGTGACTTTTACAACGCGAGCGAAGGGACGTTTTACTTTGAGGGAGTTCCGCAAAACCTAACAGATGACACAATTTATTGGATGGACATGAGTCCAAGTAATGAACGAATAGCGATTTACGATGGACCGGCTTACGATGTAAGATTTTTTGTCGAAAACACTGAGTCAGTTAGTGCGGCTTATTATCCGGCATACCAATTGGCGCGGTTGGCAATTTCTGTTAAAAGTAATGCCCAAGAATTGTCTGTAAATGGAGCAGCTAGTGTTACTTTAACCAAAAGCTCTTTGCCTTCGCCTACGTCTCTACACATTGGGTCACGCTATTCCCTTGGAAACCATCTCAACGGCCACATCAAGCGTCTCATCTACTGGCCTTATCACTCAGACTCTCTTTAAACAATGGCACTCAATCTATCAACACTGACGAACTCAGCGACATCTGGAGACGTCCTAGCAGAAGCCCTGACGACCGCTGACTTCCTTGAGAGCGTTCCGGTTCTTCGCAACTTGGCTCGCGGTTCACAAAAGGGCGGCGATGCGAAACAAGGGACAGCCCTAAACCAGCCTAAAGCGTTGCCGTATGATGGTAAAGGCTACCTGTATATGCCTGGTGTTATTGGTAACCATGCGAGCATCCCTAATCCTTTGGGTGCATTAGATGACTTTACTTTCCAAGTTGATGGGCTGAATGCTGGTGTTGTCCGTCCGGCTTCAACTGTCACACTGTTCTCTCAGTATAACGCTGGGAACTCCTCATTTATCTTTCGCCAACAAACGTCAGGTAAAGTGAAAGTGGTCTTATATTGTTCGGCAGGATCTTTTGTTTACCAAAGCACCGCTATCCCTACCAATACGGTAGGCATACGAGTGACGAGAGTGGGAACTTTGCTTACGTATTTGGTCGACACTGGCAGCGGCTACGTTTCGCATGACACAGACACTGTTGTGGATAATGCACTTATTGACTCTACGTCACCATTTCGCATCGGTGAATACGGCAACGGAGACCCACTTCTAGGTAAAATGTCTCGCGCTAGAGTCTGGAACAACGGCACAGCATCAGGCACACCATCTATCGACGTTGACTTCACGGCCACCAACGTGCGCCACGGTGACACCAAGTTCAAATGCGCGACTGGCCAAGTGGTAACAATCAACCAGTCCGGCAACGACCCAGCCACGGTTATCAAGAAGAGTGTCTTGCGGTTCGATGGGACTAACGATGGTCTTCAAGGTCTGTTCAATCAGACGATTGATAGCGGCTACATGTTTGCATCATTCAGTGTGCTTGGTGATGGCGGTGAATCATTGGCTCGTATATTTTCAGCGAATTCAACAGGAGCATTTGATTACCAGTCAGGAGGATTTACACTAAGACGTTTTGAATTAAATCATCAAATTCAAGTCCGATGGAATGGTGGTAGTGAGGTTACGCACAGCGATGTCTTTAATGGTGAACGTGGGGATTTCTTGTTGGAGTCGCCTTTGAGAGCTGGTGACCAAAACAGTAAAATCAACAACGCAGATGCCGATGACGGTGCTTGTGTGTTACCAAACCCAGTAAGTTCCGAAGAGTTTGGCATTGGTAGTAACACAGCGGGAGACGGCAATGCTTGCATCGACCTAGAATACCTCGCACTCTTCCCATCAAGCATCACCGATGCCCAAGCTGCTGATGTTGTTAAATATATTAATAATCGGAACCTTGTATTCTTACGCCACCAAACCGATGGATACTATTTCTACGATGCCCAGAACGCACCAGTCGGCCCGATAACATCAGGCTCCTCGGCTTGGAACGGGCGTATCGTTGGCTCGGACTTTGGGGACTCTGACCGCTATGCCACCCAATCCACCGCTAACCACCAACCTGTCTCAGATGGATTCAAGGTAACCTTCGCAGACAACACTGACCACCTAGACATCCCATCGATAAACCAAGCTGGCTGGCAAATCGTAGGCACGAGCTTAGGTACGTTTGTGTATCGGGTGAATGCCAATGAGCAAATTCGGTTAAACTTACTCGGTTACCGTGGAAGCGCCGGAGACCGCAAAGCTGGTGATTTGTATGGTATTATATTATTACCAGAGAGCGCAACTGGCAAAGACATCCAAGAAGCTCGGAAGATGTTGATTGACCGAGGTGCGAGTGAGAGTGTCACTGGGAGCAGTGCTGAAACTTTTTGGTTGAGCCGTTCTGATATTGTTGAATTTGAATCGGTTGATTTTTCTGGCGTCGCCAACGTGAGATTCGGATGGAATTCCTGTTCTGCAATGACGAAGTTCAATGTAGGCAGTCTCCCAGATGCGACCAACGTCTACAATGCCTTTGGGTCAAGTGGTCTCACTTCGTTTAACACAGACCTTCCATTAGCGTTACGCGTTGATTTCGCTTGGAAGGATTGCGCTTCACTTGCTTCATTCGGAGCAGTGGACATTAAGAACTGCACTAACTTTACGTCTTCATGGCAAGGCACTTCTGCCCTAACGTCATTTCCGGCTGGCGCAAAGCTCGGCACGAGCGCAAGCAATGTGAACTTCAGTAGCGCATGGAAGTCTAGTGGACTTACAAGTTTTCCTGCTCTTGAATTAAATAACGGCAATAATTTTGTTCTCGCGTTTGACGCTTGTTCAAATCTTACAAGTCTTGAAACTGGTATTTCGTTTTCAGCAAATGCAAGCAACATTGCGTTTTACGGAGCATTTTTAAATTGCACGAGTCTTGTCGATTTCCCTCCAAGAGCTTTTGACGGGTTTGGGACTCCGGCAAACGACAGTTTTTTAAACACTTGGTTAGGCTGTTCGGCTTTGTCGGCAAATTCGGTCGAAAATATTCTAGTCTCCATAGATACAAGTGGGCAGTCAGCTCCATCATCAGGCCCACAAATCACAATTTCCTACAATGTAGCCACTGGCTCGCTCAGTGCTGCCACAAACACCGCAGTCACATCTCTCAAGGCCAAGGGCTGGAGCATCATCGTGAACAACGTAACACTTTAAAAAATGAATGATCAAAGTCATCGCTTCTTCCTTTTCTCGATCGAGGAAAATTATAACGCACTTTTAAACCGGGGCAACGAAGCTAGAGACCTCCCTTCGGAAACGACCGAAAGGTGGATCGCAAAATGGGAGGACTTATTTCTAGATCCAGAAACCTCAACCTCTCGCCTTTATTGCATCAAAAAATCGGGCATTTTAGATTCAGACATTTTCGAGATGGACGGGGTCGAAGAGATTGACCTGGAAACCTACCTGGCACGACTTCGCTGGGAGCCACCGGTCGAGGATGATTTGGAAATGATTGACGAGCTCGAGCTTGTTGAATGATGGACGAAAACCCCGAAAATCAGAAGTCCTTG
>Ga0208013_1001277_pt1 | contig 12027 bp, 9 predicted proteins | sample 16_taG_FD_184091 | JGI IMG/M metagenome (GOLD analysis project Ga0208013, IMG submission 184091) | Marine viral communities from the Subarctic Pacific Ocean - 16_ETSP_OMZ_AT15313 metaG (SPAdes) (version 2) | ecosystem: Environmental > Aquatic > Marine > Oceanic | place: Pacific Ocean | collected...
TGATAAGAAAGATTAGTATCGGTAAAGATTATAAAAATGAAGCTATGCACTATTCCGTAGGCCAAGAGGTCTACGGAGGGCATACCATCACTGCTATATTAGAAGATAAAGATAAATACAGCGTGTTCATTGAAAAAGGTAACAGTGTTATTCCATGGAAAGATTTTAATAAAAACATGGCTATAGCAATAGAGTACAACTTAGAATATTAATAGCTTAGTGAAAGGTTTATTTAATTTTATTGTATCCCCTAAGGGAAATAAATATAACAATATAAAAAAATTAGGTGATAAAGAACTTATCACTAATACACATATTGAAGAATTTAAAAATATAAATAGAGAAGCTATAATTAAATCTTTACCAAGTGGTATTAATACAAGTATAAATATAGGTGATGAAGTAATAATACATCATAATATTTTTAGACAATCATATGATGATAATGGTAAGATAAAAGAAAGTAATTTTATCATACAAGATGATTTGTATTTTTGTCCATTAGATTGTATCTTTTTATATAAAAGGAATAAACAATGGAATTGTATTGATGAATATTGCTTTGTTAAACCTATAATTAATACTAATAGAAATAGTTTAAAACATGAAAATCCTGATATGGGTATAATAAAATACTCAGACGGATCTTTTAATGTTGATGATTTAGTGGGTTTTAATCCTAAAATAAATCATGAATATATAATAAATGGTGAACTATTATATAAAGTAAAATCTAATTTAATTGAAATTAAGTATGAATACCAAGGAAACGAAGAAGAATATAATCCAAGCTGGGCATAAAGCTGTCGAAGAACTTATTAAAGTTGCTAAAGAAGCTATTGTTGATTCAGATGATGATATATCTGCAGATAGATTAAAAAATGCTGCAGCTACAAAAAAGTTAGCTATATTCGATGCTTTTGAGATATTAAATAGGATACAAGAGGAACAAGATATGCTTGATGGCAAAGTAAAAGAAGAAAAGAAAGATGAAACTTTTTCTGGTTTTGCTGAAAGAAGATCTAAATAATGTACGAGCAAACTTTATATAAGGTTGTAGAACCTATTAAAATAAATACCATAAAAAGGCTTAATAAAGCTAAGAAGTGGAAATACGGTTATAATAAAGAGCATGATATTGTTGTTATTAGTAAAACTGGTGAGATTGGTGAGATATATGAAATACAGAATTTTCAAATAGCTTTACCAAAAATACCTAAAGAGATTAATAAGTTTGATAGTGACAAATGGGAGGTAACACCTTATCCAAAAGAATTAAATAGGATAAAAACCATATTTGATTGGAAACAATACCCTAGTGATTTTAAAAGAAAATATATAGATTATATAGAAAATGAATTTAAAAGAAGGGAAGAGGGTTTTTGGTATTACAATAAAGGTGTTCCTACTTATATTACTGGTACTCATTATATGTACTTGCAGTGGAGTAAGATTGACGTTGGGAAACCAGACTTTAGAGAAGCAAATAGATTATTCTTCTTATTCTGGGAAGCTTGTAAGTCAGACAAAAGATGTTACGGAATGTGCTACCTTAAAAATAGACGTTCTGGATTCTCTTTCATGGCTTCTGGAGAAGCCGTTAACCAAGCAACAATATCTAGTGACGCAAGGTTCGGTATATTATCTAAAACAGGGCCAGATGCTAAAAAGATGTTTACCGATAAAGTCGTACCAATATCAGTTAATTACCCGTTCTTCTTCAAACCCATCCAAGATGGAATGGATAGACCTAAAACAGAACTTGCTTATAGAGTTCCTGCCAGTAAGCTTACAAGACGGAACATTACTAGCACCGATAAACCAGAAGAATTACAAGGTCTTGACACTACAATAGATTGGAAAAACACAGGTGATAATAGTTATGACGGTGAAAAACTAAAACTATTAGTACATGATGAGAGTGGTAAATGGGAGAGGCCAAACAATATTTTAAATAACTGGAGAGTTACAAAAACAACACTACGATTAGGTAGTAGAATTATTGGGAAATGTATGATGGGATCCACCTCTAATGCTTTAGATAAAGGTGGAGATAACTTTAAAAAACTATATAATGCTTCAGATGTCACAAAAAGAAACCGAAATGGCCAAACAAAATCTGGATTATATTCTCTTTTTATCCCAATGGAGTGGAACTACGAAGGATTTATTGACGAGCACGGCATTCCAGTATTTGATAGTCCAGACAATGATGTCATCGGACCAGATGGGGAATTAATAGATGTAGGAGTTGTCGATCATTGGCAAAATGAAGTTGATGGATTAAAAAATGATCAAGATGGTTTAAATGAATTTTACCGTCAATTTCCAAGAAGTGAAGATCATGCTTTTAGAGATGAGACTAAAAACAGCATATTTAATTTAGTAAAAATCTATGAACAGATAGATTATATAAACGATAGCACTAAATCTCATTTAATTACACAAGGTAGTTTTCAATGGGTTAATGGTATAAAAGATACAAAGGTATTTTTCGCACCAAACCCAAATGGAAGATTTTATGTTAGTTGGATACCAGATACCAATATGCAAAATAACGTTATCGTTAAAAATGGTAAGAAATATCCTGGTAATGAGCATATAGGTGCTTTTGGATGTGATAGCTATGATATATCAGGAACAGTAGATAACAAAGGTTCTAAAGGTGCTTTACATGGCCTTACTAAGTTTAGTATGGAGAATGTACCACCAAATCAATTCTTTTTAGAATATGTAGCTAGGCCACAAACCGCAGAAATGTTTTTTGAAGACGTGTTAATGGCATGTATATTTTATGGAATGCCTTTATTATGTGAAAATAACAAACCAAGACTATTATATTATTTTAAACGTAGAGGATATAGAGGGTTTAGTATGAATAGACCTGATAAAGTTTGGAATAAATTATCAACAGCTGAAAAAGAAATAGGTGGTATACCTAATTCTAGTGAAGATATAAGGCAAGCACATGCCGCAGCTATTGAAACCTATATACAAAAATATGTAGGTTTAAAAGAAGATCATACCTATGGTGATATGTATTTTAATAGAACTTTAGTAGATTGGTCTGGATTTGATATTAATAATAGAACAAAATATGATGCAACTATTAGTTCAGGATTAGCTATAATGGCTTGTAATAGAAACTTATATAAACCTGTTGCAGATAAAGAAAGTATAAAAATATCCTTTGGGTTATCAAAATACAGTAATAAAGGAGTAACATCAAAAATAATAAATGAATAAATGTCAATAACTACACAAAAAAAATCTAGTTTTCCTAGTCATGCGGTCTCAGACGCTGAGAAAGCTAGTTTAGAATATGGTTTGCAAGTTGCAAGATCTATAGAACATGAGTGGTTTAAAAAGGATTCTGGTACTAGTAAATATTTACACTCTAAGCAAAGATATAATGAATTAAGATTATATGCTAGAGGAGAACAAGCTGTACAAAAATATAAAGATGAATTGTCTATTAATGGTGATTTGTCTTATCTTAATTTAGACTGGAGACCAGTACCTATTATACCTAAATTTGTAGATATAGTAGTAAACGGTATACAGGAAAGAACATACGAGCTGAAAGCTTATTCTCAAGACCCTGTAGCAGCCGCTGAAAGAACAAGATATATAGAAGATATTGTTGGTGATATGGAAAATAAAGATTTCTATACGCATGTTGAACAAACCAATAATGTTTCTTTATTTAAATCTGACATCCCGACTCAAGCTCTTCCAGGATCAAATGAAGAGTTATCATTACACATGCAACTTGATTATAAACAAAGTATTGAAATAGCATCTGAAGAAGCTATAAATAATGTTTTTGCTTTAAATAATTATGATTTACTAAAGAAAAGAGTAGATTATGATATTACTGTTTTAGGAATAGGATGTGTTAAAAACTCTTTTAATGTTTCAGATGGTATTAATATACACTACGTTGACCCTAGTAGTATTGTTCACTCTTATACTGAATCACCATACTTTGAAGATTTATATTATGTAGGTGAGGTTGAAAAAATATCTATATCAGAATTAAAAAAGAGATTTCCTAGTTTAACAGATCAAGATATAAAAGAAATAGAAAACAACGATACTGGCGGAAATTTTTATAAAAAACAAAAAAACGGTGATGAGTTTGTACAAATTATAAACTTTGAATATAAAACATATAAGAATCAAGTATATAAAATTAAAAAAGGAGCTAGTGGTAATGATAAAGCTTTAGAAAAAGATGATTCATTTAATCCACCAAAAGATGATAGATCAAGATTTAAAAAATTAGATAGATCAATAGAGGTTATTTACTGTGGGACAAAAATAGTTGGTGGTGAAAGAATATTAAAATGGGAGTTAGCAGAGAATATGTCTAGACCAAAAGCAGATTTAACAAAATGCCATATGTCTTACCAAATAGTAGCACCTAGAATTTATCAAGGTAGACCCGAGTCTTTAGTTAGCAGAATGACTAGTTTTGCTGATATGATTCAATTAACCCATTTAAAATTACAACAGGTATTATCAAGATTAGTACCAGATGGTGTTTATATGGATGCTGATGGTATTGCTGAAATTGATTTGGGTAACGGTACAAATTACAACCCACAAGAAGCACTAAATATGTACTTCCAGACTGGTAGTGTTATTGGTAGATCAATGACACAGGATGGTGATTTCAACCAAGGTAAAGTACCTATTCAAGAATTAAAATCAAGTGGTGGTAATCAAAAAATAGCTAGTTTGATTCAAACATATAATTATTATATGCAAATGTTACGTGATGTAACTGGACTTAATGAAGCTAGAGATGGTAGTTTACCTGATGCTAATGCTTTGGTTGGTGTGCAAAAACTTGCTGCCGCAAACAGTAATACAGCAACAAGACATATACTACAAGCTGGTTTATATTTAACATTGAAAACAGCTGAGTGCGTTTCGCTTAGAATATCGGATATATTAGAATATTCTAATACAAAGCAACAATTCTTAAATACCTTAGGTAAATTCAATGTAGCAACTCTTACGGAAATTAGTGATTTACATATACATGATTTTGGGATTTATTTAGAATTAGCTCCTGATGAAGAAGAAAAACAATTATTAGAAAATAATATTCAAATGGCTCTTCAAAAAGAAAGAATTAATTTAGAAGATGCTATTGATATACGAGAAGTTAGAAATCTTAAATTAGCTAATCAATTACTGAAAATACGTAGACGTAAAAAAGAAGAGAATGATAGAATGATTCAACTTCAAAATATAGAAGCACAAACACAATCAAATGCTAAATCTGCTGAAGCTGCGGCTGCTGCTGAAATGCAAAAAGAACAAGCTTTAGCTCAAAGTAAAATTCAAATATCTCAAGCTCAAAGTCAATTTGATATTAGTAAGATGGAAAGAGAAGCTGCAATTAAAAAAGAATTAATGGAGTTTGAATTTCATTTAAACATGCAGTTAAAAGAACAGGAGTTACAAGTGACTAAGAATAAAGAGGATAGTAAAGAAGATCGTAAAGACGAAAGAACAAAAATACAAGCAAGTCAACAAAGTGAGTTGATTGAACAAAGAAAAGGTAATACTGGACCTAAAAACTTCGAATCTAAAGGTTTTGATAATCTTGACGGATTTGGATTAGAACAATTTGAACCCAGGTAAATTTTAACAATTATTTAATTATATTATATTATGGAAGAAAATAATGAAAACGTAGTTGAAGAAACTACACAAGAAGTAGTTGAAGAAACTACAGAAAAGGTTGAAAAACCAGAAACTCCTCGTAATGAGGACGGAGATTATAAAGTAGATTTGTCTAACCCTAAAACAGAAAAAGATGCCATACGGGAAGAAAAGCAAGCTGACGAAAAAAGTAATGAAAAAGAAAAAGAAGAGGAAGTCGAAGAAAAAGTAGACACACCTATTCTAGAAGATATTACAGATGAAAAACCTAAACCTAAAAAAGAACAAAAGGAGAAGGTTGAAGAAACTGTAGAAAAAGAAAAAACTCCAGGAATGGAACTACCAGAGAATATTGAAAAACTCGTGAAGTTTATGAATGAGACTGGTGGAACGATTGAGGACTACGTTGCCCTTAATACGGATTATTCTAGTTTTGATGATAATAACTTGTTAAGAGAATATTATCAAAAAACTAAGCCACATTTAACTCAAGAAGAAGTTTCCTTCTTAATTGAAGATAAATTTCTTGTTGATGAAGATGTTGATGCTGAAAGAGACGTAAAACGTAAAAAACTTGCTTATAAAGAAGCGGTTGCAGAAGCTAAACAGCATCTGGAAGGTTTGAAAGGTAAATATTACGAAGATCTTAAGTTAGGATCTAAGTTAACCCAAGAACAACAGAAAGCTATTAACTTCTTTGATCGTTATAATAAAGAGCAAGTTAAAGCAAACGAACTACAACAAAAAGCTAAAACAGTATTTAACAACGAGACTGATAAAGTATTTAACGAAGATTTCAAAGGTTTTGATTTTCAAGTTGGAGACAAGAAATATCGCTACAATGTTAAAGACGTGCAAGATGTTAGGGAAAATCAAAGTGAATTTAGTACATGGTTGAAACCTTTTATAGATGAAAACTATCAACTAAAGAATGCTAGTGATTACCACAAAACATTATTTGCAGGTAAAAACGCAGATGCTATTGCTAATCACTTTTATGAGCAAGGTAAAGCTGACGCTATTAAAGGTATAACTAGTAAAGCCAAAAATATAAACATGGATGCTAGGAAAACTGATAGTGGTGTTGTTGATACCGGAGGTATAAAAGTTAAGGCAATTAGCGGTGACGATAGTTCTAAGCTTAAATTTAAACTTAAAAATTATTAACAAAACTTAAAAAATAAATAAAATGGCTTTAGTAAATTTTAACGCGAGCACGCTAGCTAATGGATTAGTTACGCCTGCTCAGAGCAAAGTAACATTGGAAAATGCTTACTTAGACATTCGCAGTAGCGGATGGGCTCAACAATACCTGCCAGACCTTTATGAAGCTGAAGTTGAAAGATATGGAGACAGATCTATCGGCGGATTCTTATCAATGGTTGGTGCAGAAATGCCTATGTCTTCTGATCAAGTAATTTGGTCTGAACAAGGTAGATTACACTTGGCTTATAAAGCAATCCTAAACACAACTAACGGTGCAGTTGCAAATCCTAAAGATATTGACAACGAAGCTGGTGCTGATATTAAAATGTCAGTTCGTGTAGGACAAACTGTTGTATGTCAAGTAACAGATGGCGCTAATGTAACTGTCGTTAAAGGACAGGTAACAGTAGCTGCTGCTGATGGTGCTACTTGTACTATCAAGCCTTACGGATATAATAACTTTGTAGATATCTCTAATGTTAGTGGTACTGCTAAAGTAGTTAGATTCTTCGTATACGGTTCTGATTTCAAAAAAGGAACCAACGGTCTTGGTGGTGGTGTAGAAGCTGAATTCAAGTCTTTTGAAAACAAACCAATGATAATTAAAGATGAGTATCAAATCTCTGGATCTGATGCTGCTGCAATTGGTTGGGTTGAAGTTTCTGGTGAAGCTGGACAATCTGGGTACTTATGGTACTTAAAGTCTGAAGGTGACACAAGAAAAAGATTTGACGATTACTTAGAGATGTCAATGATGGAAGCAGAAAAAGTAGTAGGTTCTGGTATCACAGGTACTGGTTCTGAAGGTTTATTCGCTGCATTAGAAAACAGAGGACTTATTGCAAGTTCTGATATGTTTGATGGTACTACTGATTTAGAAGACTTTGATGTTCTTTTACAAGAACTAGATAAGCAAGGTGGTATATCTGAAAACATGCTTTTCTTAAACAGAGAATCTGCATTAGCTATGGACGATTTACTAGCGGGTGTTAACGCACATACGACTGGTACAACTCACTATGGTGTGTTTAACAACTCTGAGGATATGGCTTTAAACTTAGGTTTCTCTGGTTTTAGAAGAGCGTCTTATGACTTCTATAAAACTGATTGGAAATACTTAAACAACAAGTCTACTAGATACTTAGTTAACAATGGTGCTACAGTTGGTAAAATCGACGGAATTATGGTTCCTGCAGGTACTACTACTGTGTATGATGAGAACATGGGTAAAAACATCAGACGTCCTTTCTTACACGTAAGATACAGAACGTCTCAAGCTGATGATAGAAAATTAAAAACATGGACAACTGGATCTGTAGGTGCTAGAACATCTGATCTTGATGCTATGAAAGTACATTATCTATCTGAAAGATGTATTGTAACTCAAGGTGCTAATAACTTTGTGTTATTTAGATAATCAATCACTGTAATTCTTCTGGGTGCTTTGCACCCGGCCCTTTATTTTAACTATTTAATTATATTATATCATGGAAAAAACAAAAAAAGTGGTTAAAGAACCACAGGTTGAAAAACAACCAAAAACAGAGGTTAAAAAACCTCAAGTCCCTAAATGGGAAATGAAAGATAGATTATATGAACTCACTGGAGATCAAAGACCTATCGTAAGAATAATGAAAAGAAAAAACCTATATTGGTTTGATGATGAAAAAGGTTACAATAGAGAAATGGCTTATGCTATTAATCAAAAAACACCTTTTGTAGATGAATTTAAAGGAAAAGTAAGACCTGGACATATTATATTTAGAGACGGATTTTTATTCGTTGAAAAAGAAGATACAGTTCTTCAAAAATTCTTATCAATATATCACCCTGATTTAAACAAAACTTATAGAGAAGTTGATAACGAAAAAGACGCTGAAACTGATTTAGATGTATTTGAATTAGAAATAGACGCGTTAAATGCAGCTGCAGAAATGACAGTTGATCAAATGGAAGCTATAATGCGTGTTGAGATTGGTTCTAAGGTATCTAAGATGAAATCTAAGGAGCTTAGAAGAGATACATTGATATTTGCTAGGGAAAATCCAAAATTATTCTTAGAATTAGCTAATGACGATAACATTCACCTTAGGAATTTAGGTATAAAAGCTGTTGAAGCTGGTATACTTTCATTAAGTGGAGATCAAAGAACTTTTATGGCTGGAGATGAAAAACGAAAACTATTTGAAGTTCCTTTTGATGAACACCCTTATACTGCTTTAGCCGCTTGGTTTAAAACAGATGAAGGACTAGAAGTGTTAAACTCAATAGAGAAAAAACTAAAATAAATCATTTTGTAGAGTGGTCATCTCTATGAGGTGACCACTTTATAAATAAAAAGAAATTATGATAAACGTAAACACGGTATACAAATCAGTTTTATCAATATTAAACAAAGAGCAGAGAGGTTATTTAACTCCAGATGAGTTTAATAAAAACGCTTCTATTGCTCAATTAAACTTATTAGAGATAGCTTTTGCTGAATATAATAGATTTTTATCAATGGATACACTTGGTAGAATAAACGCTGGTTACGCTGATTTACCAGAAAGAATTAAAGAAAAAATAGAGGTTTTTTATAAAACTTCTACACTCACAGGTAGCAAACTACCTAGCGATATATTTAAACTTATAGATTTAAATATTATTAACAAAACAATATCTTTAGAAGAAATAGATAAAAATGAATTAGCATATATACTATCTTCACCATTAACAAAACCCTCAAAAGATTTTCCTATATATTACAAAACAACAACTGCTTTAGGTGAAACATCTATAGTTGTAGAACCAACAATAACAGATACTATATCTATAGATTACATTAAAATACCTACAACACCAAGGTTTGGTTATACAACAAACGCAACATATGGAACAAATATTTATGATTCTAATAATTATATAGCAGATGGTTTAGTTGTGACCAGTAATGGTTTAACAACAAGAACAACTATAGCATCAGGAGCCACAAACGGAACTTATACAGGTACACCGGGTGAAACTACAAACTACACTACAAATAGTGCTAATGGAACTGGTGCTTCAATAACTGTAACAGTTGCGGGTAATGCTGTAACAAATGTAGAAGTAGTGTCAGCTGGTTCTGGATATGTTGCTGGAGAGACTATAATGGTAAGCCCTGGTTCTGGAATAGGAGGTAATACAAACTTAATTATAACAATAGGTGCTAATGATTTATATTCTGGAAATACAACGAGAGGATCAAGAAATTTTGAACTACATCCTTCAGAAGAAAATATATTAATAATGTCAATACTTGGTTTAGCTGGTGTTCAAATAAAAGATCCAGGTTTAGTTTCTTTAACAAGTCAAGCACTACAAAGTCAAGCGACACTTAAATCACAATAAATATGTCACTATTACAAGCAACACCTTTACAGTATTATAAGAATAAGTATCAATGGGACGGTTTAGAAGGTACTATTAATAGTAATATTCCTAGATCTATATTCACTATATCAAGTACTTTTCCATATACACCAGATAGTTCTAGTGAATTTACTGTTTATATAAATAATGAAGTACAACCAAGCTCTAATTATGCTTATGTTGTAACAAATGGTGTAGCAACACTTACTTTTTCAGCAAGAACAGAGAATTTTGTAACAACAACATTAACAAATGCTGGTCAACTACTAACTACAGATATAATAGATTTAATATTAAACGATGGTGTTTTAGGTGATTACAGGTATATATCATTAAAAGATATTGTTGGTAATTTTATTATAGGTTATGTTGGTGATGGTAAATTAGTTAACACAGCAAAGAGATCTGAGGTTTTATTTCAAGCTAAAAGATGTATACAAGAGTTTGCTTATGATATTTCAAGAATAGAAAAAATACAAGAATTAGAAGTACCACCAAGTTTAAGTATTCCAATGCCCCAAGACTATGTAAATTATATAAGGTTTTCTTGGGTTGATGATGCTGGTATAGAACATATTTTATATCCTGGAAGAGCAACTTCAAATCCTAGCCAAGCAATATTACAAGATTCAGATTATGATTATTTATATGATGTTAACGAAAACTTATTAGTTAGCACTCCAGTTACAAGTGAGAGATTTAGAGATTTTGATGCTAATAATTTATCTGGAGCATTAGAAAGTGATGATTATTTCCTTAATACAACTTATCATTCAGAAGGAATTGGTAATTTAGGTCAAAGATTTGGTGGATTACCAGAACATATGAATCAAAATGGTTTATTTATTGTAGATGAAGCTAGAGGTAAAGTATCGTTTAGTAGTCATTTAAAAGATAAATTAATTACATTTAAATATATATCAGATGGTCTAGGTACTGATAGCGAAATGAAAATACATAAATTTGCTGAAGATGCAATGTATCAAAGTATATTATTTAATTTATTAAATACTAGATTAGGTGTACCGGAGTATGTTATAAATAGATATAGAAAATCTAGAAGAGCAGCAATGAGAAACGCTAAAATTAGGTTATCAAACTTAAAAATTGGAGAACTTACGCAGGTTATGAGAGGTAAGTCTAAACAAATTAAACATTAATTAAATGGCGCAACTAAAAAATATGTTCATTAAGGGAAAGATGAATTTAGACCTTGATGAAAGACTTGTACCTAAAGGTGAATATAGAAAAGCACAGAATATACTTATAAGTAATAGTGAGGATTCTGATGTTGGCGCTATTGAAAATGTTAGAGGTAATAAGATTGCTGGAAATATAACTATAACTGGATCTAAAGGACCAATAACTATAGGTTCTCATGTAGATACAACTAACGATAGGATTTTTTGGTTTATTAGTACATTTAATAGTAATAGCGCAGCTGGAGATGATATAAATGAGATGGCAAGAGCAGATATGGATGATGACGATTGTAGAGTGATTATGAAACAAGGTGGTAACTCACCTATAACATTAGTGAAAGGTCCTTGGTTAAATTTCTCCCAATCTCACAAAATAACAGGTATAAACACTATTGGTAATTATTTATACTGGACAGATGGCTATAATCAACCACGAGGTATAAATGTATCAATAGCTTCTGAAGATGAAGACTATTATAATTGTGAAGAAAAAATATCAGTAGCAAAAGTAGCTCCATATTTACCACCTCTTTTAGATAATTCAAAC
>Ga0208013_1001280_pt1 | contig 11994 bp, 28 predicted proteins | sample 16_taG_FD_184091 | JGI IMG/M metagenome (GOLD analysis project Ga0208013, IMG submission 184091) | Marine viral communities from the Subarctic Pacific Ocean - 16_ETSP_OMZ_AT15313 metaG (SPAdes) (version 2) | ecosystem: Environmental > Aquatic > Marine > Oceanic | place: Pacific Ocean | collected...
TTCAATTTCACTTTTTAATGCTTGTCTTGTTTTCTCTATATAGTTGACAGCATCCATTAACTCTTCTTGTATGTGTTGAAGCCATGTATCTAAAGGTTGGTCATCTTTATGTAAAGTAACGCCGTACTTTTTATAACCTACATCAGATCTGTTAATAAACTTTTTTACTACTGATTCTATAATTTTATCTCTTATTTCCATATTAGTCTTTTACAAATGTTCCGTTTACCATTCTCCCAGTTCTACTAGAAATCTCATCATAAGCAAACTGCATACAAGTTTCAATTGAAACACCGTTGAGCTCGGCAAGATTAGTAAGAACAACAACGCTATCACCAATAGCATCGATAACACCTTCTTTATCATTGTTAAGAAGGGACTGTGATAATTCCCCTGTTTCTTCATATAATTTTATTAATTGTGTTTTAGCATCTCCTTTATCTAAGATACCTTTTTCTTTGGCCCATTGTCTTATTAAGTCAAATATTTCTACATTGTTATGGGTAGGCTCCGCTTTAAAGGCTTCGTAAAAAGCTTTGTTATAAATATAAGTTCTGTCTTTGTCATACATAGACTTATATGAATTAGCTACCATCCATTCAATTACTTCTGTTGTTATTTCAAATTCGCCTAGTGGTGTCTGCCAAGTTAAACCTACGTTTTTATTTAACATAGATTTAAGTTTAGACTTTTTACAAGGGAACGTTGAAGTTTGCTCTGTTGCGTTTATTTTCATTTTTTTATTTACTAAATTTTTATATAATGTTCTATCAACTTTATACCCATAAAACTTTTGAAGCTCTATTTCTCGTGTTGATATATAATTAATATCAGACGAAGAATCTAGAACTTCATATTCCCCAGGCTTATAGCCCTGCACAAGCGTAACTCTATTATTTAAATCACGTGTTACACCGATTTTTTTATTAGGTATATGATAAATATAATATATTTCTTCCATATTTTTTTTATTTTCCTACAGATAATTCTGCTTTAATAGCAGGACTGTGATTATATCCTTCTAATGTTATAGTATCTTTATTAGGAAGGAATACAAAATCATTTGCACCTTCTCTTAATTTGATACCGCCCCATTCCATTTTAAGTTTGGGTAGATCATACTGCTTTGCTGCAATATATTCTTCAGCCTGCTCTAAATGATTGTTATATAAATGACAATCGCCTAAGCTAGCAATAAGCGTTCCAGCTTCATAGCCTGCGCCATCTGCTATCATTTCTAATAACAAACCATACATAGCTATATCATATGGTAATCCAAGAAATACATCTGCACTTCTTTGTTGCCACATTAAATCCAGTTTACCATCGTTATAAAATAACTGGAAATTATAATGACAAGGAGGGAGTACCATATCGTGAAGATCAGAAACGTTCCAAGCGGATACCATGAGTCGTCTACTGGTGGGATTTTCCCTAAGCTCCTGAAGCACCACTTGTAATTGATCGATGCCATTAGCATGACGCCACTGGTGACCATATACGGGACCAAGTTTTCTATCAGTCCTACCAGATCTTTGGTAATCAGGAATCCAATACTTGACACCGTTATCAATAAGATAGTCCAAGTCGCTTCTGCCTTCGACAATCCAAAATAATTCTGTTTTTGCATGATTAAATATAATTTTCTTTTTAGTTAATATAGGAAAGCCAAGCTTCATATCATGATATAACATTCTACCAAATACAGCTCTTGTGCCTGTACCTGTTCTGTCTGCTTTTTCTTTACCTCCGTGTAATATACCGGATATTAAACCCGTGTATTCATCTTCTATATTTGTCATAATAGTACATACATGTTTTATACATCATTTGTTTACATTCCACAGCCTTGTAAGACTCTGGAGATACATTTACTTTTTCTCCTTTTTTATAAGGGCCAATAATTACGGTTATATACCATTCTTTTGGTGCAGCACCTGTTGATATAGGTTGGTAAGATATTCTAATATCATTTCTAATACAGAAATCATGAGCTGCTCTTTCTTCTGTTGTAGGAAAGTAACTGCCCATAATAGACTTTTTACGTTTTCTACCAACGTCCATTGATTTTATAGTTCCTGCCATATTATCTTATTTAGTTCGTATTTGTTACGTATCATTCCCATGGCATTATAGTATTTTCTGGTATAGGTTCTGAATGCGGTATATAACAACCGGATTTAGGTTCCCAAGTAAAGAATGCTTCTCCACCGTTTTCACCTAAATTCTGAAACTTAACTTTTAATACTTTAACTTTAGTTGTTTTCTTTTCATAATCTCTGTGAACTAATAAACCATGATAACTAGCGTCATACCATTCACCTCCACCTTTTATATTATACATTGTAGGCTCTTCAATCTTACCGTTTGAATCTTTATACATTTTAGTAGGGTGAGCAACTATAATAACTAATACATCATATTTTTTAGCAAACATTTCAATCTTAGTTAAGTATTCTAAGGTATATACATTGACATCACCATTATTAGAATCTAAATCTCTAACTTTATTAAATGGATCAATTACAAGGCATTTAATACCTTTACGTTTTACAAGCTCAGCACCTTTCTTTAATACTGAATCTAATGTATAACGTTCCATATCGATAAAATAAAAGTTATCGTTTATATATTCTGTTGTTTGTTCCCATTTGTCTTTACCAATATCAGATTTAGATGGCATACCTTGCCAAGCTTTTCTCATTAGTTTATGGGCGTGTAAATAAGTAGGCGCATTTTCTGGTGAAGCAAAAGCTGTTTTCCAACTGTATTGCTGGTTGTAACCAATAACCATTTGATCTACAAAATCACTTTTACCAGATGATGGAATTCCTGTAACAGTTATAAACTGGCCTGTATATGTAGAAAATACTTCATCAAAGTTACGTAAACCAATTTGAAATCCGGGTTTAAAACCGTTTTCAACAAAGTCTACAACGTCACCTTCAATATCTTTAAAGGTTGTAACGTTTTCTAATGGCACAGGACTTGCTGCATTAATAACTTTAGTTAAAGATTCTGCACCATATTTAATTAAATACTCATTAGCATCTTTACAATCTTTAAACGAACTTGTATAGCAAACTTCCGCACCTAGTCTTCTTATAAGCTCATTCTTTAACGCTATTCCTGGCTCGTCATTATCAACAGCTATGATTATCTTTTCAATGCCTGTAAAGTAATCTATACAGTTATCTAAGTAATCTAAGTTGTTTGTGCCTAAGGTTGCGCCGTTTGGAACTGAAATAGCATTTGGTATACCTGCTTCATGTAAAGCTAGCACATCAATTTCACCTTCAGTTATAACACAAAAAGAATGGCCTACAATAGCATCAATGTTATAGAATACTTTTTCAGCACCCTTATATAACTTGAAGTTCTTGCGGCCATCTCTGTACTTAATATTGATGAGCTCACCACCCATCATATAATTAAATTTAATTGTGTTCTCCTCTTTAGAAGATTGTGGCATAAACTCAGGACCCTCGGAAACGTTTAAGTCTTCAAGAGTCTTCTGAGATATACCTCTACTATTAAACCACTCTACAACTTTTGAACTTACTGGTTTGTGAGTCTCAACAGAAAAGTCTGGGCGAACATAAACTTTATCGCTTGTTCCTTTCCTTTTAAAAGTATGTAGCTGAAATGATGTATTACAATTATGACAAGTACCTAACCCTCTCTCCCAATCATAAGAAGCACACTTCTTTTTTTTATTCTCAGTCTTTCTAGTATGTGAACACATAGGACATATACCCTCAGGTGCACCTACTTTTAAGTCATGTTGATTAAATTGGTCGATCTGGAAACCATTAATTTCCGAGTTGTTTACTTGCATCTAATTAAATTTATTTCTATTTGTGGTTCTTAAAATGGTAAATCATCTTGTGCAACTTGCTGCTTCGGTGCTGCAGCTTGCTGCTGATTATCCCTCGGTACAGGCTGTGGAAATTCTCCATCAGTCCATACAATAGTAGCATTACCTAGAAACGTTCTAGGCTCTTTAGCTTCCCGCTCTTCCTTAGACTGAGCGATAGCCACTGGTCCGTGATTGCCATAAGCATCAACGTCATTATTAACAGTAATAGTGATCGGTAAATACTGACCCTTCTTACCTTGTATAATCCTTGACTTATCTATAGCAGTCAAGTTAATACTAGTTTTAATTATACCTGCCATTATTAATATGTTTGTAATTGTGAAAACATTCTTTTTAATTGAGTGCTATTTGCACCAGTTGCTCTTCTTAAGTTGTCAACTGCTTTTACATGCGTTTGATTGCTGTAAAAGTTTCTTTCGCTTGTAGTCATACCTGTAACGCTACAAGTTCTTTTTTTTGTTCTTGCCATAATATTAAATTAAAGTGTCTTAGTTAAAAAAAATTGCGATGGATCAAAGCCATCTGTTTTAAAGAATAGTTCATATGCTTCAGTAGCTCTAACAACTTTATCTCTACCTGATTCATAGAATTCATCCGAACAATCAAATATACCTATCTGATGTGTTGTCTTATCCATTACGATAAATAACATGTCATAACCAAACATCTCTTTATAGATATAAGCTTGACTGTCATAATTATATTTATTTGCTGACCATTTAAATTTACTTACATCAGCACTTGTTTTGAGGTCTATAATAAGTTGCTCGTCCTCGTTTATTATATCGGCTTTACCTTTCCACATATTACCGAACAGCCTTACTATCCCGGGTTGTTCGTATTTGATACGTGCGCCTTCTCTTGAACCTCTTATGTAATCTTTACATATATTGTTCTTTAGCAACTTTTCTCGCATTAATTCAATTTTGTCTGCTTCGTGTTGAAGTAAACATAATTCACCCTCGGAAATTTCCTTATACTTTTTTGTATTTCTTGTAGAAGATTCGATGATTTTAAAATTATCAATCTTATCTGGTTCAAGTATACTAGTATGGAAATAACCACCAACTAAAAAAGCAGAGCTCATTGCTGAGGGTACTTTAAAGCTTAGCGGGTCTTTTAATAACGCGGATATGTCTGAGTTACTTAAATACTGTTTACCAAACTTACCGTAGTAATGTTCGTCTGATTTAAGTTTTTCTAAGACTTCGTCTTTTGTCATCTATAATGTTGTTAATGATTTTTCTTGTGCAGCAGTCATAGAGTATTTCTTTTTAATTTGATCTACTTTGCCTCCTGATTTAACATAATCTTGAGCTTGTTTTAATTGAGCTGATGTCATAGTAGTAGTCGAAGTACCATGTGTATTAGTAGCATCGGAATCTGCAGTGTCATCAATTAACAATAAATTTCCTAAAGCGTATTTCTTACCATAAGATGATGCTGAGCCAAATTGCTGTGGCGTTTGCATACCTTTCTGATTAAGATCTACACCTACAATAGCTGTTGCTGATATAAATGCTTCGCTTTCAGTGTCATGAATTTGTGCTCTTGTTTCTATTACAGGAACAGTTAAATTTGACATTTGGAATTGCTCGTGAACAACAAAGTATACTTTATACTTTTCGTTGTACGGTTTTAATGCTTCAAGAATATCTTCGGCTGATCTGAAGTTATATTTGCCGAAGGAGTTGTAACGTGACTTTTTACTTTTAAACTCTCTTTGTATTAAACTTAATTTTTGATATATTGTCATTATCTATATATATTATTACGTGTTATCTTAACTTTTTAATTACCAAGCCTATAGAATAACCAAGCTTCTTGTGATCTCGGCTTTGTTATTACTAAACTTGTGTTCCCAATGTGAAACAATAAGTCATATTCATCGTTTACATCTGTTCTTATTACTCTTAACTCTTCGTTAACTATTTCTAGTCTGCCTTGAGCTAATACACCATCTATACTCCTCCTAATAAATGTGTTATTAGGTTGAATTATTAGAAGTTCTTGTTCTTGGTTATACCAATTGCCATATAATTCTGGCGGAATTGAATTTGATTGCGTATAGCAAAAGCTAGTGGCTATCAAAAAAATAAATATTAATTTTCTCATAAAAAATCTAGTACTTGTGATTGATCTACATTTTGCACTAATTTATCTATTGCGTCTCTTTTTATTTGAGATACACGAACATAATTAGCAGTGCCTTCTATATTAAGTTCGGCTGCTATTTGTTTAGCAGTCATTTTATCACAGTCGAGTCCGTAGCTCATACGTAGTACATCATACTCTCTTTCTAATAGATTTGACTTCATAAGACCTAATAGATATTTATTAATTATATCTATATTATATTTCTCTGACTTGTCTGGAATTTGCAAAGAAACATTGTCTTCCTCATTTTCATATTCAATATCTATGCTAGAGAATATGCTATTAAAAAACATTTGTACTATCATCTTGTCGCCACCATCTGATTTTCTAATTTCATTAAGCTTGTATTCGGGGATCCTCATGTTACCTCGATTAATATCAATCTCTCTTCTTATTGATCCTCTTATACGTTTCGACAAAAATGATTTAAGTGTTTTCTCAGGGTGTTCAGATTCGTTAACAACATTCCAATCTATTCGATCGACTGCGTAAATTAAACCCTCTGCTCCTGACTGCAATAAATCATTTATACTTAGAACGCCGGAAGCTTGATCTGAAGTAGAAAATGAACGCGCCACAGACTCGACTAATTCTAAATTTTCAATTATTATGTTATGTCTCTCTGAGTATTTACCTTCAGAGGCTAAATTTAAACTGTCTTCTAAGTCAAGTTTCCACCTAACATAATTTTGGACATTATATCTTTTCATTTAAAAGTATTTTCTCTCTAACTAATCCGTTACTTATATTTCTATAAATAGTTCTCGTAGAGACGTTTAAAATAGTTGCTATCTTTTTTATTGTAATCTTTTCTTTGTTGTCATTAATAGTTAACATAGCTTCATATATATCTTCTGGTGTAGCTTTTTTCTGTTTACCAATTAACTTACCTATTATTTGTTGTTTTTGTTTTGTATTTAATCCAGAATTATCTCTAAAAATAACTTTTCTAGGTTTATTCTTAGGCCTATCGTTGTCAAAATCAATTAAAGATATTTCATTAATGATTTTATCAATAATATCTGTAGGACAATTGAAAGTTATATAACCATTTTTCTTATTAGCTATAACTCTTGCAAGTGTGTCAAATTGTAAGTGTGTCATTTCTTGATTTAAGAAACCTAGTACAATTAAGTGCCACTTCAAAGATTTATAAGTAGTTATCTTAGCTTTGCTACGGAATAGAGCATAACATTCAAACGTTCCATTCTCGTAGTACCAACCCCAGTCGTATTGTTTTGTGGGTATGTCATCGATAGGGTCACGTCTGTATAATATTCTATTGTCGTTTAAATATTTCAAATTCCTTTCAAACATTTATCTTTGCATAAAAGTTATTAGCTTTAAATATCTTTTATATCTGTCTATATTAGATGATAACAAGACTAATCTATTAACTTTAATTTCTAATTTTTTACCTGTTAATGTATGTAATTGCATTGAGTTGTTTGTAATTTCATTATGCAACTCCCATAGTCTATTAGCTATAAACTTAACATGCAATTGTTTTCTAAAATATAAATCTCTTTTACTTTTTAAACTGTTTAACATTTTTTCTATGATTAGGTTTATTACCCTGTTGTTGCTTTTTGATCTTATCTCTAATTCCAAATATGTTATATGAAACTAGGTGCTTGTAAATGCGGTTGCTCATCTTTTATTGTTACTTGTTTTTTATCATTAATATAATAGTTCCAGTATGCTTTAGATGAATGGCCATCAACTTTGTATTCATCGGGCATACATTGAGGTGGTTGTGTGAAAGGTGTATTGTCAATATATAAAGGTGGTGTGTATAGCACGTCTCTACACTTTTCAATAGTCAGATGTGTTCTACCATATCTGTTAGTATACTCATCACCCAGCGCCATCATGTACTGATATGTCCAATTGTAATTGTCTAAGCCGGAACGGACCCATATAGTAGAGGGGTGGTTCACGTGAGCTTTCTTGTAAGGAACATAACTAGTATCATACTCATAGTCTTCTCCGATCACATGATGTGCAGTACAAAGCATTTGGGCAGCTTCCAACGGCATTTTAACAACATGTCTGTTGTAATGATATTCAGCAGCTTTTACTGGGTCTGGGTGTAAGTAAAATATATTCATTAGTGGTTAATTATTTTAAATTCTTTATCATTTGATAACATCCATGTTTTATCTGAGTGACTATCAACATGGTTTATAACTTCGCTTTGGCTTGATACATTATGTATATGTATATGACCGGTTGTAAAATTTAGTATTGTTAGCTTCATAGGTTGTTATTATCTAAGGTTATTCGTATTTGTTACGTATCTAATCAGTTACTGTTAATTTACATTGGCCTTCGCATTCATTCATTTGAGTGTATAACGCATTGCATTCCTCCTCAAGCATTTTAATATGTTCTTCCATTGCTTGAATTCTTTGTTTTTGATACGTCATGAGTGATTCCATACTGTAGTAATTATTAAGGTTATTATTATTGCTTTGATTATGTAAATTATATATAAGAAGATCTCCATTTGTTGTTAATTCAAATTTCATATTATATTGGTTGTTCAGTTGCTTGTATTTTAAGTTTACCTTTATTATTCTTTTCACTATAATATATAGCGGTTATCTGGTTTCCATACGTCTTAAGCAATTTGATTTGCTCATCAGTAAATTCAAAGTTTAAGTTGAATGAACTTATACCTTGTCTTCCATTTGTATTTAAAAACATCATCATATTATTCTGGTTTATTGTATTTATGCCATTTATCAATCATAGGTTCATCTGTACTATAATCAATATAAAATATGTAATCGTCTATTTCAACGTATATTACATTTTCATTTTTAACATCTATTTTCATAATTTATAATTTAGTTGCGACGATAGGATTCGAACCTATGACCTTTGGGTTATGAGCCCAACGAGATACCACTTCTCCACGTCGCTAATTGATTTAAAGCACGCGCGCTTAAGGATTGCCCATTGGACTTACACCCTAATATTTTTAGGACTTACATGATTTCAACGCTAGAATGCCACTTACCAATACTGGGATCTGGTCTTACGTCCATTGTTTATCAACGCCTATATTTTATTAGAGAGAGATAAGGGTCATTCTGGCATTACCTTTTTATGTGACCGTTTTGCTTCACGCCGCCAGACATTATCTCACTCATCTAAAATAAATAACTAACCTAAAATAAAGTTATTCTTAATATGTTTGTTAAAGAACTTACCAATTGAGTAACTATTTCTCATTTTCTGAAACAATCTAACTGGTACATCTTGATATAAGTAGTTAGTATCGTTTTGGAATTTAACTACTAAACTTCTTTGCTTTCTAAAATATCTCATAGACTGTATTGCTGACGAGTCTACAGATAATGTTTCAATGTTTACTTTTCTCATGTTGTTTTGTTTATTATATTATCTATTTATTATCGTATTTGTTACGTGCCTTTGGTTACATCTTTTCTGAAATCATCATTGTTCCACATATAATCACCAAATTCCTCACGCTTTTGTAAAATCCAATCTTCTTGGTTTTTAAACTTATCTATTATATCCATAGCTTCTATTAAAGAGTCTACTGTATGGGCTTCACTGCCCCATATATTTATATGTCTTGCAACATATTTATCTTTATGGACTGTGTGTTTTTTTACACTCCAGTTTTCACCTTCCATTTCAGGATTTACTTTTTCCATAGCTTTTGTAATTTTTCGTTAGTCAGTTTATATATAGCTTGTATGTTATCACTGTTGTGTATAGCATGGTCAAGTGCCCATACGCCAGCTTGTTTCCAGCTATCAGGTCTAACACCAAACTCATCATCTTCTTCAAATATATCATAGCTAAGATTATCAATAATCTCTTTACATTTAGGATTACCCATTGTGTAATTGTCAATCCAGTATTCTACTAATTGCATAACGTAATCCTCTTCAACTACAAATTCATCATTAGCATTTGCTTCATTTGTAGGGTTATCTGTTTCATACTCATTAACTAATTCATCGGATACATCTTCTATTAAGTAATCTGTATATACTGTGCTCCAATATCTATATTTAGCTTCATCCATCATATCTAGTATAATTTGAGAGGTCTTGTAATATCTCTACGTTAGACTTTTTTCTACTTGATACAACTTCTGTATCTGTAGTTTCAATTGAATGTAAATAAGGTGTCTCGTAAGATGTTGGATTATCTACAAACAAAGCTATAACATCTAGTTTATCTTCAGCGTCAAGCGTTTCAAAACCAAATTCTCCTTTTAATTCGTTGGCCATATAATCTAATACGCCTTCGAGTAATTTATTGTCTATTTGACTTGCAAATTTTGTTCTCATATTTTTATTTTAATTATTAATTTATTATATTATCTGTCTACTGTCGTATTTGTTACGTATTATCTTTATAGTATCCTAATTGGTATTTGCATAAAATCTCATCACCAATTCTTTGGATATGTTTTTCAATACTATCATCAATTATAGAATGTATAGCATTTTGTACTGAGCCTGTATAATCTCTGTATTCATCAACTGTATATCCAGCCAAGAGTTCACCGATCGTTTCAATCAACTCATTTTTTTCTATTTGTATTAATTCTTTATCCATGTTTATGCTTTATGTAATTGTTCAAAAGAAGATAGCTTGTGATAACCAAAGGTCATAAAGTACTCATCTTCAAATATCATTTGCTCACCATCATAATTTGGATGGTATATTAAATCCTGTTTGCCTGTTGGATAAAATGTTGATGATGTCCACTCTTTTATATTATAAGCAATACACTCTTGCTCAAGCTCCATACATAGTATCAACAATTTATCTTCAAGAATTTTACGGTCATTAAATGCCATATACTCACCCTCTAATCCATCTTCCTCTTTAAAGGTTTCAATATTACCATAAAAGCTAAAAGCTATATAGAATGATTTTTCAACCTCATCATTGTATTCACCCGTGAATTCGAACATAGATTTTATTATGTTACCACTTCCGCCATCAAATCTGTTTTTAACTTTTTCTCTGACGTGGTTTAAATCATGGTAAGCATATCTATATCCAGAAGATTTAGAATGTTTTAGCTTGCCCATATTTCTTTTTGAACCGACATTTAATTCAACGGTCCAATGTCTACTTGTTTCTTTTTTTTGTTTTGCCATTGTTATTTATTTTAGTTGTTATTATTTTATTATTTATTTTATATGTTATAGTTTTGTCTTTCCATATAATTGCTTTTATATTCATTAGTTTTTATTTTAGTCGTGATTAACATTATAGTAAAAGACTTCTGAAAAGAATTCAATTAATTCATTTTTAGTTTTGAATTCATATGAATTAGAATTGTTACTAAATTTTATTGGTTGTTTACTTGTTACTTTTGTATTTGTTTTATTAAATTGTATTTCAAATGTATATTTCATAGTTATTTATTTATTGTATTATCCTATTGTCATCGTACTTAGTACGTACTCCACATAAATTCATTTAAGTCATTAACTGTTAAATCATGAGGGTGTTGTTTGCCATTCAATAGTAAATCATCCATTACTACCCACTGGTCCACTCCGTGACGTGTACAAACGTCTATAAATTCTGGTTTTGTCATTGCTATTTTATTTTATTAGTTATTAATTCTTTTGGCATTAGGTTATTAGCTTCTAATGCAATCGCTGTATTTAACATATCTTTTTCGATTTGTTCATTTTCTTTTTTATAAAGATTATGTATTTCCAGTACTGATTTTCCCGGATTGTTTTTCATTATTGTATAGAATCTATTAAATTCTTTTTTAGGTATATGTTTCATTTTAATCTAAGTTTAGCATTGTGTCTAAGGTTCTTATTATTTCATTTCTTAAATAGCTTCTCTGGTTTTCATTTAAGCATTTAAAAGTGTCTGTATCTATATTAGAGCAAGCAATTGAATCAACTACTTTTTCTAATTTGTCTATTTGTTTAAAG
>Ga0208013_1001281_pt1 | contig 11971 bp, 15 predicted proteins | sample 16_taG_FD_184091 | JGI IMG/M metagenome (GOLD analysis project Ga0208013, IMG submission 184091) | Marine viral communities from the Subarctic Pacific Ocean - 16_ETSP_OMZ_AT15313 metaG (SPAdes) (version 2) | ecosystem: Environmental > Aquatic > Marine > Oceanic | place: Pacific Ocean | collected...
TGCCACATTGTTTTAGTATATGGTCTCATTGCTGTAGACTTACCAGTACCATTAGGTCCATATAACATTAATCCTTTTGTTTGATCACTAATAAAGTAATCGTTTACTTGTTCTTGTTGTTTTGTATTAGTCATAAAATCCTTTGTTTCTATCTGTGAATGATGATGCGTTATTGATTGTGTCATTAGTTATAGTTGTCTTTTTTGTTTTTGTTTCATCTTCGGCGGCGAGCCAAGCTTCTGTATAACATTCTTGATCTATATAGTTTTGTAAAGACTTTACGTATGCACCGGCTTGAGTTAAGTATCTTTTTAGATTGACTAGGGCCAGCCTTGCTTGTTTAATATCAAGTTGTTTAAACTTCTTTAATCCATGCTGTCTATTACCAATTCTGTTTTTAGGGTATAGATCTACTATTTTAAAAAATATCTTACCGAGAATATCATCATCAGACGGAACGTCTAACTTAGTGTTATTAGTTAATTCTTTGTGTATAGTTAATTCTTTGTGTTTGTCGTTAAGTAAGTTAATCTTTAAAGGTTCACTTTTTTGATCTATAAAGGTTAAGTTAAAGAATCTATATAGATTAAGATCATTAATACTATACTGATACTTAGGTGGTATACCTTTTCTTTCTACGTTAATAAACTCAGCATCGACTAGTAGTTTAGTAGCCTTTCTTAATTGATACTCTGAAAGACCTAAGTCTACTTTTAGTCTTGAGTGTTGTTGATAAAATGGTTTACCCGCTTTAAAGAATGACTCTCTAAGATCTATTAAGTGTTGTAATAATAATGTAGCATGTAAGCCAAACTCGAGTGCGAGTGCTTTGTTAATTGTCCAATAGGCTTGTGTGCCTAGTATTTTCTTTAGTTGCATATTAGTTAATTTATATTTATTATATGGCGTAATTGCCCCTTGTTTCCTTATATTGTCTAATGGGTCTTGCGACTCTGCCTTGCGTCACACTAAGACGTTTTTGTATTTCTCGACGCTTCATACCATTGATATGTAAATCCACAATGTAAGCATCCACTTCTTCACGTGTCATATCGGGTTGTATAATAGACTGTTCGCCCGCGTTCCAATTAGGTTCATTCTTTCTTAAGTGGAATCTTTGTGCATTCTCTTTTGCTGTAACCCATTCTAGGTTAGTATAATGATTATTAGTCTTATTACCATCTACATGGTCTACTGTAACCCGTCTACCAGTAGTTTCACCAAATGGATTATGGCAATACATGATTGCTACAAGTTTGTGTATGTATTTGTTTAATAAGTAGTTTGGAGATAGAGCAGCGTATCTACGACCCTCGTGACCGCCTGTTAGACTAACCTTAGGCCATTTAACTGAATCGTTATAGTTATTTGTTATCTTTACTCTACCGTAGTCTGAGATCCACCAGTATCGTTCTCTGGTTGCGATAGCATTTCTACCACCAGTTTTAGTGGTATCGAAGTGTTTCCATTGTTCTTGCATAATGTTAATTGTATATTTAAGTTATTGTTATACATTATATATCAAGCAAATTTGAGAAAAAAGTAGGATTGCTGTAAAAGGCCGAAGGGCCCTCGACTATCGAAGACCCTTCTAATCATAAATTAAATATAACAACTATGCAAAATAGTTTGAAAAAAACAAGGCCATGTATTCAAATAACCTCATACATTATATATCACTATATAATTTTGTTTCAGATTATGCTCTACCGATAATCTGTAAGCTTGCTCCGTAGTTAGTCCATGTAGCTCCTGAGTTATCAATACAAACATTAACACATAAGTATTGATCTACTGTCCAGTCGATTGCTGTGAACGTACCTAAGTTAGAACTAAAGATGCTACCATCTTTTTCTTGTGGTGTGTAGTTATCTTCTAAATAGATTGAACCATCACCAGTACCGTCTACAGTTTGTACAAAGATATTCTTTGAGTGTGCGCCATATCCATCTGAACCAGATTGAAAACCTGATATAAATGCTCCGGCTTGTGACTGTCCGATTGTACCTGAAGTATGAATAGCTATATTAGAATAAGTAAATCCAGATGAACCGGTTCTATTTTCTAATGATTTAAGCTGTAAGATATCACCTGCTTTAACTGTGTTTGCTGGAATAAGAACTGAAGCTCTTGTAGTATCACATGAACTTGCAGCTTGGTTTTCACTAACTTTAGGAGTTGCATAACCAACACCTACTCTTGCTGAGTCAACTTGCATTGTACCATTAGTATCAATGTTAACTCTTCTATATGTACTACCTGCATCTGACATAATAATACCACCAGCAGAAGGAGTTGAATCTGTTTGTGTTTCTAATGCTTTTACTGAAACAGTATCTGCTTTTGCAGCCGTTACTCCGCCACCCAGTGCCACAGCACCATCAGCATTTCCTCTTGCTGATAATCCGATTGCGACACTTCCGTTGTTATTTCCCTGTGCATCAAAACCAATAGAGATCGATTCATCACCAGCTCCGGAAGGTTGTGCCTTTGAGTTCCATCCCAATGCAACAGAACCAGTACCTTTTGCAAGACTACCTCGACCCGCTGCCAGCGTGGAATTACCTTGACTATTTGCTTGTCTCCCGAATGCGATCCCGCCGGCGTTTGCTGTACATGATGCGTCTATACCAATTGCTAGGGCTTCATCTAGACTTCCAGTTGATGCTCCAGAACCAATTACGATACCAGAACCAGAACTATTTGTTGCGTCGTTTCCAAGTACTACAGCGGAACCTTTACCACTTGTAGCGTTTCTACCCATAATAGTACTATACTCTCCACCTGTATGTGAAGCGTTAAAACCAATTACTACGTTTTTACCATACGTAGCATCTACTTTAGATTCTGCTTCAGCACCTAATACGATATCTGAATTACCTTGTGCGTTTGCTGCTACTGTAGTTAAAGTACTTGCTGATTCCATTGAGTCAGTTGCTGTACCAGATACTAATCCAGCACCACCACCGCCACCTGCAGCGTCAATAGTAATGTTGTTACTACCATCATCTGTTAAGGTAACGTTTGTTCCTGCTACAATTTTTACAGTATCTGTAGTTGCATCACTACCTGTTAGTGTTACATCTACATCAGTACCTGATTGAGCACTTGCTAAATCATAAGTAGTATCAGAACCAGCTGGTAGGCCGCTCACAGTACTACCTGTGAAGTCTACAGTACCACTAACAAAGTTAGTAGCTGTATTACTCATCTCAATATTAGTAGCGTTACCAGCGCCATCTGTGATAGCTTTGGCAGTACCACCAATTGCACCATTGTCATCTGTTTTTAACAGACTTTGGTATGTGTTATTAATCTGTTGTCCAGTTAAATTTGCCATAATTTATTTATTCTCGTTTTTTAATTTTTATGTTAGGGACCAAGTTCTTATCTCAGCTTCCCAATTATTTGTGTTTGTGTTCCATACGAATGGTACTCCTGGTCCTCCACCGTTACAAGCATCATCAGCAATTGCATACCACCATGAACCGTTAACCGGTTGAGCTATGCTATAATAATTAGCTAATGCTATTGTCCAACTAGCGTTTACAGGTGTTGTAATACCTAAGTAGTTACAATAAGCCTGTACCCAACTACCATTCACAGGTTCAGTTATACTATAATGTAGACAGAGTGCTGACATCCAACTACCTCCGTTAGGATATGTTACCGCATTATTAGTAATACATTGTACATAATCTCTAATTGCTAAGTTTATATTCATATTATTGTCTTAATTTTGCGATCGCATCTATTGCTCCCTGTGTGCCGATATAAACTGCCGCTATAGTTACCCAATCAGAACTCGTTAAAGTTGCAGAGAACAACCCTACGGACGCCACAACGAACACCATAAGCTTTCTACTTACGTATTTGTTTAGTGTTTTGTCTATTGCCTGTTTCATTAAAGTATACTTTTAATTTTTTAATATTTTGTTTAGTACTTTTGGTTACAGCCGCCACAGTCTGGGTCGCCGTCACATCCGCAATCCGCGTAAATCCATAGATCATCTCGTCTTCTCGGTATATTTGTTTGCAACCCGCTAAAATATGGGCTACGTCTATTTGGTGTCATGCCATCCATTGGTGTTGGATTTTGATATAATGGGAACATATTTGGGTTTTGTCTTAAAAACTCTACCATTCTATTACTATAGAACTGTCCCATATCCAATGCTTGTGTTCTAAGATACTTCATCTCATCTAGTGTAGTTGCACCTGTTTCTTCACTAGTACCATTTAAGATACCTTTTTCTACCATTTTATACTTTAAGTTAGGTAGTAAGTAATATAAAGCGTATTGAATTAGCGTAGGACCTACATAATCTTTTAAAAATGCAGCTTCATCAGTATTTAAGTCATTATTAACAACTCCTTCTTTAAGTCTATTGTAAAAAGAAGTACCAAGTACGTCTTGGATTGTGGAGTCCTGTGCAACAAGTATAGACGGTGTAAGTACATCAATACGTATATTGTTGTCCAACGCTGTCCATTGCTTCATTCTCTGCTCGCTAACTAATAATACTGTTTCCATTATAGTGATTCTATGTTTTCTTGTGGTACTGTATCTTCGATTTCTGCTTCAGGTACTAATTTGTTAGGTCTAACTTTAAGAGCTATATTGTAACCTGCTAATCTTAATAGGTAACCAAAAGTGCTTAATATCTTTTTTCTTTTAGGTTCTACTACTGTTCCTTCAAAGTGTGCGTATGATACTCTAATCTCTTCCGCGTTAGAGCTAAATCCAGCGCTATCCTTGACACCAAGTAACAAAGGACTAGTTATCCGGTGACTAGTGAGTATCGCGCTTGAAATGCGCTCTTGTAACGTAATATAATAGGTATCATTTGCCGACTCAATAGGTGTAACTTGTAATTCTTTTCCGGCTTCCGAAAACGCAAGGAAAAAACGCCCGGCATTTTCAGTTCCTGTAAAGCTTTTCTCGATTTCTTTGTATACATTTCTTCTTTCTTCATCCGTTGGCGTGCCATTTCTGAACTGCACAAACATGCTGGGTGCCAATCCGTTAGCGATATTGTTCGCGTGGAATCGACTGACCTGAGCGTCGAGTGAAATATCCGACATAGCCGCGACATACCCTGGTAGCGGGTAGACCTCATTTCCTGGTGTGTAACCATAACAGTAGTAAATTTGTGACGCATTGTCACCTTTATTATCTGTAGCATCAAATGCTCTATAAGTATCGTATGGATATTTTCTTAGGTTACTCCAATCAGATGAAAACATGTATTCTTTTACTTTATCTTCTTCATCTGGTTTACCTGATCTTACATTAGCAAAAGGTAAATGATACATCTCTGAAATTTTAGATCTATCCTTAGACCATACAATATTAACAGCGTAACCGCCATATAATACATAATCTAAAGAAATCTTTTCATATATTTCATCAATTGTTTCGCCTTTTGTGTTAATGTATTCATTGCCAATTTGCTCGATACCATCACCCACAATACCAGCTGTAATAGCGTCAACGCAAGTATGATGCATGGCAGAAGTGTCATATAATTCGATTAATGTTTGTGGAAATAGGTTTTTGCCGCCGAAGTACATAAAGTCTTTACCTCGTACTTCGTGGATGTCTGGTAATTCAATAGCATTAAACTGTGCTCCTGCGACTGAATAAAATCCTTCTGGTGTTGTTCTCATATTCTTATTTAATAATTAGGTCTATAAAATACATCAGCAACTCTTTCTTCAGTTGCAGCTGTACTAGTAAAGTTAGTTATACCTAAGCCTCCTCCTGGTTCTGTAATTATTTTAACTAATCCAGCTTCTACAGTGGTAGCGTTTAAGACTAACCTCCAGTTATATATCCCGTTTTTATGTTCATCGCCAAACCCAGTTGGGAATGTCATTTCTAATTTGCTGTATCTATTATTTGTAACAAGAATAGTTACTGGCATAGTAATAGATTGATGACTGTATTGTGAAACCAACACAAAGTCATAATTACCCGCCATATTAGGTATATTTACAGAAAATTGTCGTGTTAATAGTAATTCAGGTACTAATATTGTCATTAACTATGATATTTTTAGCTTTATATATATAAATATAGAAACGTAGGAAACTGACATGGCGTATAAATTAGAAGAAGTAGAGTATGGTGAATTTAAAAATGATAAATGGAAAGTACTAAATGGACTAGATTCTATTAGTAAAACTCTATTTAGAATTACAAAAGAGATAGACTGGGATGGATATCAACTCTGGATTCATGGTAGTATACTAAGTAATGTTAATACTTTTGATATTGACTTAACTATTCTAGGTCCTATGAATACTGAACGCATTATGCATCTACTACGTGAAGTTAATAAGATAGGATTTGAAGAGCAACAGTTTACAGATGTAAAATATAATATTACAAATGATCTGTATGATATTAATAAAGACGATGCTAAAAAGTTTTTATATGCTTGTTATTCTGATATATTAACTATTAACGGCGAGCCATACCAAGATGCTAAGCCAGTAAAAGATCTATACCTCAAAGAGCTTAGCTTTCCAATGAGTAAAACACTTCACGCTATACAAGAAGGTATAAGATACGAATCACCTAAGCAATTAGTATAAAAAAAGGGCCCCATTGGGACCCTTCTTTATTTTTATAGTTTACTAAGTATTATTCTACTATTGAAGAATCTACTGTAAACATAGGCTTTGGCTCTAAACCACCTAAAACAATTTCGTAACCATTTCTATCGGCCATCGTCGTACCTGAAGTTGCACTTGCAGATATTAAAAATGAACCATTTTCTATTCCAATTGACCAGTAAGAACCGTTACCATCTTTAGCAACAACTACCATTGTAGTAGCTTGTGCCATAAGTAGTAATTCGTTTCTTTTGTCTGCAGTCATACGATTAAATATCGCTGTCAGTTGCTGATCAAAATATAAAGTACCTGCTTCTTGAGAAACAGTAGTATTTTCCGTGATACTTGATACTTGTCTTGGAGTTTCGAATACGAAAAAATCAGATGGAGTTAGTGCAGCACCGCCTACTGTAATTGCAGTTATGTTACCTGCAGTTTCAGTGATTGATTGAACGGGTCCGTTAGCGATGAAGATCTTTTCGACTCCACCCATGCTATCATTACATAGATCTAACATGCCGTTATTTATTGCTGAACAACTCATATATTATTGATTTTTTTTAGTTAATTAATTGTTTGGCTTATGCCATATCATTTGTTGCGAAAAGGTTAACTTCTCCAACTCCTACACCCATTCTAAACGCGCTTCTGAATTTTACTATATCCTCTGCTTCTGAGTAGAAGAATCTAAAATTATCTAGCTCATCAGTTAAACCTGTTGCAGCTAAGATCATTTTACCTGGACCAGCAAATTTGTAATCAGATCCAACTAAACCTGAACTCTTGATTACTTTAGCGTTTGTACCTGGTAACTCGATAATTTCATTTCCTGATACTGAATCAAAATGGTATAAGTTAGAAGCAACTAATCCTCTAGCTAGTGCACGGTATGAATCCGGTGCAACTACCATAATGATATCGTCTCTGTCTTTTACAGACTCGTCGATTGCATCATATAAATCTAAAGCCTGTTCAACTGCATTTTGTGCCGTCCATTGTGCTGGAGTACCACCTTGTAAGTTAGCTCCGTTAGCAGAAGTAATCTGTCCTTTAAGACCTAATGTAGTGTTGAATCCGTTGATTAAGAAACCTTCTAAATATTTAGTTAATTTGTCTGCGTAAGCTTGAGAAATAACTTCTTCAAAAGGAATGAAGTCGTTTCCAGTGCCTGCGTTCATAAACGCACTTTGATACGTAGATCTAAGCTCCTCAACGCAAAGTTCTGATTTACTCTGAAGAGACTCGATTGTTACAGGTACCTGAGTATAAACTACTGTGTTACCGTCTGTGTTGTCCCATCCACATGTAAGTGATGTTACTGGAAGATTCGCCTCGACTAAATTTATGTTTACCACGCCCGAGGTAAATCCTGAACGCAAGTCTACAAAGTCAAGTAAATCTGTTTTTAGTACTGCCTTTGAAATTAAATCAAGCGAAAGGGAATCCGTATACGCTGGAAGGGCAGAAATGTCAAATCCGTATGCCATAATATTAAATTTTTGTTTTTGTTTTTTGTTTATTTGTTTTGTCTTAATGCTCTTAAAGCATCCATTCTTTTTGCTAGTTTTTCGTCTGCGATTAATTTGTTTTCGCTAAACGTATTTCTAACTGGTTTTGCTGCAGGTTCATCTGCAATTACTTGAAACTTAGCTTTAAGTTCCGTTACTTCTTCAGTTAATGCTGCAATCTCTTCGGTAAAAGGGGCAATCATTTCAGCGATACCTGATAACAACTCTTCAGTTGCTGGTACAGCTGCGTCAGAAACTGGAGCTTCTACTACTACCTCTTCCATTACCTCTTCGATAACTTCTTCAGGTTTAGCGTCTTCTGCTTCAACTTCTGAGATTTCCATAATCTCACCATTAGGACCAACACCAATTAACTTGCCGTCTACTGTTTCGTGAATTCCTTCGCTAGCAAAAGGTGATTCTTCACCTTCAGCAACTCTTACGAGTAATACTGCGCCAACTTGTAATTCACCATCAGTATAAACAATCGTACCATCTACTAATTCTGCTTCTGCAAATTTAGCTTCAGTTACAACCGCTGAGTCAGTTGCGAGCATTACTCTCAACTTCTTAACCATGTCGTTTACTGTCATAATAATAGTTTTTTTAGTTAAATCTACCTAGGGTAGACATTATTAAATATATTTATCTCGCGCACTGACAAAAGTTAACCAGGCAAAGTTTTTGCAAAATAATTGCCGAAATATTTTTTTATGTCAAATATTTTTCTTATATTAGTACTGTAATTATTGGTCAAGGCAATATTGCCACAACTTAAAAATAATTGAAACAATAACCAATAACCTACTATAACTAATATAAATTAATAAATTAAACAACATGGAAAATCAAAAAACAATGACGGAACAACAAACACAAGAATTATTAGACATCTTAAAAGACATGCCGCCTAAGACTGATGAAGAAAGAGCTGCAGAGAAAGCGCAACGCAAAAAAGATCATGATGAAATGATGAATGCATTCTTTAATCAGCACGACTTTTTAGAAGCACCTACATTACAAGCAAGACAAGCAGGTGCATGGACTAGAAAGAATATCTTACTAGATACTTGGAATCAGTGGCTTAATTATGAAACTAGAATGGCAGAACATTTTGGAGACTATCCTAAAGACAAAGGTTTTAGACACTTAAACAATACTCGTAGATGTGACATGGCTCTTAACTTTGCACATTATTTTCTAGGTGCTATGGAAGCACAAGTAAAGTTTATCGATGAAGAAGCTAAAAAATCTAAAGAGGTCTAATCCTCTTTGGACTTCTTCTTATGCTCCATTATTCTGACAACATTTAGGATTACACCCGTTACCAGTAGTGCCATTGTTAGTATGCTGTTCCAGTCTATCATTACTGCACTTACACCGGCCATCGTGGTTACATTTGCTATTGAGTCTTTTATCTCGTTCATTATAGTTTAGCAGCTTTTTCGATAAACTGGCCAGAAATTGAATAACCGTTGAGCTCACCGTTTTTAATTTTATTCCAAGTTTCTTCATCATTGATTTTATACGAGCACATCCATGTGCCACGCGGTACGTCAAATCCCATTGCTTTTGATTTATCCATATTAGGATCCTCCACAATCCAAGACTCAAGTAAAGTATTGTTAGTAACAATGTTATCATCGTGATTTATATCTGTATTGTTCTGTTTATTGTATTCAAAGAACTTTTTAGCGATCTTTTTAATTGTATCTTCTGAAAAATATACATGGAATGGATTACCTAGTTCGTCTTTACGTAAAATAAGTGAACGTGGCGTCATTGCGGGTCCAGTTACTATCATTTCATCATCTGATGAGAATGCAAATTGTGCGCTTTGCTGAACTGATCGACGTCCACCATTATCTCTACGTGCCATAGTTTGACCTAATTCATTTTGAGTTGCACGACCTTCTGATATAATTACAGTTTCTCTGCCCTCTCTTCCGACTAGTACCTTCTCAAAGTAGTGGAGGCAATTAGGACCGCCCTTCCATTTAATAATAGAGTCTGCACCAGAGTCAATACCATTACCAACAGTCCTACCCATTTGTTGTAGTTCTTCGTAAGTATATAGTTTGTTTAGTCTCTGCATTGCTTTGCAAAAGTTACGTTGAGCTGGAGGACCGGCGTATCTGTACTTTACTTCCATTTCATTAGTAAGTCCTCTTCTAGATAAAATGTCTAGTCCTCTTACACCTTCTACCCAGTCACTAATATCTGCAAATTCTTTTTGTGTACCATCAATATATGTAGCGTATTGCCAATCGACTTCTTCACCTAATTCTGCAGCTAGTTTTAAAAATGCCTTTTCATCTTCTGCTTGATAAGGGCCTTCTTCTTCTACAAAGTCTTTGCGTAATTCTTCGTATTTAGCTGCGATATAGTACTTTTCTAGTTCTTCAATAGCCTCATGATCTTCTCTCCACTTAGAATATAGCTTAAGTGATTGAAAACTAGGTACTGTGTTATCAAATTCTACTCTGGTATCGCCCACGTTGTAATATGGATAGCCCAGGTTAGCTCTTGTGCCTTGGGAATAGTAATCATTGATATCTAGTATGTCGTCGAACTGGGACGCTGTAAGGTCTACTATGTTATAGGTATCTTTATGCTGAATATACCAATGAGTTGCACTAAAATCTACATCACCGACTTTATAGTCCATGCCTTTAATACATTTTAGGTCATAGTCACCAGTATATCCGCCCATTGCGTAAAACATAAACTGTGCTACTTGATAACAGTAACCAAATGGGTATTCTGTATCAATACCAGCCGCATTTAGCTTTTTCATTTGCTCTGCGTGATTTACACTACCGTCTCCAGCTGCACCACCGCCTGGTTTCTTAAATAGGTCTATATTTTCATTAAAGAATTCAGCAAACTTCTCAAAGCCAGTATTATCTACTATGACCTCATCACTAAATGCTAAAAAATCTATACCAATTGCTGGCTTATCCACTAGGGACATTACATTGACCATTAGTTCTTCTCCGAAGTCTGTATCTTCCCAATCTATTAAAAGTTCTACTATTTTGTTCATAATGTTATGTATCTACAATCTTGCCAGATCATTTATTTTTGCGTCAGCCTCTTGCTGTGTTGTCATTTCTTCTGCAACCACATACGCCCTGACAATTCCACCTCCAGCAGCGTTATTAACTGAATCAGGTCCTACTTCATTATCTATCTCTACATCACTGGCTGCGCTGGCTATACCGGCAGTTGGATCGAATTGTGGTATACTAGGTCTTGAGGGTGCTGCACCTCCACCACCTTTAGAAGTACCTGGTGTTTTAGTTTTTACAATAGCTGCAACATTAGCAAGACCTCCAGCAATTGCAACTCCTGCAGCAATACTTGCTCGTATTATAGAGGTAGGATCACCTACTATTAATTGAGATGTATAAGCTTTTTGAGCACCTAGGTATGTATCAATTGTTGTGGCGGCAATCGCAGCAGCTTTACCCGCAGCTGTATTCTCACCAACTAATTGAGCTACAGCTCCTAAGGCTTGACTAGCCGTTGCTAAGTTTGCATCTGATACTTTTTTCTGTAGTAATTCTTCATACTCAGCCTGTTGTGCTTTTAATTTATCAGACTTATTAGCATAGAATTCTTTTACTTTCTGCTTTTGTTCTTCAGTAGCCTTTAATCTATCTAATTCGTCTAAATCCTTTTGTAATGCGTTAGCCAACTCTTGTTCTGCTCTTTCAAACTCATTATCTATGTCTTCTAGCTCCATTTCAGCCAGTTTATCTCTAATAGTTTGCTTTCGGGCTATTTCTTCGTTCTCTAATTCTGCTGTAATCTTTTTAGCATCTAATCTACGTGTTTCT
>Ga0208013_1001287_pt1 | contig 11935 bp, 19 predicted proteins | sample 16_taG_FD_184091 | JGI IMG/M metagenome (GOLD analysis project Ga0208013, IMG submission 184091) | Marine viral communities from the Subarctic Pacific Ocean - 16_ETSP_OMZ_AT15313 metaG (SPAdes) (version 2) | ecosystem: Environmental > Aquatic > Marine > Oceanic | place: Pacific Ocean | collected...
CTGGCATGACGAAAGTCAAGACCGCCCAACTGATTCAGAAATAAACGCAGAAATCGCACGATTAACAGCAGCGGAACCAATGAGGCTTTTACGAGTGGAGCGCAACAAGCGATTGGAAGAAACCGATTGGTGGATCATACGGGGAGACGTTACTGAAGCGCAGTTAAATTATCGCCAGTTACTTAGGGACCTTCCAGCGAACACGGCTGATGCGCATAACCCAGTTTGGCCGACTACGCCATAGAAGAAGGAAACACTATAGAGGAATGATAGTAACAGACGATACGGGTCAGTTAAAAGCGTGGATCGAAGATAAGATCAGAAGCACCGTCCCGAATGACTTTAAGGATTGCTCCACACTAGGAGTAGCTAGAAACGGAGAGTTGATATGCGGGGTTGCGTACTGGTTTTATCCAACGGGGGTATGTGATGTTGGCATTGCTTCAATTTCTCCACGATGGGCTACAAAGCAGACTATTTTCACCTTGTTTGCTTACCCATTTAAACAGGTCGGCGTTAATAGACTACAGGCGTTCATACACCCAAAGAACAAACGCTCTCGCAGATTATGTGAGGGTTTAGGCTTTACGATGGAAGGTAAGCTGAGAAAGTTTCAACGAGGTACAGATATGTTGATATATGCGTATCTGAAAGAGGAATTTGATAGGAGTAAGTGGTGTGAGTAAAGGTAGAGAAACAATCGTTCAAGCACCTGCGCCGCAGAATTTAGCGGCAGAACAGGCCGCAGCGAACCGCATTACGCAGTTCAGCCCTGCTGGAAACCTGTTTTTTGGTGAATTTGATGCGGAAAGCGACCAGTTCGTACCTACCAGCGGCAAGGCTCTCAGGGTACAAGAAACGCCAGCACAGGAAGCCATACGGCAATTACAGGAGATTGGCGGGGTAGAAACGGCTGCTGTAGGGGCGCAACTGTCTGGACAGCTACCCACAGCCCCCCTGACCGCAGAGGGCCTTCAGGAGCGTCCCCAGTTCGACCTATCGGGTATTAGAGGCATACCCCAGGATACAGACCAATCAGCTTTAGAGCAAAGGTTCGCAGATAGGGCATTATCCTTATTACAGCCAGAACTGGAAAGAATAGAGGACCGACAGGCTCAAGACCTGGCAAATGCTGGTATTCCTATTGGTTCAGAGTTTGCTACGGACGTACAGGACAGATATGGCCGTCAGAGAGCCGATTTATTAAGCAGTCTCGCTTTTGACGCTATTCGCCAGGGTGAAGCCCGACAGGCCGATATATTTGGCAGAGATATGACCCGCAGGGCAGCAGAACGCGCCGATGTAACAGACCAGATTTCCTACCAGAATATGCTTAGGGAATCAGGGTTGGGTGAACGGCAACTGCTGCGACAACAGGCACAGAATGAGCTTGTGGGACTATTGACAGGCCAGATGCTACAGACACCGCAGATTTCCAATTTCGTACAGCCTGGTCAGATAGACGTTATGGGTCCGTATGCAATGCAGCAGCAGAACTCGATAGCCAGAGCGCAATTGGCCTCACAAGATCGTGCAGCGACTCTTGGTGCGTTGGGTAATTTAGCTGGTTCGTTAGGTAGCGCAAAAATATTAGCTGGCTCAGATTACCGCATAAAAGATAATATAGAAGAACTGCCAGATGGTGCGTTGGATAAGGTCAATAACCTACAGCCGAAAACCTACAATTACAGGGAAGGCTACGGCATGGATACCAAGCCTACTGCTGGCTTCCTAGCACATGAATTGCAAAGCGTCATACCAGAATACGTCTACGGCGAAAAAGACGGGAATACAGTACAGCTAATAGATGTCATGGGTGTGGTAGCAACTCTCACGAAAGCGGTGCAGGAGCTGTCGGATAAAGTGGCGAAGCTGGAAAGGAACGACTAATGGCAACGTATGCGCCTATCAATTACGCCCCACCACAAGGAACCGCTGGTGCGCCCCAAATGATAGCAGCACCGACGTTTCAACTGCCGCAATTACAAGCATTCAGTAAAGGCGCACAATACACAGAAGCAGGGGCAAACCTGGCTAATATGTTGCTGGAGGCGTATCTCAAAAAACAGGAATTGAACAAAGCAGAGGCAGCAGAAAGTGAGCTTGCGGATTTGCTGGCAATTATGGATGTTTCACAAGACCCAAGTATTAGTGCAGGGCCAGTACAAGACCCAACTGCATACGCAGCCCCATCTCAAGCTGACCAGTATCAGTTTGTGGCGAAAGAGTTAATAGGCAGTGATTTGGCGGCAAATAGGGCTAGAGGTATTGATATGCTAACTGCTGCGTTATTAAAAGATCCGAAAGAGTTAACAGAGGCACAACGCAGAGGAGCAATATTAAAAGATGTTGCGACAGAAAAACAAGTAGGGACTACTGGCCCACTTGCAAGTGCAGAGGAAGCGTTTCAGCCAATAATGCAACCATTATCATTACGAGAACAAGCAACAGCGGATCATGCAGCATTACGGAAAGGAGGAGAGGACCCAGGAGATCTAAGTAGATTTATAATAGAACGCGAAATCTCTGACGAGGTTGCACAACGAGTAGAAGCAAGACAAGAAAAACGACAAATAGATAAAGAAATACGCGACGATATGCGAACGGAGGCCGCAGAGCTACGGGCGCAGGGCTATGAAATACAACGCGAAGGAAGAGCGATACGGGTAGGTCATATGGAGGCCCAAAGACGGCAACGACTTGAAAAAGAAATGTACGAATGGCAGAAGAATTTCGACGCAGGACAAGCACCAGATACATTTGATGAGACACAAAAATTGCGAAAAGAATATGCCGCTGTCTCTGGAGATTACAGAGACCAATTGCTTGCATATGAAAAACTATTAGCGACAGAAGATAGTGCAGCTGGCGATATCGCGCTGGTTACAAACTTTATGAAAATGTTAGACCCAGGTTCCGTAGTGCGAGAGGGAGAATTTGACAAAGCGGCGAGTGCTGCTGGTATGGGAGAACGTGTAGTAACGATTCTGAAAACCTGGTCGGAAGGTGAGACATTAGGCGAAACGCAACGCAATGATTTAAGGGAAACAGGTAAACAGTTAATGCGTGAAGCGTATCAAAATCATCAGCCTATAGCACGTTCGTTTGAAGAAATCGCAGAGCATTACGAACTTGATCCTAACTTAATCATGATGGATTGGCATACTCGACACGCAGATGAATTACAACAAACGTCTGGCTCACAAGAAGAACTGCCCGAAATAACGTCTCCTTTAGCGGTAGGCGAAGTTATTGAGGCTAACACAACTTTGCCGCCTGGAGATATAGTGATAGCGGATGATGGGCTGTATTACGCAAATGTTAACGGCGTGAATGCTCTATATACGGGGATGGTCTACACAGATACAGAAGAATTCAAAGTCGAAAAAGGCGTAAGGCAAAGGTAAGGAAAAACTATGGCTGAAACATTGACAAAAGTCGGTACGAGTACGAACCCCAATTTGACAGGGGGGGATAAATTTAAGCTGGCTGCGCAAGGGGCATTATTTAACTTATCGGATGAGATTTTTGGATTATTTAAGGGTGCGATGTCGGGCGAATTGACAGTAGCGGAAGCTATTGCACAGGAACGCGAATTACTAAAGCAAGCCCAAGATAAAACTGGCTCTCTTAAATGGGAAATTGGAGGTGCTGTGCTTCCTGGGTTGCTCGCGGCGCCGATTACTGGAGGGGCATCATTAGTACCGACATTGGGAAGAACGGCGGTAATAGGTGCGGGACAGGGGGCGTTAGCGACGTATGGTGCGTTGGAAGGAAACCCCATTGAAAGAGTAACAGAGAACCCCGAAGAACTAGCAATAGGAGGTGTTACAGGGGGGGTAGTGGGGCCAGCGGGGAGACTGGTTGTAAAAGGCGCAAGCAAGTTAGGAGTACCGCTTACCAAACTAGCGGATTATATATCACGCAAATTCCCAGGAAACAAACGATTACCCAAAGCCGCAGAAGATGAAGTTCTACGCATCATTAACGAGTCGGGTTACACTATCGAGCAGGCATTAGATAAAATAAAAAGTGGTGCAATCATACCAGACCTTACAGAGGAAACTGCGATAGCGGTAAGAGGGTTATACAAGGATATGGGTGAGGGAGGCAGGGTTTTAGGTGATGCGTTACGAAAAAGAAGGGTCGATTTAAGTAACAGTGCTATTGCCGAAATGGTCGATGAGCTAGCACCAGGCGCATCGTCATCTAACGTAACTAGGGCTGTCAGTCAAACGAAGTCGCAATTAGAGGCATCAGCAGGGAAAGAATATAAAGCAATCTATCGCGCAGCTGATCCAGATGTAGGAATGCGTCTGAACTCAAAGCTGGTAGAAATGTTAAATATCGACCCAACGTTGCGTAGAACAATTACAAAGCATTTAGCGCGTAACAGATTACCTCCGTTATTTAAGGTAAAAAACGGACAGGCTACACTTATACGATCATCGGATTTGGAAACAGCAGAGGTGGTTCGTAGGGCATTAAAAGACAGTACAAACCATGCGTTTAATAGTGGGAAAAGTGCAGAAGGTGCTGCGTTACGAACACTTGAGCGAGAATTGCGGGATGAAATAGATATATTCTCTCCAGAGTTAAAGGCAGCGAGGGCACAATGGGCAAAGATACAAACTGCAAATGACGCATATGCTGAAGGAAGGAATATACTGGGCAAGCCATTAAATGATGCTTTAATTTATGTAGAAGATTTAATGACATCAAATAATGCTGATGCAATCGCTTCATTTCGTGCAGGGGTAGCCACACAATTACAAAATAAAGCAGGAAAAACACGGGCAACAAGGACGACACTTGTCAATACATTGGCAAGTTTAACAGATGATGACGAGACGGGAATGCGTGTCATAATGCGTGCATTATATCCTGAGGACTCTATAGAAGCCGCATTAGAGAAGTTGGATGTAGCGTCGGCAGCAATACGAAGCCATGCAAAAATTGTTGGTGGCCCATCGACGGCATTAACACAGGGAGCATCGCAACGAACAGGCAGCACACAAACGTTCGTATTAGGTTTAGCGCGAATGAAAAGTGGTGATGTAGCTGGCGGTGCGCGTCAAATAATAACGGGAATTTTAGGAAATAGAGCAAAAGGTTTGACACAAGAGCAGTACACGAAGATTGCAAATCTACTAGTAGAAGAAAATCCGAATGCATTGCGTAGAGCGTTAGTACGGCCAGAAGCACAAGAAGCGGTGGTAAGGGCAGTTAACAAATTATATGATAGCGTATTAGCAGGGTCATCATCGGCGGCTGCGATTACAGTAGCACCATTGCCAATGGAATTAGGTGCAATTGAACAAGCGCGTGGCGTAATGTCTAATATGATGGGACAACGATGACCGCTGGATCAGGAGCACCAGGGACAAGCCCTGGGCCAGGAGGGGGAGCAGCGCAGGGTATGTCCAGCCCTGGACAAGCTGGTACAGCTATGGGGATGACTACAGGGCAATTCGGTGGCCCTATGGGGATTACTCCTATGTCAGTACAGCAATCGGGTCATAGTACATCAGCATTAGGTCCTAGCGCGATGGGTATGGGGCCGTCTACTAGCACCACATCGAGTTCCACTACAAGTCCCACGCCTGTTCAAAACGCAAACCAAATTGCGCAAAACGCAAATCAAAACGCACTCGCACAGTCGTCAACTTATGCCCTAAGCAATAGTATAGCACCACCAATTTCTGTGTTGGGTGCTACTACAGCGCAGTCGGGTAATTTCGGGTTTCAAGTTCCTTCAGCAAATACCGTAACATCATCAACGCTAGGTGTTCCAGCAACTAACTCTGAAGGCATACCTGTTACGCATAGCAATTTAAGCGGTGAGGTTGCTGGCACTAATGTAATTCCATCAGATATAGCAAATGCAAAGTTCTTTAATAACTTAGGAGAGGTTGCAAGTCCATTAGGCGATTTTGGTCTACCTCCCATTATGCCTACGCCGCCAAGTATTACGTCTGTGCCAGCGGCTATAACAGCGTTTTTTGCAGAAATGGCACAAGCGCAAACACCGCAAAACGTAGCAAATACGAGGGCAGCTTTAGCATTAAGTCCTCCCTCGCAGTCTCCTTTTGGTGGAACTACCGATAGTGATTACTCCCACCCGATGGGACTGAACAGAACATATAGGCCAAATACGCCTTCTTATGGAACAGTGAACAGAGCGGAGCCTGCCAGAGAACAGTTAGCACAAGCAATAGCCAGCGCACCTCCTAGAGACCCCGACCCCGTGACAGGAATAGCGCCATTGCCAACGCCAGTAGCAACAGGGGTTGTCGATACTATTTTGCAAAACGCTTTGGCGAAATTACAACCGACCCGACAAGTACAGGGCGCGACATCTAATCGTGTATTCAACCCACAAATACAGAAGATAATTCAACAGTTTAGAGACCAGGCGCTAGCCTAAGGAGGAAGTCATGTCAGGTGGTGGAGCAGGTGGCGGGTTACGGCAAATTTCGCCACAACAAGCGAAAAAAGAATACCAAGCGTTACCAGACTATGCGAAACGCGCTGAGACTGCTCCGTTTGGTATGCAGCAGTATGGTGACCCGCAACGCTATTATATGGCGGGGGTAGCTCCTGGTTGGTTTAATCCAGCGTTGAATAATCAAAAGCAACTTCAACAATTGCAGGCGGTAGAAGCGCAGAAACGACAGGAAAGATTGAACAAACTAAATCCTCCCGTTATACCGCCGACAAGAGGACAGCCGATTTCTGTTAGAAGTGGGCGATTAAATATAGCGCCGCTAGTACAGGCGATTAGACAAAACGTACCTACCGCAACAGCAGGGACACCATCTAACGTTGATGAAATCCGTAGAAAGTTTATTGAGAGCCTGTTATGACCCTCAAGCGCCTATCCATAGCTGCGTTAATCCTGACAAGCTGTTTGATAGGTCATAAATCCGTAGCGCAGACTAACGAGGAGGTTTATGAATTAACGTGTGGCTCTGTAGGTAGTGCTTTTAATATACTTGAGGAGTTTTTTACAGGCCGTTGGAACGCAAGGAGAGCGCAGTTACACAAAACAGCCGCCGACAATTATCTCGAATACCATAACGTAAAAGATCGGGAGGATGTAGCAGTATATGTCTTTCAGTCACGATTTTTCAAAGCCTTTGCTGTTGTGGTTGCCCGTCCAGTTGGCCCTGACAAAGTGATGTGTATAGTTAAAATAGATGGAAGGTTACATAAAGAATATTTGCCAGATGATCTACATGAAATACTATCAACAGAGAAAGCAGTCTAATGCCCTCACATTATTATAATACTTCTGCACCTAATAGGTTTATGTCCGACCCTATGTATCAAAGCAATCGCCAACCTCCACAAAGGGTAGATTTGGAGAATGCCATTTTACAAGGAGGAGTACAACAGACGAGTGCCGCACCTAATCGGTTGGCTGCTCTAATGGATTACATAAAGAATTTAGATCCAGGCTCTGTTGTTAGGGAAGGTGAATTTGATGCTTCAACTCTATTACAAGCATTAGATCCTAGTTCTGTCGTCAGAGAAGGCGAGTTAGGTATGCTTGCTGCACCATTTGCATCAGATACTGGTGAAGGCTTTGCTCCACATTCCGCAGTGCGGGAAGGGGAAATCAATTATGAAACGTACGAATTCCCTGATCGCGCAAGTAGAAATCAAGCTATTTCTGACCTTATGACGTATTATAAAGAAGATAATCCAGAAACATATTTTGGAATGACGGATGGCTCTATAAGACAGCTTCTTGATGTAATAGCTAAACAAACTCCTGCGCCTACCCCCGAAGTGCAAAAAGGAATTGATAGAATAGAGCGATATAACAGAATGAAAGCGGCTGATCCAAATGCTATTGTGAGGGAATACGAGTAAATAGGATGTCGGAATAGTCTAATGGCAGAAAATAAGGCAGCAGGGTTGGTCAATGCACTTTTGCAAGGAGGGTCGCGAATGCTGGATGATCAGGACTTACAAAGGTATGTAGGCAGGCTATTAGGCGTGGATGATGAGCGTGCTTTGGCAATAAAAACGTCAGGAGATTGGCAAACAGAAAATCAGTACGAAGACGCCTACGGAGACACTCTTAACCATATGTTGCTTGGAGGATTGACAACGCCGACGAGTTGGTTGACAGAGCCGAGAAAAGCTCTAGCAAATGCTTTGGTAAATGTTAGAGAACTCAGTTTTGTTGAAGAGCCTAGCGTAGAGGACCGAATAGATATCAATAATAATGATTTCGGAACAGCGTTAGCCAGAAAAATGATGGAAGATGGCACCTATACGCCACAGGCGTTTATCGAAACAGCAAAAAGATACGTCACATGGATGGCGCAAGGAGAAAGAGGGATGCCGATTGATGGTTTAGAGCCGCAATTAAGTACAGCAAGCGGACGGCATACGACTCCAAGGCCAAAACAATGAACGTTGAAGTATTCGCCGCTGAACTCCACGCTCATGTTGAGCAATGTAAGGAAAGGAACGAGCTAAACTCCCAACGATTAAATGAATTGAAACAGGAGTTGACCAGGTTGAACGGACGATTAGACAGATTGTTATGGGGATTGCTTGGTTTGCTTGTGGTTATGGTTGGTCAGTTTGTTTTTGGAGGAGTTCCGTGGCAGTAACATGGCGATGGCAAAACTTCTCCATAGACGAGTTGAAGTGTAAAGGAACAGGTGAATATCCTGAAATAACCCCTGAAATAGAGGCATTTCTGGATAAATTGCAGGATTTGCGTGACGAGGTAGGTCCAATGGTGGTATCGTCAGGGTATAGATCCCCCTCACATAACGAAAAAGTAAGCGGTACAGGTCAATCAGGACCGCATACTACGGGTCGTGCAGTCGATATTGCGATCAGGGGAGCCGAAGCATACAATCTGGTTGGCCTCGCTATCGAAAGAGGTATGACAGGAATAGGTGTCAACCAGAAAGGCAAAAGCAGATTTGTTCATTTAGACGACCTAACAAACGGTCCCAGACCGAGAATTTGGAGTTATTGAAATGGATTGGATGATAAACATTATCAACACGTTACCGAACTGGGTGCATCATGTCACACTTTTGGTAACAGCAGCGGCGGGATTAGCCACGCTGACCCCGACTAAATCAGACGACAAAGCAATAGCGATGGTTCTACGTATCGTGAATATGGTAGGACTAAACTTTGGCAAAGCTCGCAATGCAGACGACTAAAGATGTTCACGTTTGTCAAAACCCTGGTAAGTCTCACAAGTGTACTTGTGGGTTGGCTGAATCGAAGAAGCCTGATAAAACTAGGCGAGAACAAAGCGATTAACAAAGGGCTGGCGGATGCCTATAAGAAACTTACTAAGGTTCGCAATGCTAGGTCTAATATTGACCGCAAGCGGTTGCGCAACAAATTCCGCTCTTCCTCCAGAGATAACTAACTACATCCCATGTCAGGCAGTAGAGCCGTTCTATTATCGGGACGGCGATACTGAGGAAACAAAGCTGTGGGGCGATAACTATAACTCTGCTTGGGAGGTGTTGTGTGGCTACGAAAACGCTAGAGAATGAAGAATTATTAGCGGCTCTGGACGTAGAAAAGAAAATAGACCAAGGAGTATATGACAACCTTACTCATGCCGCCAAAGAAATAGGCATGGCTCGTTCTACGCTGGCTCACAGGATCGACCTGGCGAGGGCTGCAAGAGAAGACGGGCAAATAGAAATACAGTCGGAAATTCAACTTCCGACATTCCCTGACCCTGATATAGATACAGACAAAATCATTGACCATATGGAGCAGCGTTTCAAAAAGCGCCTGACCCATGAAAAAGCGAAAACTTGGTTTCCTGTAAAGTTCCCAACAGATGAGACTATCGGGCTGGCGGTAGTCGGAGACCCACATTTAGGACCGAATACAAATTGGCCGTTACTGAAAAGCCATGTCGCTTGTATGAAAGAAACCAAGGGTCTGTATGCGATTAACATAGGAGATAACGCTGACAACTGGGGATGGGGTCGATTGATGGCCCTATACGCTGATGAGGACATATCCCGCCAAACAGAAAGAAGGCTTGGAAAGTGGTTATTGGAGTCAGGTATCAAATGGTGTGCATGGCTGCATGGGAACCACGAACTATTCCACGGTGAGTTTCCAACGTATCTGGCGACGATAAATTGTCAGAAAGTTCCTATGGTCGATTGGAGAGCAAAATTAAAGCTCGTATTCCCATCTGGTGAACTCAAGGTGGATGCTGCCCATGACCACAAGGGGTCGTCAATTTACTCGCCCTTACATGGGCAGAAGAGAGCCGCCTTATGGGGTCAGGAAAGTTGTCATTTATATGTCGCTGGACATAGACATAGTTGGGCCTTATCCCAGGAGGAACTAGACAACGGCCACTGTGTCGTTCTGGGACGCGCTAGGGGCTATAAGTGGAATGACCCCTATAGTTTAAGGCATGGGTTCGCAGAGCAGTCCTACGGGGCCTCCCTGCTCTTTGTGATAGATATAAAAGCTAACGGGCCGATGAAAATAGTGCCATTTGCGGATTTGCTGGAGGGGGCCGAATATTTGAAGTGGAAAAGAGCCCGTGACCGCAGAAATTCATCAAATACCAGATAAGCTCGAAGAGCCTTCTGTAATCTGCGAGGTATGTGCGGAGTGGGAGGTCTTGGCAGCGCATTGGCTCATATATCACGATGGAACGTTTCGCTGTGTCAACTGTGGCACTGCCTATGAATGGGTTGAGTAATGGAATTCATAACCGATTACTGGGAGCAAATTCTAATTATAGGGGCGGCTATTATTGTCGCTACCCGTTTAAGAGAACAGGTCAATGAAGCCAGAAGGGATATAGACGCGCTCACAGACCAGCTAAATAAGCGAGATACCTATGTAGAAACAGTTAGATTACGGGCGCAGTTCGATGCGCAGGTGGCTAATCTGGAAAAGCAAGTCTCCGCTTTGTGGGAGTTTTGCAATCAGTTACGTGATCGTCAAAATGGAAAATGATATGGCCATTAAAATACTGCGAATGCGTGAGCATTACTGTAGTTGGGAAAACGTAGCGGAAAGGTTTGGTGAGAGCTATACATCTGCTGAACGTATACGGGATGCGCTGCGACTTTGGGCTAAGTTAAAAGGGGTAGATGTGGATTGGGCTTTTCCACAACTTGCTAACAAGGGCAATGGAATATGGGGGATAGAACCACCGCAAGGATGGTTGAAGGAAATAGAGAAGAAATTGGGCCGCTTCGGGAAGAAAGGAAAAACCGAAACGACCCATTGAGGTGACACATGGATGCAAGCACTTTATCCTATGTATCACTACAAATGCAATGCCCTACACTGCCTTAGGATATTTCCTTTTCAATTCCGTTGCTGGCACTGACTTTCTGGTGAAATTCTCGCCAACAATATCGTATGTGCGGCGTTCTGGGCTGTCGTAAGTCCATCCTTTGATTACTACGTCTGCCAAATGCCTTCCGTTAAAATGGTAGGAAACTGTCTCGTCTTTATCAAATACAGTCATATGTTGTACCTCTGGTTTGCCTGTTGGGTTCGGTAAATCTCCAGTGTGAACCTGGATCGCTCCATTTCCACTTTCTGTTTCTCGTAATTAACAGTAGCCGTGACCACTCTATCCACGGCTTGTTTATATTTGTCGCTGGCTACTGCTTCCCTTTCTTGCGCCGATATAGCCATACCATGAAACTCTTTCATCTGGAGTGCCTTGGTGACTTTAAGCATATGTTCCGCTTGCAGTTTTTCGCGCAACGCTTCCAGCATTTCGGCAGGATTAGCGAGAGTTTCTGTTAAGATTTTCTCAACTGTTTCGTCTGATATCATATCTAAGTGTAGCCACCTCTTTGAGTAGACGCATGATTAGGCCAGGGTCTTTTTGGACTTGTTTATTCCAAAAGGATAACTCGCCTATTTCATGCTGTAATCTGTGAAG
>Ga0208013_1001289_pt1 | contig 11904 bp, 8 predicted proteins | sample 16_taG_FD_184091 | JGI IMG/M metagenome (GOLD analysis project Ga0208013, IMG submission 184091) | Marine viral communities from the Subarctic Pacific Ocean - 16_ETSP_OMZ_AT15313 metaG (SPAdes) (version 2) | ecosystem: Environmental > Aquatic > Marine > Oceanic | place: Pacific Ocean | collected...
CATCTATCTCGGAACCTCAAAAATATCCCCACCAGAACGCGGACGGGCGGATCTGTCCAAACTCGTGACCCGCTGGACGCGCTAACCGCGACCACGATAGGAAGCAACGCCTGTATCCGGAACGTGAAGTCCGGCAGGCACCTCGCCGGACTGCCAGAACACGTCGATCGGGATGCCACCGCGCGGGTACCAATATCCCGAAATACGCAACCACGTCGCTTCCGTGAAATCGAAGATCTTCTTGCCGATGGAGACGGTGCAATCCTCATGGAAAGCGCCATGATTGCGGAAACTGGTAAGGTAGAGCTTCAGGCTCTTGGATTCCACCAGCCATTCGCCGGGCGCATAGTCGATTACAAGATGTGCGAAATCCGGCTGACCTGTCACCGGGCAAAGCGAGGTGAATTCGGGGGCCACGAAGCGTGTCAGATAGAGCGTGCCAACATGCGGGTTGGGCACGCGCTCCAGCTGGGCGTCTTCCGGGTTTTGCGGTTGGTGGGTCTGCTGGCCGAGTTGGTCCAGGCCCTGATAGATCGGATTGTCAGCCATATTATAGGATCGCCGGTACGGGAATGAGATTGAAGGTCAATCCCATATAGAGCGCATAGCCCAAAAGGAGAACTGCTCCTTCCCAGCGGGCGATCAGCTTGCCCGTGATGGCAAACAGCGCCATCAACGCAACCGACAGGACGAGCGCTGACATGTCGCCGACACTGATCAGGCTGTGGCCCGCGCCAGAGGCCAATGCATCCGTTGTCACATCTCCACTCGGCATACTGCGCACGCTGAACGGGTGGACGAGAGCCGTCAGGCCGAGAATACCCAATATATTGAATATGTTAGAGCCAATGATGTTGCCAAGCGCGACATCGGCCTTGCCGCGGAAAGCCGCGATGGCAGACGTGGCAAGCTCTGGCAGACTGGTCCCGACCGCCACGATAGAGAGCCCGATGACCGTCTCGCTGATGCCAAACTCTCGTGCAATGACTACGCCGCCGTCGACAAGCAGCTTCGCGCCGAACACCACGCCCACCAGGCCCGCCAGGGCAATGAATACCCCCTTCACCACGCCGTAATTGGCCTCAACCGTTTCGCCTTCCCCGGCGTGCATTTCAGCCACTTCGTCGCCAGCTGCCTGGTCGGCAAACACGGAGAAGGCAATATAGCCCAGCAAACATGCGACCAGCACAAATCCTGCAAGGCGTGAAAACAGGTCGAACCAGATCAACACGCACAGAAGGGCGGTAACAATGACCATGATCGATGTATCGCGCATCAGGGCGCGTGGATTGGTAATGATGGGATGGATCAGGGCCGCCACACCGAGCACGAGAAGGATATTGGCGATGTTGGAACCAACGACATTGCCAACCGCTATGCCGACGGCGCCTTCATTTATCGCGCGCAAACTGGTCACAAGTTCAGGAACCGACGTACCGAAACCGACCAGAGTGAGGCCTATGACCAGTTCGGAAATGTTGAGCTTACGCGCAACACTGACCGATCCGCGAACCAGCCCCTCCCCTCCAATAAACAGGAGGACGAGGCCGCCCAGAACCATCAGATATGTCATGAAAATCCCCACGGGAAAGATTGAAGTTGTAAATATGGGGGACAGCCAGACATCGCGCAATCAGGCCCGTGAAGACTATTTTTGCGAGCTCGGGACGTATCGCCCATATGCAAAAAAACAGCTATCGGCTTGGAAGTGACAAATTTCAGCAAACTTGTTCACCGTACACTCAGCCAGAAGGCCCACATAACTCAATGAATAGGCAAGGATCGAGCACAGGATGGTAAACCGGGCAGAACGCCCAGCGGAGAGTCGTGCCCTGCCCTTTGGCAGGACTGCTGTCTGCTGTCTTGCGCTCAGCCTGATACCCGCCTGTGCCTATCTTCCTTTTACGGGCAACGACGAAACTCAAGCGTCCGACACGACCACAATTCCCGTCACGATCGAGGGGTTGCCGAGGAATCTGGAATCGGGTGCGCGCGACGCGGTGGAAATTCGCGCCGGAGCGCCGACCAGCCTTCTGGATGTGCGCCGCCGCGCCACGCAGGCCGCTGGCGCCCTTGAGGAATACCTCGCTTCCGAAGGCTATTTCACCGCCATTGTCAGCCCGGATCTCGTGGAAGACATGGACACGCGCCCGCGTCTTGATGTGGATTTGGGCGATCGGTTCACGATCGCATCGGTGGCCCTTTCCGGCGTGGATGACTTGCCCGCAGATGTCAGCAATCAGATCGACGCCGTTACAGATGAGTTGGGTATCGGCACATGGGCGGTCACCGAAGACATAGAGACGCTGGAGAAGCAGCTCGTCAGTCAGCTCCGCGATTCCGGATACGCGTTTGCAGAAAGCGAGGGCATCGATGCGCTCGCATCCCGCGCCGACAAGACCCTGGAGCTAACCTACAAGCTGGTTCCAGGCCCTCGCGTGAAACTTGGCGAACTCGTTGTTCCAGACTCGCTGAAAACCAAAGACAGCGCCATCAACATCCTCCGCAACTGGCAGTCTGGCGACTATTATGCCCCGGAGAAGATGGAAACCTTGCGAACGCGCGTAAGGGGAACAGATCTCTTCGACGGCATCGGCGTGAACATCCATAAGACAGCCGACAGCGATGGGCTGCATCCCGTCGAACTCCAGCTTTCTGAAGGCAAGCGTCGCTCCGTTGGCGCCGGTGTCAGCGTCTCGACATCTGATGGTGTTGGCACGACCGCCAGCTGGGAGAGACGCAATCTGAGCGGCATTGGCGACACACTCGGTGTCGATGCCCAGATCGCAACGCGCACAAGCGAGCTGACGCTGAGTTATGAGCGGCCGAATATCGGTCGCTATGGGCGTAACTTCTCCGCTGAGACAGGCGTGCGCGCAGAAGAAACCGACGCCTACGACCTACAAGGCGCGAGCGTCTCGGCCAGCCTGTCCCAGCCTTTCAACGAACAATTTACGCTGTCCGCTGGCACGACGCTGGACGCGACCCGCTCCACCGACTACGAGCTGCGGGCGCAGGGCGAGGACGACTATGTCGAGCAAGTTACCCTCTCGTTTCCGCTCGGCGCGACTTACAATACGGTGAAGGCACCGCTGGACCCACAGGCTGGTAACCGCGTTTCTCTTGGTGTTGAGCCGGGTATTTCGTTCGGGGACGGAGAAGCGTCGTATACGCGGATTACCAGTTCCGCCTCGACCTATCGAAAAATCTCCGACCGTCTGGTCGCGGCTGTGCGTGCCGAAGCTGGCACGTTCCTGGGCGACGAAGGCGTGCCGGTCGACCGGAAATTCTTTGCGGGCGGTGGTGGGTCCGTACGAGGTTTCGAGTACCAGTCTCTTTCACCGACAGATTCCGACGGCAACATCATTGGCGGCGACGCCATGTTCGCCGCCTCGCTTGAACTGCGCTGGCGAAAGTCCGAGCGGTGGGGCTACGTCGCCTTTGTCGACTCCGGCTATGCAGCTGACTCCATCGACGAGGCCTTCGGCGAGATGCGGACATCGTTTGGACTTGGTGTGCGCTTTTACCCTGGCTTCGGACCAGTCCGGTTTGACATTGCCACCCCACTCGACCGCCGCGATGGGGAAGACCCGGTTCAAATCTATGTTTCCATCGGACAATCTTTCTGATGGCGGCGCTCACATCTCTCCTGGGCATGATCCGCAGACGGAAATGGTTGATGGCCATCCTGTCGGCACTCATTGCGCTGGTCGTCTTGCTCATTGCTGCACGCCTCTGGATTGCCTCAGACGGCGGGCGGGCTTTTGTGGAGTCTCAGATCGATGGCCGTGAAGCGGGGCCATTGGGCACAATCCAGATCAATGGCCTCAGCGGCGACCCTTTGGACCGGCTCGGCGCATCACGCGTCACGCTGACCGATTCTGAAGGCGTGTGGCTGACCATGGAAAATGTCGCCATCGCCTGGTCACCTGCGCGGCTGATGTCGAAGACCGTGAAACTTGACCTTGTCAGCGCCGAGAAAATCGATGTGCGCCGCCGCCCCGTCCTGGAACGGGATGAGAATGAGAATTCGGAATCTTCCAGCAATTGGGCCGTGTCCCTCGATCAACTCAGTATCGCGGAGCTTTTGTTGCAGGAAGGCGTGGCCGGTCCACGCGCTGCTTTTGATATTGATGGCCAATTCCGTTTGCCGAAATCGCGCACGTTCGATCTATCCCTGACAGCGCTTCCGCTCGAAGGTGTCGGCGACCGGGTGGATGCCACATTGAAGCGCACAGCCTCAGGTGCCTACCGGCTAGACGCAGAAGTCGACGCTCCCGCTGGAGGTACCCTGGCCACACTCTCAAATCTCCCCGACGGCGATAGTGCGTCGCTCAGCGCCCGCGCCAGCGGAACGCTGGATGATGGCGATGGCTTTGCTCAGCTGAAGATCTCAGGAGCGACCGTCGCCGAATTGACGGGCAAGATCACGGCTGGCGGCTTGTTGGCCAGCGCGGACATCAACGCATCGCGCCTGCCGATCTCCGAACAGCTGCGAACACTAATAGGTCCCTCCGCCGCCCTGAAACTTGATGGAGATATTGAGAAGGCGAGCATTCCTTTCGAATTTTCCGGCACACTTGCATCCGGGTCCATGTCCGCAAACGGTGTATATCGCAGCCGCCAGCGCGACTTCGATGGTCCGATCAATCTAGATGTGACGTTTTCTGGTCTCAAGGAACTGGTCAACCTCGATGCCGATCTGGTCTTTTCAGGCTCTCTGACTGATCCCCGCGAGGCTCCCGGACTGACTGGCAATGCTGCACTATGCGCCAATGCGGGTGCGGACCTGCCTTTCAAGAAAGTCGAAGGACCAGTGGAGATCGTATCTACCGGACGATATGTTAACTTCAAAGGGTCGCTGACGGGCACCGGCATCATGGCATCGAACGCGACGGGTCGCCGGATCGCAGGCCAATCACCGAAGGTGGATGTTGCAGGCGACTACAACCGGGACACCGGGGTCGTCACCCTTGACCCTTCGACTGCACGTCTTGCCAAAGGACGCATAGCGGCAAGCGGTGCGATCAGTATACGCGAGAAGACACTTGACGTTCAGGCGCGGCTTCAACAGGTGTCTGGCCTCCTGTCATCCGCGCCCGACTTATCCACCACCGGAAGCCTCGCGGTGACGGGTCCGTTTGCCGCCCCATCAATCGTCGCAGACGTCAACGCGCATGGCATAAACGAGATGAATGCGACGGCCGCCAAAGCTTTCGGAAATATCGCGCGGCTGCGCGCCACAGTTCAAAAGACAGACTCCTCTTATCGTGTACGGACCGCCAGAATAGATGGTGACAATGTGAACCTGTCCCTATCGGGCACTTACGCACCTGGCGGGGCCGCGAACCTGTCGGGCCAATTCACACAGTCCGATGCCATCCCTATCTCGGGTTCGGCAATCGACCTCAGCTCCGGCATCTTCCAACTCTCCGGCCCAAGAGGCGTGGATGCTATAAGCCTAGCATCCTCAGGCGGCGCGTTTAGCCGTGGCTCCATTGCTATCTCTGATTTGCAAACGTCCGTAGATCTCAGACGGTCGGGCGATGGCTGGGCGGGTCCGGTCGCCTTGCAAGGTATTGCCGGCGACCACCCTGTCGAGATCACCTCCATGGCATCCTGGTCTGACGGTGTGTTCGCACTGCGGGACATCCAATCCGACTATGAGACGGCCCAGCTTTCAGGGTCTCTCTTGTATGGCGGCGAGCGCGGGCTCGACCTCAAACTCAATATAGTCGGAGACCGATTTGGTCTCGGCTCGCGGCATGTCGGTGCATTTGATGTCGAACTGAGCGTGGACCGGGCCCCGGATGAAGACATGTCGATCACCGCCTCTGGCCAGGTTCAGAATGTTTGGCTCTCGCCGTCGCTTCGCTTCGACTCAGTAGACGGACAAATTCGCAATGCCCCGGAAGGCTACAATTTCGCAATACAGGTCGAACGCGAACATACTGCCCGACCCACTTCGCTGAACATATTGGGTGAGGCGGATTTCGGGGCTGAGTATCCTAGCGGCCAGATAGAACTGGATGGCACCTTGCTTGGTGAGGCTGTCCGCTCCGTTCAGCCCGTCAGTTGGCGGTTGGGCGAAACTCCCTCGGTCGAGGCAAACATCGCCATCTTCGGCGGGAATATCGAAGCGCGCATTGCTGAGCGAACCCGTACGCCCCGCATGACCCTGACGGTCGACAGTGTTGACCTGGCTCCGGTCCTGGCTTCAGCGGGTATAGCCACGCGCCGGGTGATGGTGAATGGCAATGGAGACTTCCTGTTATTCGGAGCAAATCCGGAAGGCCAGTTTGATATGAATGTCGAGGGTCCGTTACCCGGGCTCGAGCGCGCCCTGGCCATTGATCTGGCAGGTCGACTGAGGAACGGAGCGCTGATCGTGGATGGCGCAGGCGATTATGGCGACTTGCGACTTGCGGGGTCGGCGACCCTGCCGGTCGCTGCCGATCCAGACGGTATCGCGCACCTGGACATGGAGCGCCCCGTGCAGGGAACGGCCAATCTTCAGGGCGACTTGTCGGATTTGAGATCGCTCGCCCTGGCATATGGACATGATATTGGCGGCGTCATAGACGCATCGGCCGACCTGACCGGAACACTCACAACACCCGCATTCAGCGCTGAAGCAAAGCTGACGGATGGCATTTATGAGTTCGGGGCAACAAGCCTCAGGCTCGTGAATTTGAATCTGGACACAGATTATGTCGACCAGGCCCTAACCTTGCGCGGAAGGGGCAAAGGGGCTGATGGCGGTACGGTGAGCGTGTCCGGTACACTCTCGGCAGACGACACCAAACTCACGACCGATTTTGCTGACCTGTTGGTCTATAATCGGGATGGCGACTCACTTCGCGTGGATGGCAAGGTCAATCTCGCTGGTGGCGCAGACAAGCGGACCGTTTCCGGAAATGTCGACGTACGATCGGCTCGGTTCAATCTCGACAACCTGCCATCATCCAAAGCACAGGCCATCGACGTGCGCTGGAAAGAGGATGGCGACGCAAGTGACGGCCAAAGCGCACTCAGGCATTCACTCGCGCTGGATATGCAGATCACAGCGGATCGCCGGGTCTTCATTGATGGTCGCGGACTGGAAAGCGAATGGGGAGCAGACCTGAAATTGACCGGGACGGCTGCCGATCCTCGCCTCAACGGCATAGCGACGATGCGCCGGGGAACACTGGACCTAGCCGGGCGCCCCTTCATATTCGACAGCGGTAACGTCTATTTTGACGGTCCTCTGCGGCGGGCCCGCCTGGAGGTAGAGGCAGACCGGACGGTGAACGGGTTTGAAGCGAATGTCGCCCTGACAGGCACACCCACGAGCCCCACGATTGAGCTAACAAGTTCTCCCGATTTGCCAGAGGATGAAATTCTGTCACGCCTGCTATTCGGGCGGTCCTCGGTGGACCTGTCAGCGCTGGAAGCAGCCCAACTGGCCAATTCAATTGCGCGACTCAGCGGTAACAGTTCTGGATTCGACCCCACATCCGGGCTTCAAGCCGCCCTTGGTGTGGACCGGCTATCATTCGGAACCAATGATGAAGGCTCGGCGCAAGTAGGAGTCGGACAATACATCGCAGACGATGTATATCTCGAGTTAAACTCGGCGGGCGCGGCAGGCAGCTCCGTTGAAGTTGAGTGGGAGCCAAGACCACAGGTCTCTGTTACTTCAGAAACTACTACAGATGGCGATGCCACGCTCTCAATAAAGTGGAAAAAAGATTATTAAAAATTGCAGAGGTTTAATCCATCTGAGGTAGGATCGGGGGCGATTTAACCTGGGTTAAGCAATAGCAGATGACGCTGCTTTTTATGGGTTTTTCAGTGTTTCAAACGGGTCCAATATTGGGGCAGCAATCAGGATGAAACGCAAAATTCAGTGTGCATTCCATTTTCTTGGGTAGTGGCATCCTTGCCATAACACCCTTTGCGGGAAAATTGGTTACCTCTGATGGATATATGGAGCGAGCAGGTCATGAAGCAATCTACTTCCAGAGCCCCTACGGCAGTCGATCAGATGGTTGGCGAAAAAATCCGAAAACTTCGTCTGGATCGAAACCTGACCCTCGCTGAACTTGGCTCTGAACTCGGCATCAGCCATCAACAGCTTCAGAAGTATGAGACCGGCACCAATCGATTGAGCGCCGGAATGCTTGCCAATGTCGCGGAAGTCCTGCGCGTCTCAATCGCCAGCCTTTTCGAAGACGAGAACGCTGACGATGACAAGGACGCTGATCCGTCCGCAAAGGTTCGCGCAGAATGCCATTCCTGGATCGACCGTACGCCCTCCAAAGAGCGCCTTTCGATGATGGCAAAAGTCTTGCGGGTCATGTCGAGCGACTGATCCCAAAAGGATCTACGTGCCGGTGACTCTTGGCACCGACACGCTTTCGTGAAATTCGGCTTCAGCTTCGATCCGCTGCTTTGGGTGATAGAACTCGTCCGTGAACCAGGGCGAGACCTGCTTGTCAAATAGCGACTTGATCCATTCGATCATGAGGTTGCCAAGCGGTGACCGCCGCGTCTGCTCCGTATACGCTATCCAGAACTGGATCGGCGCCACTTCCGACATGTCCAATGCGACGAGATCCGGGTAGACATCCTGGTGGTATGTCGGCAGCAGCGCGATCCCTCCACCTCTCCGGCACAACGTGATCATGGCGCTTGCCGAATTCGTGACGAACGCAAAATCGATCATTTTCTTCAGCTCATGCGCCTTGGGGGCCCATCGCTCAACTTGCTGAACATATGATTCGTGCAAAATGCACCTGTACTGATGATACTCGAACATGCTGGAAGGCTGACTCGTTTGCGCGTCGAGGTACTCTCTGGATGCGAAACCAATATAATGAAGTGTGCCCAGTTTGTGCGAGATAATCTCCGGGTCCCGAGGTTCGGTAAACTGGATCGAGATGTCCGCCTCGTCGTTCAGCAGGTCCGGCTCCTCTGCCTTAACGTGCATTCGAACTTGCGCCTTTGGATGCGCTGTCTGGAACTCGGCCAGGCGCGGGGCGATCCAGTACGGTCCGACACCGTCACCCGATCCAATCGTGATCCGGCCTTCGGTGCCATCGGTCTTGCCGATCGCCTTGCTGAGCACTTCATTGGCGGACTCTTCCATCTGCCGCGCATAGCGCAGCACCGTCTTCCCGGTCTCCGTCAGCTCCATGCCGCGAGTTGACCGGGTAAACAGTTTGCTGCTCAGAAATTCTTCGAGCTCATCAATCTTCCGACTTACTGTCGGAGGCGACTCCCTCAACCGCGCCGCGGCCGATGTCATGCTGCCCAGTTCAGCAACTACCTTGAAGACACGCAGTTTGTCCCAGTCGATCCGTTGGTTGGTCATACAGTTTCCAGAAGCCTCGAAGCTACTTGTTCAATCAATATGTTCGTCAGTCAAACGACTAGCCTGAACACAGATAGCTTCATGAATACTGAGAGAAATACTATCCTCAATACCAAGAAATACAACGGCGTGGCGTGACTTTAACTAGATTATGATCCGAGTTTGCTTATTTGACCGAGCCAGAATGCTATCAGGCAATCTGGAGGCCAAACGGATGCGCACCCTCGTCCACATGGAATTGGGAAATGCAATTCAGGGCCTACGCCCCGTTCGCTTCATTCGGGCCGGGCGGAAAACCTACTTGGCAAGCCCATGCTGCAGCACATGGTTTTTCACGTTTGAGCGACCCCATGCAGGATTGCGGCATCAACGATCACGCACCTTTTTCCATTTCCACGTCACCTGGAATTGATCTGCTACACAACCAGATTCACAGGGCATGTCTCCAGGCCGTAATTGAGCAGACCGCCTCTTTGGCGCACACGTTCACCTGCTGATTCCAAGCGGCTGTAGCGGTTGAGCAGGCTGTTGATCATCTGGGCAGCTTCATTGCGAGCAATCCCTGCCCCCATGCAATGATGGATACCATGCCCGAATGTCGCCTGCTTGATCATGTTCGGTCGCTTCAGAATAAACTCATCCGGCCTTTCAAAGACAGTCGGGTCTCGATTGGCAGAGGCGTGGAAGATCGCCACCCAATCCCCTTCTCTGATCTGCGCTCCCCCAAGTTCGTAGTCCTGCGTGCATACCCGGTGGAGACGCTGAACCGGCCCGTCCCGGCGCAGGCTTTCTTCGATGAAGGCCCGCACGAGTGAACGATCGGTCCGGAGCGTCGCGTACATCTCGGGATCATCGGCCAGCACATCGATCAGATTTCCCAGGAGATAGCCCGTGGTCTCTGCGCCAGCCACGACCAGCGTCAGGCAAAATCGCACCACTTCCTCACGCGTCAGACGGCTCCCGTTCGACTCCGTCTGGATGAAGGCAGACATCAAGTCGTCGGGAACCGGTTTGCCTGTCTCGATATCGGCGTAGCGCTGGTCGACCGCTGACTGATAGTAATTCCAGAGCTCGATATTGCATTGCTGGCGCTCCGCCAGGGTGAAGTCAGAGGTCACCATGAAGGCATTGGCCCAGCGACGCAAAAGGACATAGTCCTCCTCCGGCGTACCGATCAGTTTGGTCATTACGAGCGCGGGCAAATTCGGCGCCAGGTCTTGCATGAAATCTACCGTCCCGCCGCCGACCATGTCGAGCTGCGCTTCAACCGTTGTCTCCATCCATGGCGCCACGTCGCTCATGACCCGTTTGGGCGAAAACGCCATTTGGGCAATCTTGCGAAGCTCCGCGTGGCGAGGATCGTCATGATTGACCAGCATCAGGGTCGGCGCTTCGGATTCTTCCTGCATGATATCGCGCGACGAGAAGACATCTGCGCGGCGGCAAACTTCCTGGACATCGGCATGCTTCAGCACGACCCACGCGGGATACGGCTTGTCCAAGCCGGGTATGGTGCCCGGCGGATAATCTTCAAGGCCAAACTGGATCGGCAAGTCGCGCAGATGCGCGTAATACGGATAGGGGTTCGCCATTACGTCCGGGTGATAAAGATCCCGCACGTGAAATTCATCAGGAATGTAAGGCTTGGTGGAGGCTTGTGTCATCTGGTCTTCTCCCGGGTGCAGCGGCCCAGCGCGGTGCTGGCAACCGGCATGATTGTTGAGGGTATGGATCGCGCTCGAATTTGCGTGCGCTGGTTTATTGTGTCCTTAGGACCTTTTTGTTACATGGCGCAGTTCCTTCTTGTCGGGCATTCTGAAGACGCGATATGTGAAGGCAGATTCGACTTCGCTTATCGGCGAGGGCGCAGCAATGAACCGGAGACTGGATGGACCTTTCGAAGCGCAAACAATCGAGCAAGGATTTCCTCGACCTGTTTTTCCCGATCCACTATCTGGTCGGAATGCAGATTGAGGACGCCCTCAAATGCGGCGTGCTGACACGCCAGCAAGCCTGTCTCCTCTGGACCATCCATACGCGCGGCACTGATGGGAAGAAGATGCGTCGCAAGGACATCGCGCATGCGCTGGCGTCTTGGTACGAAGTAACGAGTTCGGCGATCTCGAAATCCCTCCGTGCGCTGTCCAAGCCGCCCCTCAACCTGATCACAATGGTCGAAGACCCCGAAAACGGACGCGAGAAGTTTGTCGTGTTGACGCCTCGCGGCGTTCAGTTTGTCGAAAGCATGATGCGCAACGGCACCGCCTTTGTGGAAACAATGGTCGAACGTCTCAGCGACGATGAAATCAGGTCCGGCATTCACTTTCTGTCCAGAGTAACCGAAATCCATCATGAGCTGGCCTCGGAGGCGGCCGCAAAGCGAAAACCGAAAGGGGGCGGCGCGGCAAAGCCCAAAGAGCTGAGCTGATAATCGAGGGCGGGACGCGCGTTCATTCCTAGCGTTCCGGCGTCGTCAGGTCGAACGCGACATGCACAGCCTGAGCGCTATCCTGAAAATCCCGGAAGCGGATGACCTGTCCATCCCG
>Ga0208013_1001293_pt1 | contig 11881 bp, 15 predicted proteins | sample 16_taG_FD_184091 | JGI IMG/M metagenome (GOLD analysis project Ga0208013, IMG submission 184091) | Marine viral communities from the Subarctic Pacific Ocean - 16_ETSP_OMZ_AT15313 metaG (SPAdes) (version 2) | ecosystem: Environmental > Aquatic > Marine > Oceanic | place: Pacific Ocean | collected...
AATCTACTGGACGGCGCGTGGAGGAACTTCTGGTAAGGATTATACAGACCTAACAACACGCCAGCTTGAAGAGTGGGGAGCCAAATATACAAAGCTTCTTTTGGATAAAATGTCATTCGACGCTTTGATTGACGATAAAGCATTTAACTCTAACAAATTTTTCTCAGGAGAATATTCTTATGATTTCACATAAAGCAAAAAACATGTCGTCACCGCGACACATTCACAAATCACAACACCTAGGTCAAAGTGGCGAACGTCGTTTTTACGATAGCTGTAAAGTCTTGGGTAAAGACGTAAAGAAAACTTCCAAAGCTGATGATATGGGTCATGTTGATTTTGTTGTGGACTCGCAGACATACGATGTCAAAGGTCTCAAAGATAGCACTAAAGAAGGTTTTATTCTATTGGAGTTGAAAAACGTACAGGGGAAAAAGGGTTGGTGTAATGATGAAGAAAAACCTGATTGGATTGCTTTTGATTTTGGTGCGTTCTTTGCATGTTTTAAAAATTCCGACTTGTATAAAGCCAGTCAAAAATTATGCGATCTATCGGATGCAGTATCAAAAGCAAAGGATTGTCTATACAAGGGGTATACGAGAAGAGGTCGAGAAGATCTAATGACAATGATTACACTACAAGACGCGCTCAACAACTGCGAGCATATGTTTGTTCCTTACAGGGAGTATAGTGAACCTATGGATTTGTTGTAGGTTTTTGATTAGATTGGTTGGTGTAGATCAATTTTTACTTGATTTATTCAGCAGGATCAAATCCTGCTTTTCTCACATACCCAATTGGTTCATCAACACTGTGATAAATGCCCAGTTGGTCGCCAACGACAACATCCCCACAACTCACATAAGGAAGATTTATTCTTTTCATTCTTGCTCCTAAGTGATATAATAGGGTTGGTAATCTGGCTTCACTAAGATAATCTATAGAAAATAAATCATCCCATTTACTATCGCATATCAAATCAAGAAACTCTCTCCTTATTACATGAAAACCAAAAGAAGATGCAATAGTTAGTCTTGCTGAAGAGGGGAGACCATTTTCCACCAAGGGTTTTTTATTTTTTTTATATTTCTCTTCTGATTTTAATTTGAATAAAAGTTCGTTTTTGCTGACTTTCCTTTTTTTTGAATTAGTATTTTTTTTAGGTTCTCGACGCAGATTTCTTGATGCATAGTCAAACCCCTCATCTAGTTTTGGCAATGTTGTTTCAATCAGAGTATCCCACTCAACCAAGTAAACCACGTCGCTCAAAACACTTTTTCTGTATTTTGACCACCATTCCCTAATAAACTGGTCGCTATTCCACCTTAAGTAAGACGGGCTTTTTCCCTTGTCCTCGCTTCCAGCAATATGAATGTCTATGTCAGGGTTATAATATTTTAAAGACTCAATATGAGGAGTTTTGAAATCTCCACCGTCCCCCCTATGCGTGAAAATAATTATTGATTTAGGTTTCGTCATACACTATATTTTCGCGCCTGTATCGGTATTCCATTCTCCGTCATAACCCCACCACTTTGTGACAGTCATTTCAAAATCTACTGCTGATATGTTTTGGGCTTCTGAAAGTCCAGAATAGTCACCGATGTAAAGAGGGCAAGAAACAGTTCTCCCTCCAGATAAATTAAACACTAAGTCTGCATTTAATTCTGTGGCTACATCGTATCCTAAATCATCCACAAGGTATGTAGATGAGGTAGATATATGCATATCTACGTCAAAAAAATTCAAATCATCGGCACTGCATGATGCCAAAAAATCAAGCCCTATATACATTTGGCTGTTTGGTGCAAATGGGTGGTTTTTATCGCCTTCGATATATGCGACTTGACCAGAAAAGAATAAATCAAGAAATGCAGGTCCAAAGGAATCTGATGCTGGCGGCGATCCAATTAAGTCCTCTTCTTTGCCATAGACTGTATAAATACTAGAACTAGGTTCAGAATCAGCTAACCATGATAACTGATGTCTGAATGCACATACTAATTCTGGATCGTAAAAGTTTATAACAGAAGTTTCTATCCACATCCCCTTCTCTGTATTTAAATCTCTGGCAACAGTATCTCCAAGACTGGCTGGAGAATCACTTGGGTCAACGGTGTATTCGGCGTCAAAATCAGCTACGTGATTAGTGTCAAATACTTGCACACCATATGTGTATGATGCATTAAATCCTCTATCCCAATGATGCTGTGGAGAAGAGTTGTCTTCATAATAAAGGTTTATGGAGGGGGATGTTGATGAATCTGCGGGATCTGTTGAGTTTATAATTATATTCACGCCCTTTTCAACCGCTCCAGATGGATCAGAGTCTGCGTATTCTGCATGAGCCTCTCCTGCTGTAAAATAAGCGTCTCTTGCTCTATACACAATTTCCATTAACTCATCTTGAGTAACAAGCATAGGGAAATCTGTTCCCTCTCCACACTCCACGCTTCCGTCAAGGGGGTCGCTCCCTCCTGTCAGCCACCCCTTTTTGAATCTTAGTCTAGGGTCAACAGCCGACACACCCCCATCAGTACCCTCTATGATACACCCTCTCCCTCTTCCCCTAAATGTAATCTTATCCCCCATTATAAGTCGTCAGCATGAGTCGGCGCAGATTCAAATACCTGAACCAAAGAACCATTCAAAAAACCATAAGTTATTCTTTGAGCGTCGTTTATTGCTTGTTTGTGAGAACTAGTTGCAACTTCAACCTTTCCTATCAAAAGCCTAATTTTGTTTTGTTCTGGGGGAGAACCTGTAACACCGACCTCATCAGTATCACCTATATCTACAGCGTCAAGACTCCATGATGTTATTGTGCCTGAAGAAACATTGGCTTGCAAAACAATATACTTGTCAGAAGTAATCGTGTTCCAAGCATCAAAACCGACCCCAGCAAGATTTACTTCATCCCCATTTGTGCCTTCTGTCAATGACGATAATTCGCTCAAAACCCGCCACTGGAAATTTGAGGCTTCGTCCGTTTGTGTTTCTATTTTAAAAGGGTGTTCAAAAGCATCAGTCTCTTCTGAGACGCTCCAATGAATATTCTCTCTCAGCTTGAACGACTTAACATTAAAGTCTTCTATCTCGCACACAAAAAAGTATTTATTGTCATCATCGTTGTCTGGAAGATCCCCTTCCATGAATGCGGCACTTGTTGGAGAACCATCCGTTAAAACCAATTGAACATAAAATTTCTTTGCATCATCCCCCAACTCAAACGATGAACTCATCCCAGAAATCTCTATCGGTGATGCAATTAAAGTGTCATCAGAGTGGTAATAAACATAAGCTTGGTTAAACTTAACTTGATACTTCGGCGCTTCTCCTTCAGGCACTTCTTTAATAGAAAAAGTAGGATAGAAAGGATGAACATATAAAATTGGTTTATATGTTTTTGATTCTGGTGTTTTCGAAGTGTCACTCATTCCCTAAAAAATATCTTTTAATTTCGCCGCCTCCGTCTATGTAATATAAATCTCCGAACTCTTTAAATTTTTCGCATGAAATTGTTTTTATTGTCTTTTCTGGGTCTTCTTGATTTAAGCTGTGAAAATACTTTACAGCACCATCTTTTAAAGATCCGTCCTTAAACAAAAATTCCTTTTCACAAAAATAACAGTCCTTTAGAACGGTGTTTGACCAAATTTCAATATAAGCAAACTGGTTATCAAAATCGTGTCTTTTTGTCTCCAGAGTTATTATTTTCTTAACTATTGTTTTCACTACTAATTATAAGTTGTTTTGTATTTAATATCAATTTAAAGCTTTTTAAATACATAGATGTTTACACTTCTTGTTGTTATTTTTCTTTTTTTGCAATATAATGATTTATGGCTAGTCGAAATCCAATAACAAACGATGAGATTAAATCTCGCGGTTATAGCAAGCAAGGGCGCGATAACTTTCGGCGCATTTTTGAAAAGAAAACTTTTTCAGAATGGGTTGTGGAAGAAGCCGTTGATAACCTTAAAGATTCATTTGCTGATGATTTTGCAAAAATAACCTATCAGGAGTTTTTAAAAAAGGTGGACAACTTAAATAAATAGTGTAATTTTAAACCCATGAAGAAGACTTTTAAGATACTAAGTGAGGCTGTTGCTCAATCAGCAGTTGATGATGGAAATAAACTAGGTTTCCAAGCAGAAAGTTCACAACTTGAAGACGGGACGTACGAAATATCTTACGCCTCTTCTTACGATGAACCAGCTACACAAGAGCAGGAGGCTAAACCCACTTATGACGACCTAGGTTACATGAGAAAAGAGTTTGCTTATGAAATGAAATACATGCGCGAAGACATGGCTTACATGAGTCAATCTTTAATGGAGCATAAAAAAGGTCACTTACCTCCATTCGCTGATGCTGGCAAATTTAAAGCGGCTTTAGAAACCCTCGGTCTTGGTGAATCTTATGATGTTCGTAAGCCAACCATCTCTGTTGAATACTAACTAACACTGAATCATGCTCGCCATAATCTCACAATATATTCATGCTGGTTTTTGGGTTATAATGTTTGGGGTGCTTTACTCTTTGACGTTGCGAGCGGTCTACAATCATAACAAAAAATAGTTTAAATTAATTTTTAATCAAATACTCACCGCTGTTTTGGCGCGTGAGTTTTTTTGTCTTATCGAATATCGCGCTGTTAATTATATCAATAGTTTTGGTGTAAGGATCTTTATGATTGAAAGAATTACCGACACCTTACAAGGTAAAGCCCCCCTGTCAGCGAAACGTTCTCCAAAGTGGAGTAGTGTTCGAAAAGAATTTTTAAAAAACAACCCTGTCTGCGCTTGTTGTGGCGGCGTAAAAAAGCTTCAGGTTCATCACATCAAGCCATTTCACACTCACCCTGAGTTAGAATTAGATACTGATAATTTGATAACTCTTTGTAGGCGCAAAAAATACGGAATCGACTGTCATCTTCTTGTTGGTCATTTGGGTTGGTTTAAAAATATCAACAATCATGTCATTGAAGATTCTCAGTTATGGAATCAAAGGCTTAAAGAGCGCAATTTTTAAATTCTGCACGGTTTTTTTATTTACAAAATAGTCTTGACAAAAAGTTTTTTTCACATATAATTGGATGAAAGATACAACTATTATGACTAAATTAGAAGAATTGGAAGAAATTAAAAATACAATCAGTATATTGCAGAATGAATGCGATAGCATATACGAGGAATTTATCGATGGAGTTCCTTCATGTATTCACGATTACATTTTTGATTATGCATTTAATGATGTCCTGTGGGTAAGACATACGATTAAAAAGGTCTTAGATGAAGAAGAAGCTAGTAAAAACCAAGTGACACTACAGCCTTGTGAGAATGGTTTTGTCGTTAATAAAACATGGTCACAAAGTGGCAATTGTAGCAGTATTATACTAACAAATCAAGAGATAGTTGAACTATACGAACAAACAAATGAGAATTAAAAAATTATTAAGCACATACTTCTGGGGCGATCTTATATATAAGATCAAATGCTTCCTTAACCCAAGACAGGAGTGGTTGACTGATGTCATTCCTGACACTCATTGTGACAAGGTTGAGCTTATTCCTACTATCTTGTTCAAGTGTCTAGAGCATTATGTCGAGGTCGAAATGAAAAACGATTGGACTCACGATATCGGTTACACGTATGAAGAAGAGCTAGCACTTGGTTATGTTACTCAAGAGTATGTTGATCGAGTCATGAAGATCGATAAGGATTTACTAAAAGCATACAAATGGATAAAAGAAGGTAGAGTAAAGCTAAAGCAAAAAATTGATGATGCATACCCACCCAGCAAGAGCATTAGTGATATGTTCACAAAACTGGAAGATGGTAATTACAGCATGAATCCACTTACCGTAAAAGAAAGCAATTGTTATGCTGAAGTTACTAGGCTCGAAATAATCTTATCAGACAAGGATATTGAGGCTATGCAAATCATAGTGAAGCATCACAACTCATTATGGACGTAATCTCTACCATATATAGAATTTTTTGTGTATAATATAGTATGCCACTTCCTGAACCACAAAAAAAACAAACCAAGAGTGATTTTATTTCTTCTTGTATGGTAGAACCCAAAATGGTTGAAGAGTTTCCTAACGTGAAACAAAGAGCCGCGATTTGTAATTCTCAATGGAATGCTGAGAAATCTAAGGCTTCAGTGGTTGTTGAATCTGATGGTAATGAAATAACCTTTAGTGATTTCGCAGAAGAATCTGAGTCTGCTAAAAGATCTGGTCGCAAAAGCGCCGCTCAAACTCCAGCCAAACCATCAGAAAAGAAAAAGGGTTCTAGTAAAAATAAATCTGGATCAGCAGGTAAGGGCGGTAAATCAATTACTTTTTCAGCCAAGGTTACTGAGTCTCTAAAAAACAAAGTCAAGGAGCATAACGCCAAATATTCCAAAAAAGTATCACTCTCTCAACTTAAAAAAATCTATCGTCGTGGTGCAGGTGCGTTTAGTTCTAGTCACCGTCCTAACAAGACACGCGGTCAGTGGGCAATGGCGCGAGTAAATATGTTTCTTAAGATGGTTAGGGGCGGCAAGGTTAAAAAATCTTATCGCGCCGCCGATCAGGATGTAGCAAAGGGTTCTGAAAAATATTACATGGAAGACCAAGCAAATGTTTTTCTTGATTTTAATGAAATTCAACTTGAGATTGCAAAGCTTGACTTAATTCAAGCTGGTCTGAAGGTTAGCGAACATAACCAAGAAGCAGAAGACTTAGAATACTCTGAGGCGGAAAAAAAGAAATTAAATAAGCCATTTCGCTTACCTTCTGGTAGCAAAAAGAAGTTTGGTGTTTATGTTAAAAACCCAAAAACAGGTAATACAATAATGGTTAAATTTGGCGATCCAAACATGGAGATCAAGAGAGATGATCCTGATCGCCGTCGTAATTTTAGATCGCGCCATAAATGCGATACCGCAAAAGACAAAACCAGTCCACGTTATTGGAGTTGTAAAATGTGGTCTAAGAAAAGTGTTAGTGATATAACTTCCAGTGCCTCTTTTGCAAGCGACGAGTTCGATGAGGACAACCTCCCTTCTTGGGATAGCTTCCACGAAAATGCACAGGAATTTTTGTCTGTTAAAGATTTCGTGATCGACGAAAAAATTTGATTTTGCTATAGGGGTTTTTTTTGGTCTTTTTACACTTGTTGTGTAACATATAGTATGGCTGACTCTTCCCCACAATCAACTCTTTTAAAAAGCATTGGCGCATTTGGCGGTGTTTACACAACTGGTGTATCTCTTAATACTGGAGACTATATGGCTATTAAAGCCCTTGGTTCAGATGTTACTGTATTAGGAGAAACCGTTGGCAATATAAACGATATTTCTGGAGCTATTATTCCTCAAGGAGATTTAATTCTTGGTGAGTTCTCTGTTGTTAATTGCTCTGGTGATGCAGTGATTTACAAATCCTAACTTATGTTTTTATCTTTGAGAAGCGGCTTATCTGTTATAAGCCGAGGTGTAATTGCTGGCGCACAGCAATCATACAACCGTATCCTCAAACTATTCCCAACGGTTTCTAGTCAAGCACCAGCATCGGCGCGACCAGTTCAGCAAGGGCAGGTTTGTGAGTTTGACGGGGTGAATGATTATATTAATTGTGGTAACTCTACGTCATTTGATTTCACCGATCTAATAAACATTCAGTTTTACTTAAAATTAAACGGCACAGGGTTACAAAACTTTATATCAAAAGGAGTCGGAGCAACGACTAATTATGCCGTTGATTATAGCAACGGTTTAAGGTTCTTTGGGTATGAGTCTGGCTCTCCTGCAGGATCATTGAGCGGATACACACTCTCCACGGGTCAATGGTATCACATACAATGCATAAAAGATGCAACCCATTTTAGGATTTTCGTTGATGGTATTGAAGTCAGAACAGTTGCATCGACAGCCACGCTCACGACAAACAGCGTCAGCTTTCTTATAGGCAAAAGGTCGACTCTACACTGTGACGGCTATATGTCTGGTGTTATTATTAGTGATGTAGCACAATACAACCTCAACCACGCCAGCGGTACGACCGCCTACGACTCCAGCGGTAACGGCAACGACGGCACACTGCAAAACGGAGCGGCTTTTGTCGTTGATAACACGTTGCCACCAGAGGCTGACAAGCTTAATCTGGAGGGCTACACGGATGACAGCGGAGTATTAAAACCACGCGACGAAAGCGACCCGACAAAAGACATCGACGGCAACCCACTACAATACAGCGGCAGTGTCTACCCACGCCGACCAGAGTATCGAAACAGCTACGCGGCGAGCTTTGACGGTGTTAATGATTATGTTGATACGGGAATAACTACAAGCTCAGACACTTACATTGAGGCAACCATCAAAAAATCATCGGTTGTAAATACTAGGTTTATTTTCGGATGCAATAACTCAGCAGGAACGGAGCGAATTTATGTTGATGACCGCACAGGCTTATTCAGATTTGTAATAGGGTCAAATTCTGATCGGATTGAAGTTAGTGCCACTACTGGTGTTTGGTATGTCCTCAGATTGTATACCAATGGTGATGTTTACATTGATGGTGCGCTTGCAGGCAATACAGGAGGGACAATGGACGCGACAGAAACAATCTTCCTTGGTGCTAGAAATAATGGTGGCAATGATGCGACTTGGTGGAGTGGCACTATGTCCACTGCCAAGATTTACAGCAACGGTGCGCTGGCACAATACAATTTCACAGAGGGCGCAGGAGACACCGCTTATGATGTTTCTGGCAACGGCAACCACGGCACGATCAACAACGCATCCACAGGCACAGAGGGCGCGGGCTTTTGGGCTGGCAGGATAGACGGTGAGGCGAACGCTCTGAATAACAATAACGGGTTCAGCAAGCGGATGCTGTTTGATGGTGTTGATGACTTCGTTGATGTGTTCGACAATGAAACCGTTCCAGCGGTGTATCAATCGCTTTCTGACGACATAACAATCGAGGCTAATATATGGCGGGCTTCGTCTGGTGGCAGTGACGCTCATGTTTGGCGTGTCGCGGAAACAGTGGCAGAATTGAGGCAGATAGGCACATCGGCAGGTCTGGGAATCCCTTTCTCTTTCGGGGTTGATGGTGACAAGATAGCATTGGGGGTAACGGATGATTACACAACAGGATCTGAAAACAGGCAAGCAAACACCACACTATCACGATTCACGCCATATCATATCAAAGTTGTAATCTCTGGAGATAATTATGAATTCTTTCTAGATGGCGTTTCAGACGGAAGCGGAACATTTACCACAGCGACGGGAGATAGGTCGGTTGGCGCGAACTCTAGCACTCTAACCTTTGGTAGCAGATCGAAAGATAGCGGGGTCAGGGATTCAAACATGGTTGATGGTGTGATTTGGGGCGCGAAAATATCAACAGACTCGGGCGCAACTGTGATAGGGTCATGGAACGGCTACGGCAACACCGATGCTGACTGGACAGACCAGATCGGAAGCAACAACGGCACGGTCAACGGCTCACCTGCATTGCTCCGCATACCCGCTGACACATCAGAGCCGACGAAAGATGTATTTGGCGACACACTCACCAATCCAGCCATTACAGACGGCTACAACGACTCAGAGACTGAGCTAGACGCATACAACATCGCAGAGGGTGACAACCCATCACCAGCAACCAACAACAATTCAGACCTTGATGCAATCGAATTTGGCGAGGATCTTTCGTCTAACGACGCGGCATTTATGCGTCTGACATCATCGACTCAAAACGACCGATTAATAACCTTTGAAGATGACTTGACAGGTGAAGATAAAGAACTTGTTGAAAAATTCACAGAAACCCCATAACACCATGATTAAAGCAACCTTACCAATGTCGGTTTTACAAACTGACCAAGAAGTCCAACCCCTCGCGCTGTATGCGTTAATGGCTGGAGTTCAACCCGACCGTGATGGAACAAATATCACTTACGATATTGAAGAAGAGTTCTTCACACTCGACCACGCCAAACTGATTGTTTCTAAAGGTGGTGAGGTTTCGAGCTTCCCTCTGTTTATTGAGATTGATGATGTAACATCCGCAGTGGATGCTTCATTACCTGATTCGACATTCACAAACGAAGACGGTGAAGAAGTAGTTAATACATGGTCATCGTGGATGCTTTTCAACCATTCGGTTCTTGAACGTGGTGGCAGGTTTTTTGTGGAAACTGATTCCCACACAGGTAGTGATTTACCATTTTCTCAGTTATTGGGTGTGGTTGATAGTCTTATTTTACCCTCGGATCTTCCAAAAGAAGATATAGATACTGAGGTTTAATTATTAAGTTTTTTAACTTAACAATTAAGAATGTAAGGCTATACTAAAGTCAGCATTAATAGATCCATGACTGCCATTAGCATTAACAACATTGACTAAAATATCTGTTTTCGGAGCTAAAGTCATAGGATTGCTTAACATTTGAGCATGGGAATTTTCTGTTGTAATCGAAGTTACTTCTTGCACTCTAAATACCTTCCCGTATTCTCTTGTTTTTAAATGAAGAGTGAATCCGACACTAGAAGAGCTTTGAGTATTTTGCGCCGAAGCTTCGTATTGCAGTAGATATCCTGTTGTGTTTTCTGGTATTGTGTAAATAGCCATCAAGGTTTGGTTATTCGATGCTAGTATTTTTGCATAGGAAAGACTGTCGTCTCCATTCGCATGAATATTAATGTCTCCTGCAAAATCAGTATTGTCATTATTGAACGACCTGAAGACTCTAGACCAAGTTCCATCCACGTTTACCTCAGTTAGTCCATTTAAGCTACCTGTCCAGCTTGCCTCATTAAAGTTCTCATCCAAACCTTGAATAATGATTTCTTGAGAATCTCCACTATCGTCTGACTTGACTTGAATGCCCGTTCCAGCATCAGGCGGGAAAACATATTCTGTAGAACCATCCCAAATCGTTTCTGGAGAAGCAACGCTAACACCATTGCTTATATTTGGATTTGACCCAAATTTGAAAATTCTATCACTAGCCTTTGCAGATACGCTATCAGAGTAAGACCCTATGTCGCCAACCTCCATTGGTCGCCAATAACCACTTGCAGAATCCCAAATGTAATTAAATGGTATATTGTAATTTCTACTGGGGCAAATTTCGAAAACTTCTGTGAAAGTTGGGTCGGTAATCATAATTATGTCAAGTCGTTGGTGTGAGGTATAAAAATAGAGGATTTTTTAATACCATCGTTTATTACTTCTAAATCCTTGTGGAGTGTTTGGTCATAAATGTTTGCCGCACCAGTTGTATAGTCATGCACGGAGCAAGAGCCGCGAATATAAATATCACCAGAAGTTATAGAATCATCAAGAACCAAGCGACCAGCATTGTAATCCATGCTTATTGAGCCGCCTCCATGATAGTTAGAAAGGCTTAGACCACCATTAAATTCTCGTAAGACCAAGCTTCCGCTAGCTCCCATATCAATATTTGTGTATTCATCAGCGCCCCCGCCAGCAACATTACTAAAACATTCTGCAATAGAGGCTTTTTTACCATTCATTATTGTAATTGTGCCGTTTAATGCGCTCTGCCAAAGCATTCCATCAAAGTAAGTGATATCATAAACATTACATTGTCTTATCACGGCATTACCATCAAGAACTCCAGATATAGTTAAATTATTAAATTCACATCTTTTTAAATTTGCGCCTGATTGCAAATCAACAGAAACAGCACTCAAATTATCTCCTTTAAATGTAAATCCTTTACTAAAATCTCCAGAACTAATTGTTGCACTTCTTGGCAATGTAAACTGATTAATTCCATTATTTTCCGCAATGACCAAGGCGTCTGCAAAGTTGTTAACGGGTGATCCGCGAGTTCCAATAGGTAC
>Ga0208013_1001294_pt1 | contig 11878 bp, 11 predicted proteins | sample 16_taG_FD_184091 | JGI IMG/M metagenome (GOLD analysis project Ga0208013, IMG submission 184091) | Marine viral communities from the Subarctic Pacific Ocean - 16_ETSP_OMZ_AT15313 metaG (SPAdes) (version 2) | ecosystem: Environmental > Aquatic > Marine > Oceanic | place: Pacific Ocean | collected...
TTATGTATAGTGGTGGTTTTATAAGCTATAATCCAAAATACACAGCTTATGATCCTAATTATACTATCAGAGTAGATTTTCGAGCCCGGTCATTTAATGTACCGTCACCAACTGCGTATGGTAGTTCCCAGTCTGTTGGTACTTCAGCAACAAGATGGATACAACAATACACAGACTCGACAACAACAAAACACGCAGGCCCTGGTGAAGGGTTTTGTGTTTCATTCTTTAAAAACCCACCTGTAAGCTCGTATGTAATACCTAACGGAATTGGGTCGACACTAGGTTATGCTAAAGCAGGATTCAGTCCAAATGAGGTTACAGGTACCGCACACACAACAGATGGTCTGTATATACATAACAACTGGAGTCCAAATATCGGTCATCATAATATTGGAGCTGGTAATGTTGGTCGACTGGGCCCAGCAGAGAGTTTTATAGGAATTGGTTTCGATGTCGCCGGTGACTTTGCAACTACCTCAGAAGAAAAGCCTGGATGGTATAGTGGAAGCACATCTTGGACAACTACTCCGTGTTCTGTTGCTGTAAGAGGTAGTTCATATTATGACACTCAAGTTCTAACTGCTATCGAAATGAACACTGTAGCTGCATCAGCTGTACCAATGCATACATCAGCTGCAGATGCTGAGTTTGTAGACTATAGAATTGACTTGTCAAATAAAGGTACTAAAGTTACAATTTATAATAAACTCACTAGTGCAACAGACTATAATACAATATTAGAATATCGGTTAAATAAAACAGTAAAGAGTGCTGGTGTTGCTGGTGTTGGAAATGTTGGTATAGGAAATGTTGGTGATCCAGACTCTGGTGCTCCAACAGGTGCTACATATAATCCATGGTATGGCATACAAACAGAAAGTAAATTACCGCTACTAAATGTAGGTTTGTCATTTACTACTAGTGCTTCTGCTAGCCAATTTGAACTCCATAAATTTGAAGTTACTGGTGTTGTTGTTAGTAACCCGTGGGAAGTAAAAGTAGAAGAAGAACAAACACCTCAAACAACCCAAAAAATTGACTATATAAAAGAATCATCTAAGAACTTACGTGAAAAGTTACTTAACGTAGAATCCAGTGATCTTGTAGATGTGGATATGGTTATACCAGCTAGAGCAATAATAGCAGATTCAGTTAATGAAGCTACAAACAAGCCACAAATTACATTATGTGATGGAAGCAATCCAGATGTTATTGAAGATGATGTAGACATTAAAATAACAAAAATACGACCAGAACAAATTGATAAAACTATTGAAGTTGCTGAACGAGGTGAAATACCTAAACTCCCTGGTAGTGCGACTACGATAAAAAGAGATCATGATCATTATATAAATGATGAACTACTTGAGGCGTTCCTCGAAAAAAATAACATTACAGTTAAAGGTAATAAGAAGGGTGTCGGTGACAGAACAGTTGAAACGATCTCGACCGAGTCAAACGATGATGGTGTGGTGGTTGAAGAGATAGTCCGATGGTCGTCTGTTTTGGAGTGTAGGGCACATAGCGTACCAGCTGTTAATTACGAAGTAAAGCCGAAGCTTTTTCACACTGGGCGAGTAGCTTGGGCCAAGATAGACGATTCACATCGCCGAAACGACGATGGCTCTACTAAAGGATACAATATATGGTTCCAAGCTATTATTATAGATGAGTTTATAGAGTCAGATGATCATAATGATTGGTTCGCGAGATCACCGCGCCGTCCAAATGAAACTCGAGGTCGAGAAAAACATGACGAAGAAAAGGCGAATAGTTTATTAGGCGCCTTGGTTCTGGGATTTATTGAATGGTTAACAGACAACCAGCAATATAAAGAAACTCGTCATTTTGCTCTTCAATGGCAAGCATTTCCAGCTGGAACTCAGCTAAAGAAAAATGAACTACTAGAAAGAATAAACCCCGGCACCAACGAACCATATATTGGAAACATTCCTGAAAATTGGATTACCAATTTTAAAAATATAGGATTTGTACCATTATCGCCAGAGCCCGGTAACAATCCAATTGAATGGAATACTCTTAATAATGAATATAAGGGTGATGTTACTACATTTTTTGGAACCGAATGGGCATGTGCGGCGAAATGGGATATCCCCGAAGCTACGGACGATCCGGACGGGTCTGGAGATGAAGATCCAGTTTCAACTGGAAAAGCCGGTGGATCAAACCAGGAACCATTACCATTATTGAGCGAAGGTTAAAGTAAATAAATGAATACATTTACATATACAGTAACAGCAACACCAGCAGCTGGTAAAGGTTCAACATTTACCAAGTCTCAGGACTTGACTGGTACTACTGATGTTACGTTTTCATTATCTGGTCTATCAGCTTTTGATGGAACCGGTGGTGGTTCTTATAGAATGAATAAAGTTGTTGTTGATTTTGATGATGGAGAAGAATTGGTTATAACGAGACCATTATCCGGAACTACAATACCAACCTTAAGCGGAGACACATTCAAACATGTAATACAGACTGACTTCATCGATCAATCTAAAAGACATGTATATTTTACAATTTATAGAGACGATCAATATGTAGATGTTGTAGATGTATCGTTTACAATGTACAAGCCACCTATTAATACATATGAAGATATTAACCTTCTTAAAACTGATTATTTTAATAATGATAATGATGATGAAAAGGTCTTATTAACATTCATTAATAAGAACCCAGAGGTATTAGGATTAAGTTTATTAGATTTAGATATACCAGAAGATGCTGCATTTGATCCAGCATTATCATTAAGTCAAAGCGTAAGTACAAATGAATTTAATGTAGGATTTACAACCGAATATATACAAACACCAGCGTCAAAATCTAACACTGGAGGAGCAATTCAAGTAAACCTAGGTAATAATATTAATCCAAATACAGGACTACCAAAAGAAAACGGTAAAGTATCATTTAAATGGAGAACAAGAGCCGCTGAGTCACTCCAGTCTGGTAATACTAATGCAATAATAACGTTACCTAATAACCCATCGTTGTTTTATATACCATTAACTGCCAATTCTGGATTCACTCACTTAAGTGGATTCTTAAATTGGAACTGTGGAGACTTATTAAAAGATATAGATTTAAGTACAAAGACAATTACAATACCATTAATTGATATCACTGGAACAAGAACTGACTTAACTGACTATTACTTCACTAATGTTAATACTGGTATAGGTACATCAATGACTGGACTTGCATCTGGTGGATATTTTTATGTAGATTTATATGATATTACAGGATGTGATGATATAACAACAACAACTAGTACAATTACAGCGTTTGTAAATTACTAACAGAATTAAATAATTATATGGCCATAGAAGATGAAATTATTAATATTTCCGATATTGATGTAGGTACGGAAATACTGAACAACGATCGATTAATTATCGAGACCAATAGTGGAACCAAACTATTAGCTTTTAAAGACCTAGTTATTGGTGAAGATAATATTACGTTTAAAGATAAATTAGTTCAAGGAGCAGATGCAACAGGAGAATCATCTACCAGGTACTCTTCTGTTACTGGGTTCAATATATTAACATCAGATACTACAGCTGGCCATATAACAAAGTATTCTGATGTTAGTGGAAGTATTGAATTAGGTAAATTTAATTATAATGGTATTACAAAATTTGCTGAATTATCTGCCGTAATCGAAGAAAATAATAGTGAAATAGCTACATTAAAAGAAAACCTCGCTACTATAACCACATTACTACGATCCACTAGCGCCCTAAGCGCAGTATCAGTAACTACAAAATCAGTTAACTTTAAACTAACTAACACTGGAGATGTGGAACCAAGTAATACAACATTAGGATTTGATGGTGCTGATCTCGATGCATCGTCGACAAACTCCGGAGTGACATTTACCCTTAATCCATTTTCAATTACATATCCAGAAGATGGATCGTATATGGCTTCTTGGCAAACGTATATTGGCAGATTACAAGCTAAGTATGGTGCTCATGGTAGAACTGTAACAGTATACGTTAACAACGATCCAAAACTAACAGCTACATTTATAAGAAATGATCGTGGTCCATTTGCATATGCTGATATTAATACTATGCAATATATCAATCCAGGTGATGTATTAAAATTAATTACAAGTAAAAAGGTTGAACTATTAAAGGGATCAACATTTGCAGGTGTAAAATTAGGATAATAAATGAAAGTTAATTCTATTAATACAAATAGTATTGTACCAGTTGAGTATAGCCATACTCACGACAGTAAAATATTATTCCGTAAATATAGAGAGAACTTTTCCTTTGGATTAACAGTAGATCAATATTATTTTAACAAAGACGCAAAAGATAAAAAAACTAATTATAATACTCAATATACCCTTACAGACTTACAACCTCTATCTACAATAACTGAACTAGATATTCCATTCACAGATGCTGCTATAGCTTCGTTTTCCACTACAATAAAACATGATGACAAATATTTAAAAACTGATTATAGTAATAGTACTGAAACTGTATCATCTGTATCATCTACATTTGTCGCCTCAAGCGAGTTTAGTAATTTAAGTAGCCAGTTTTTATATACATTTACACTAACTAGTGTTTCAGTTGATAATCAAAATCATCCAAATGAAGATAGAATTATAATTAGTCAAGAGTATGATTCTGTAACATGGTACTTAAGTGCAACTACAACCACAAATACTCAAGCATGGTGGGTATCATCAGGAGCCACATCATTTAGATATGGTTTAATTGATAATAAAATTACAATACTCAATCCAGTCCAAGCTGGTAAGTTATGTATTAATGGTGATATATTATGCTTATCGGCATCGCCTGGATCATTTACTACAGCTGCGACTATAAGTACAGCTTATTTTGATATTAATAGAAACATACTTACAAAAGATTTTAAATACATACCAAACAGCTATACAAAGTATACTTCTTCTTTTAATACTGATACAGTAGATTTAAATACATCAACTGTTGTTGATCATATTAGTAATAATTATTTTGTATTTTCGAATAATTACAATTTCTATGATAGTAAGCACCAGGTTGATGGGTATAAAAAGACAACACATGTAGATCTATTTCCATTAAAAAACCAAGCCACATTACATGAATATTATTCAGAAAATAATCACTTTAACTCTGAACCTGATTATTTAAATCGTATATATGAAAAAGTAAATGCTGGTACCAACCAACAACGAGGACATGATAAAATAGGTCTATCATATAATATCGGTACATATGATATAGTGTTTAAGCCTAGTAAGCTTACATACTTTACTACACCTGACTCAATGGCTCCTTATACTGTTTTAAATATTAAAGACTCTAAGTTAGATAAATTAGGAGCAGTTGCAGGCGATAATCCGTTAATGTCAGATAAGGTGTTTAAGCGTCGCGAAAATATAAAAAATAATTCCTTTAGCGATAATACAGATCCGGTATACTTATGTAGCTGGTTGTCTGGTAATGATAGTGGAGATAGACGTTGGGTAGATAGATATTATAATTCAAACGTATCCAACTTTAATAGTGCATTATCAGGTACATCTCATTATAGAGTAATAACAACTGCTGGTGCAGAGACTACAGAAACATTCGATGTATCATCTAGTCTAACATTTGAGCCTAATAATGATTATATTTTTCATCACGTAGGATCAACTGATTATGAAAATTTATTAAATGCATACAATACTACATACAATGAAGCAGCTGGTGTAGAATATTTAAACTATAAAGGAGTTCCAACTACAACTAATAAAGTTAAAGCAGATGATGAGTTAACTTTAGATGGTGAAACATTTGGTAGATTTAATACAGATGTTGTTGGAGATTTTAGTACTGGTTTCTGGTTACACACAGACGATAATACATTACCTTTTGGATATCAAATTATGGGTAATTACTTCGACGATGGGTTTGGAATATTTAATACCGATCTAGTAACACCAAATATTATTTTACCTGTTAAAAATGATAAGAGTGGTAAGATAAGTAAATTGCTATTTTTGAATAACGATTTTGAAACTTATGATGAAGTTATAGTTAAAGATGGTGTCACCGAAATCGAAATATTGGGTATTGGTAGAAAGGACAATTTCTCTGAATTTTATGTACTTGGAGATAATAATGTCATATATGTATATAATGCAAATAATAATTTAATTAGTAAAATTGAAAACCTAAAAACATCTACAATTCCAGCTAGTGGAATAGATGACTTTGAAGTAGGTGAAGATAAATTGCATGTGTTGTTTAATCCTATAAATGATAAAAAATACTTTACATATAACACTAAGACAAATATAACTAACGATACAACATCGAGTACCCATACTAATACTCTCGGAGAGAAAGGTAAGATAGTAGAAACTAGTTCTGGTACTACACTATATAAAGTCGATGCTACAAATAGCTTTGGTAATGAAATTTCTTTTGATAGTGATAACAAACCATACATTGTAAGAAGAAGTAATCCTGATGCTATCGGTGACTCTAGAAACTACTTACAAAAAAACGCGACACCATATCCAGTAACTGAACCTAGAATTATAGAAGAAGAACCAAATGTACTTATATCTGGTTTAGCAAAAACATCAAAAGTAAATGGAGTACTAGTAGATGAAGAAAATAATATCATAGTCGTACATGATAATAATATTATATCTATATTAGATAATAATCGTAAGTTAAAAGTAACAAGAGAGTTTTGTAACTTAGAAAATTATGCATTTCAACAAACATACATCGACTTAATATTTGATTTTGAAGATGGTGTTTATAAGAAATATATTTTATTAATCCAGGAATTTAGTGATGGTTTTAGACTAACTAAACTTGATACTAATCTAAGACTCATAAGTAGCAAGAAATTCCGAGGCCTTAATCTAGGAGATTTAAAATTAACTAAAACAGTTACATCCTATTATTACCTACAAAAAGTAGGAGCCAATAAAAATAGATTTAAAGTTATATTAAAAACAAAACCAAAATTTTCTTCCGCTGGAGTAATTCCTAGAAATAAATCTCAAATTGACTTTGATATTACTCAATTAAATCCTGGATATAATCACTTCTTTGTAAATGTATCTTTACGTAAGGGTTATATGGAATTATATGTTAACAGTAAATTATATGCTACTACTAATTTTAACGCTGGTAAATATGCTATAGATAATGTACTAGGCACTGGCAGTTATATAGGCACCGTTAGCACACCATACTATTTAACATTAGCAAATAGACTATTACAACCTAAAAAATATTTTATTAAAAATGCAAAGATAAAGGGCTTTAAATTGTATAATAAAACAATGACGTTTTACGATATATTAGCTCATTATAATTATCACTTTGAAGATAAAAATTTAATATGGTCGTATCCTATTGGCCAGAGAACTTATATTGATACCATCGATAAATTAATGAAGTTTAATTATCCAGAAAAGGTCACTAATAAGTACGAAGTTGAAATCGAAAATACCAATATTACAGATAAAAAGTTACAGGATAAGCTTAAAGATAAAATCAGAGAAGAGTTAAAGAAAATAACTCCATACTACGACGACCTCCAAAATATCACAATGTCTTAATTACCAGTTAAGAACACTCTCTTTATGTTCTCTAAATCAGATACCACTTGCTGTGCTAATGCTATGCTTTGCGCATCCACACTCTCCATGATTAATTGATGGCCGTTGTGTGTATGCTCGCGCACTATTTGCCGATACTTAGATATTGCGCTATCAATAACAGCATATGCTTGTGTTGGTTTTGTTCGCTCGAACTCGTTAATGTTCATAATTTAATTATATTATAATTTATTGTTATTTCAAATCTGGTTTCTCGGAAAGCTTCTCTAATGCAATATATAAATCAATAAATTCACTTTTATATCTTCGCTCAAATCGCCTTGCATCTACTTCCCATCTGTTGTAGTAATACTTTCGACGTTCTTTCTCACAATCCTCATCTGAATAATTTAATTTACATTCGTCGACACCCAACATGTTGTCTTGTACCCAGTGTCTTATCTCATGAAGCAAATGACTAACAAATGTATCAAACTTCTTCTCTACACTCCAACCGTTTTGATCTAAATGCTTGGTAATATGTAGCTCGTTGAAACCGAAATAATATCCACTACTATGGTCATTACAGTTTTTAATCTCAATGGTCGCAGAATCACTCGCGTCAAACATCCGAATTGAATTTAAGAAAATGTTTAAACACTTCTCTAATACCTTGAAATCAATCTCATGCTGTTTTAACCATCTTTTGACTTTTGGTTTTGCTCGTAACTCCACCGAAATCATATAATTATTTAGTCGACCTAACTAACTTAGAAATCAATAATTTACTGCGTTTCCGAACGGCTCTACCCCATTTAAATCATAAAACTATATAGGATTTGGTGATAGGAAAACCCCCATTTCTGGGGGCTGTTCCATTTTATGTGATTTTACTAGCCTGTGATAATAAGTTCGGCTGGCTTGACAATTGGCTTCTTAAATTTCGACGTGTCAGTCAATAAGTTCAATGCACGTCTCTTAAACCGATCCATCGACCCACCCGGGGTACTTAAACTACCAATCCGGTTTTGAATGTACTCGTGATTCTTATTCTCAATGGCATTCGCCATCCGAGTTGCATGCTGATGATGATCAACATATTCAGTCACCGCATTAAATGCATCCCATCGGGATTTACCAAGATTACCGGCACCACGACTAAACAAAGCTGCAATATCATTGTGACGATTAACGGTACGCTCATCCTCTTGATCTTTCATCGGATATAACTCACCTAAAAAGTTGTACAACTCTTCCTTGGAAATTGCCTTACTGTCAAGTGCAGCAAAATCTGTGTACATGTTTTTAAGACTATTAATATTCTTTGCGAATACTGTCTTAACCAAACCCAACTTATCTTCCCAATTCGAAAAATGCTGAATTCGATAATCACGTGTAGATTCACGAGTCATTGCAACAAACTGATTGTTACATGCACCTCGCATCGATGTCGGGAAAATACAATTAGAAATAATCCCATCATGCCCAATCAACATGGTAAGCATAGAATTAATCGTATCTCCCTTTCGATTAGGAATCTCGAATGTGTACTCCTTTGGCAATTGAGCCTGTACCCAAACTCGACTACCTCCACGCATAACACCTGCAGCTTTATAATCTGCTCCATACATCTTACGAACCTCATCAAATGCATCGATAAGTTCATGGTTTTGAATAGGTGTGTACTTACGACCAGTAACAGTATAAACATGACCTGTATTATTGTTACGCAATCCATAGAACCTATCATAACTATCATTCCCGGTGGCGTCACCGAGATTGACCGACTCAACCTCAAAATCTAAACCAGCTTTACTATATAGCTCGTCTTTAGTTGAGATTTGATGAACACCTTCTACCGCTATTGCTGAGTGTTCGTTAATGTCTTGCAACGCGACGTTTCTTTCGTTAACTCTCATAACACCATTATTATAGACTGTCTCTGTCTTTAGTGCAACTTCTTTTCTTCCGGATATATGAACCTTTACCCTTTTTTGGAGGATGTACTCTGGTTCCTGTGTTGAACCTTATTATTACTCTTGGCTTTTTCATCATTCCATACCCTTATCCGGTATCCGTCAGTGTATTGTGTGGTTCGTATTCTTACTGCCATAACAGACATTATTATAAGTATTTATATGAAAACAGTCAAGCTTTTACTCTCTAGCTTTACCGTATTCGTCGAGTTGAATATTTGTTGAATAGATATTAGTCTTTTTTTGTATTGTTGAAAACTTAAGCTCTGTTATCACTGGCCATGGATATAATTCTTCAAGAAAAGGAAAATCAAATCTATTTAAAAAGAGATCAACTGGGTTTGCATGTGTTTTTGCTTTATTTATAAGCTCTAAAGCTCCAGCAGGTTTAACTGCATATGCATGGCTACCATAAAGCTTATTAGATGATTGCAGTAGACCTACACCTATAAATTTTGGTGTTTTAATTGAACCATCGAACGGTTCACCTAAATTAATTAATTTATCAAATCCAATACCATCTAATATATTAAAAGGAATTTCATTGATTATAATTGCATCATGTTCAAATATAATTATAAGTTTATTAATTTCTATACATTTCTTCCATAACGTAAAATGAGAAAGGAAACACCCAGCAGCAGCATCTATATAACTATTGTGACTTGGTCGGTGGAATCCTTTAGTGTTAATACCATTACCTTCTAAAATTTTTAAAGGGTCGTGCCTAGGTGTATATGCATTAAAAATTTCAGTATCTAAACCAAATTGATTCGCGGACGAAATACACCGTTCTGATGCTTTAATAGATTCGCTATTAGTTTCAATTGTAATTACATAACAATTTGTCGGCTCATTATTAATACTATATTGTTTCAAACTCATACCCTAACCGTTTAATATCTTTAGAAAAACATGTTGCAACCCAATCTCTTGACTCATCGTCATAATATGTTGAATAATGATTATGCTTCGAAGGGTTAAGGTTATTTAATATTACATCTGAACCCCAGTATCTGGTACCTGTCCATCCAATCTCGTTACATACTTTTGCGAAATCTTCTTTTAATGTTTCAAACCTTATAAGAAAATCAAGTCTTTTATCAAGCCAATGTGATTGCTGTCTTCTTGTTATACTAGTATTAAGTTTATCATTAACTAATAACCTTACAAATTCTTTAAATATAATATTATTAGCCAATTTATAGTCTGGATGTTGATTAACTTCGGAATGCCAATATGAGTTTTTCATTTTACAATAAAAATAATGAGAAACTACAAGATCCCACGGGTTACGAACCGTGGCAAATTTATAAAATGTATTTAATTGGTCATCTGTAATTGATGACTTGTCTTGTATGTGTTGTAGTGTATAGTGACCTTCTCCGGTTAATCCATATGGTCTTAATGCTGTAGAAATCGAAGTCCCGGCAGTTTTAGGAATATGTATAAAAATGAATTTATGAGAATAACTTATCATCCGCTGCGCTCTACATCGTCTCCGGCAATGCCCGGCTCCGGCTTCTCAGGAAATCTAGCTAAAAATTGCTTAGTAAGTTCTATAACTGTATTCCTACTATTAGCTAGTTCTACCTCTGTATGTACGTTAGTGAGATTTGTACCCTGAGAGATTAGTTGACAAGCCAATGCATCGCATCGACATTTTAGTTCAGTTTTAGCTTTTGACATTGAAGGCATCTAACAACAATTGTAAGGTATCTCTTTCAACTTCAACTATTACTTCTGGTTCGGCCTCTTCAATAATTCCTGTAGATTCATAGTCACCGTATATGTCATCGTCGTCTTCATCGTCAAATGTACCAGGATCTAGTTTTGGTGACTTTGCAGTAGTCGCAGACTCTAGTAAGTTCTGCTTCTTTATATCTATAATAATTAAATTTAATAACTGATTAGTAACTAAGTCCTTCTTTGCTCGTGCTAGCAAATCTGTGCAATCTGCCTTCGTAAACACACCTTCTAGCATCTGGATGGGATTCTTTAATTGTGAATATATAAAATGCGGCAAATATAACTCTGTAACCTTTGCACAATCCCGTATAACATAATAAGCAGACTTCTTTAATATCTTTACCCCAGTATCTGGCTCTTTTGCTGCCTTCGTTGCTGCCCTTAAAAGCTTAGCTTGCTTGTTCTTTGATTCTGTTAATAGCTTAGCTTCGAAGGCCATATGAGTATTTATTAAATTTAGATAGTATTACACATACTATTGCTAATGGTATTACTATTAATAATAGTAATGGATGTGGTGGTCGGTCTACCTGTCTTTTGTCTTTCG
>Ga0208013_1001297_pt1 | contig 11871 bp, 19 predicted proteins | sample 16_taG_FD_184091 | JGI IMG/M metagenome (GOLD analysis project Ga0208013, IMG submission 184091) | Marine viral communities from the Subarctic Pacific Ocean - 16_ETSP_OMZ_AT15313 metaG (SPAdes) (version 2) | ecosystem: Environmental > Aquatic > Marine > Oceanic | place: Pacific Ocean | collected...
AGCCATATTTTTGTTAAAGTCTTTCCAAGGCAAAACATCTTTACCTTTTCTAATATACACGCTGTACTTATCGTCTTCTTCTAAGATGTCACATATAGTATGACCACCATACACTTCTTGCCCAACGGCATAGTGCATGGCGTCATTTTTATAATCTTTACCGATACTAATCTTCCTTATTAGCTTCGACATCTTCTACTTCTGTTATAGTACCGTCTTGTATATTAACGTTTACTTTACCATACTCTTCTTCAAGCTCTGCTTGGAACCTTGAAAGATCTTCTCTCATTTTAGATAAATCGTGAAGTACAATATGTTTTTGAGTTTCGATCTGTCCAACTCTAGTAGTTGCACCGTTCATCGCTCCTACAATTTCTTGTAGTGTTTTTAATTGTTCGTCAGTTACTTTTAAGTCTTCTGTTTTTTTTGCCATTTTATTTAATTTAAGTTAATTTAATTTTATTTTATAGAGATAACGCCTCTATTTGCGTTTTTTGCTCAGATGATAATTCAGCTACAAAAGCTGGGATAGCCATTTTAATTCTTAAATGACCTTCGTTTCTACGAAGCGTATCAGCATCGTAATTATCTTCAGTTCTATCTTCTATTGCAACAGCTCTCATAGCCACTACAATATCGTAAGAGTTAAAAGCTGGAGCTACATCTGCTGCGTAGTCTCTATCATCTACTACTTCAGGAGTTTCTTCTGCCATAATTGTTTATTTATTTATTGTTTATTTGTTATTATATAATTACTTGTTTTTCAGTGCTTTTACTTCTTCTGATAGCTCTTGTATTGCTTTAACTAACATAGGTATTAAGTTTGCTTGTGCAATCATGTATTGATCAGGATCGTTAGTGTTTACTATACCAGTGTAATCAATGTTTTCGTTATCTAGCACTTCTTTTACTTCTTGAGCAATAAAACCAGAAGCTTGTTTACCTTTATCGTTATTTGTGTGCCTATGATTCCACTTGAATTTTCTAGGTTTTAATTTGTTTATAAACTCAGTTCCTAATTCTAAATCTTCAATATCTGACTTATCTCTTTTGTCAGATACAAAAGTCCAAGCACTTGCAGATCCTTGAAATCTAGCAGTTACAGAGCCGTTATAAATATTTACTTCGTTATCAACACCCACAGCAGAAGCTGCAGCGTCATAACCTATTATAATATTGTTATCACCAGTTGTAAGAGCGTCACCACAAAGACCACCTATAATAGTATTTTTAATACCTTCAGAAATGTTTTTACCAGCTTCAAAACCCATAGCAGTATTAAATGGATTTGTAGTACAGTTTTGCATCATTAACGCTCTATAACCCACAGCAGTAGAACCTCCATAAACATCTTCAGTAGTTAGCGCTTCATGTCCAATAGCAACATTTCTAACACCAGTAGTTAAAGCATCTCCGGCTAAACTACCTATAACAACACTTTCAATAGCTGTTGTCATTCCCTCACCGGCTTTGTAACCTACAGCAGTATTATTACCTTCACCGCCAGCGTTCAAAGTAGCTAAAGAGTTGAAACCAACAGCTACGTTTCTACCGTGTTGATCTTCTGAACCTAAAGCAGCATAACCTATAGCTGTATTTCCAACACCTGAGTTCAAAGCGTCACCGGCCAAAGCACCAATTATTGTGTTTTGTGTTCCTGTTGATACGCTTAAACCAGCATGAAAACCAACGGCAACATTGTAAGTATTACTACCCGTGTTCATGACACCATTTCCTAAAGCAGATGTTCCAAAAGCTGTATTTCTAGCCGAGGTTGTTGCAGCCGATAAAGATCCATAACCTACAGCTGTGTTTTCTGAAGAATCTGTTAATGCATCACCAGCCGTGCATCCTATAATAGTGTTGCTAGTACCAGTTGTAATTTCTTTACCAGCGTGGAGACCAACCGCTGTGTTGTTACCATGACCAGATACATTTTGCTTTTGTAATGCTCCTACGCCAACAGCTGTGTTTTGTCCAAAAACCGTTTGTGCACTTAATGCCAAATAACCAACAGCAACGTTATTAATTCCTGACGTTAAAGCATCTCCAGCTTGAGAACCAATTAATGTATTAGTAGTACCTGTTGTTATAGAGTTTCCAGCAAGATGACCTATGGCAGTGTTATGACCATCTACACCACCAGTAAATGTAAGTGTTGCCCCAGATACAGCGCCACCAGTTGCACTAGCTGACATTTCAAATTCTGTGTTACTAGTTATACTAGCAACTGTAGTTCCAGAAGGTATAGTGTTAGCAGTACTACTTGTTACAACTTGCCCAACTACAATACTAGTGTTAGACGTGTGAGTAACAGTTGTGCCTCCATTATAAGCACCACCACCAACCGTATGCTGTGGTTGTTGAACCTCTAAAGCTCCAGATCCTATAGCAACTGATTTTGAACCAGCGTTTGTAGCACTTAGAGCGTTATATCCTAAAGCTATGTTATGATTACCAAGAGTAATTCCGTCTCCGGATAATGAGCCAACTAAAGTGTTTTTAACACCTGTTGTCATTGATTTACCAGCTTCAAATCCTACAGCTACGTTGTAAGCATCGACGCCTGCGTTTTGTGTTTTTAAAGCTTGATACCCAACTGCTACATTTTTACCATGAGTTTCTTGTGTACCTAAAGCGTTATAACCAACAGCAACATTTGCAATAGAAGTTGTCATTGCATCACCGGCTAAACTACCAACTAGAGTGTTTAATCTACCTGTTGTTACGTTTAATCCTGAGTTATAACCTACAGCCGTGTTGTATGTGTAAGCAGTAACTCCATTATCTAAATTAAGTAAAGAATTAGCTCCAATTGCAACGTTACCTGATTCATTAGTATTGGCACTTGTAAGCGCGTTATACCCTAAAGCAACGTTTTCAGATCCAGTAGTTAAAGCATCTCCGGCTAAACTACCTATTAGAGTGTTTTGTACACCTGACTCTAGTAAATGACCAGAGTTATAACCTAAACCTACATTATAACCATTGCCATTAAAATTCAAAGAATACAAAGAACCTTCACCAATAGCTGTGTTTCTTGCGCCTGTATCTTCGGTAAGTAAAGCTTGATGTCCTACTGCTGTGTTTTGTCCCCCTGTTGTTATTCCCGATCCAGCTTGATAACCTACAGCAGTATTAAAATCTCCATCTGTAATAGCATCCATTGCCGCAAGACCATAAGCAGTGTTGTAAGTTGCAGTATTTTGTGTTGCAGAAACATTATGCGTGTATATAGAGCCAGTGTCTCCAGAATAAAAAGGTATGCCGTTAAAAGAAGTTCCATCAACCGTACCTGCAAAAGTTGCGTTTTGAGATGTATCTAATGTAAGTGCTAAGGTGCTGTTAGTTAAAAACGCTAAATTATTATTTGTAGTAGTTCTTACGCTATTTTGGTCTACTCTTAATGACTGTGATGAATGATTTAAAACTAAAGCAGCATCTCCAGAGGAAGGAGTTACTGTTATGCTATTACCATTTACAACTAAGCCGTTTGCTGTTATTGCATCTATATAAGCTGATGCCCAGTATTTACTTGCTGTTCCTAAACCTCCTTCACTGTCCGCTCTTGGGACTATATTTGGTGTTGCCATATTTTAATTTTTTATTTGTATTTTTTATATTTTTTTAAATGTCTTTTGGTTGTATTGCGTATTCTTTTACTGACACGTTATCTAGTTGATAACTATTAGTACCACTTGTTGCTCTAAATATAAGGTTACCGTTTGGTATTGCGTGTGTAAATATAGCTGTAAAAGTACCATTACCACTTATACCTTGTATTGTACTTCCATTGTTATTTATTACAGCTGTAACTCCACTGCTTAAACTATAATTAGAAATAGTGTAAGTAAGCTCATAAGTTGTTCCTTCAACAAGCATGGTTTGTGGATTTACATGAATCGTAGTGGTTCCGCTAGCGCCAGTAACAGTTGCTTTACCATCAGATATACTAGCTCCACCTGTTAAAGTCCACCTATCGTTTGGATCAACTTGTTTTACTGACACGTTGTCTACAAAAAAGTTTAAAGAATTTTGAGACAAAATACTTACATAAGATGCACCTGTTGATGATGCAGTAGCTATATAAGTAATATTAGTCCATTCGCCTACTGTTACAGTTCTTTCGGTAAATACACTAACATTAGTATTATTCAAACCTGATTTAATTGAATTACCACTTACTGAATATACCCATAATGAAACTGAATAAGTACGACCACTTGTCAAGTTAAAATTGTTTGGAGAAAATATACCTTCTTGTGTTGCATCTGCTATTATTTTCCAACTATAAGTTCCTGTATGACTTTGTTCAGTTGATTGCTCTGAAGTAGTTGGACTACCGAAATTATTCCAATCACTATTTAATTCAAAGCCTCCATTTATAACTAAATCACTACCTAATTCTTCATAATCACCGTTTAGAACTAACTCAGGTAGTGTTGCACCATCTGGGTAACTTTCTTCCCAGAAGCCTTCGTCTTCAGGATCTTCTGCTATCATTATATCTGCACCGTCAAAATCCCAAACATTACTTGTATCGTTTAATGTTGTTGCTACTGTTACAGCACTACCAGATGTTGGTATATATGCACTAACAAAACCATCTTGTTCTAGTTGAAAGCCCCAAAAAAACGCAGATTGTCCATTAGGTAAGTTTCTAGCAAACTGCACTTGACCTTGTGAATTTGTTCCTGTTGCTGTAAAAGTATGACTAACTCTAGTCCAATCACTAGTATTTACTTGACTAGTAAAATCATGAGTAATATCTCCTCCAGCACCACCCATATATACAAAAAAATTAAGACTTGTAGCATCTATGTTTTTACAAAATACACTTACTGTGTATGTAGTACCTGCTACAAAATTTAAACCTGTATAAGAAACTTTACTATTACTATCTGTGCTTAAAACTTTAGTTCCATTTGCAGTTCCTATAGGACTAGTAGTTGAGTTTGGAATTGGATTGATATTTTGTAATTGACTAGCTTGACTAAAGTCTTCACTGTAAATAACTAAATTAGTTCTACTAGTTGTTAGTATAGGATGCATCTGACCGGCAGAAAAACTTTCAAAGAAAAAGTCGTCTATACCTGTTACGGCACCTCCACTACCACCAAGGGTTGATATATCAATAGTTGCTAACCCTAATCTAGGCATTAGTAACCGAAATAACAGATTACACCTCCAGTAGAATCAGCTGCAAAAGTTGCAGATGTCCATCTACCGTAAATTGTCATACCTGCTGGAAATTCACAGTTGCTTAAAGCAATACCACCAGAACCTTCGTCTACAGTTTCTGAACCAGCGCCTAAACTATTAGCTGCGTGAGCTGTGCTAAAAAATTTATCTGGATTTTCAGCTACTAAAGCTGTAGGTGTATTTTTACTTATAAACTGTATTGCTACTATAACCATACCAGTTGGTGGTACAACCGCACCAGTAGTATCTGTATGTACACTACCTAACGCCCCTAATATTACCCCATGATCTATATTTGCTGCCATATTTTTATTTTTTTGATTTTTCAAATGATCGTCCGCCAAAATAAGCACCGATCACTGTTATTAATACTAATTGTAAAAGATCTACATAAGAGTCTTTTACGTTAAATTGTAATTTACCAGCATCGATAAATATAAGTAGCATAGTACATACTACTAAAAATATCAATACTAATGGACGAACATTTTTGCTTAGCCACGAATCACTATTCATATCTGCTTTCCAGCGAGACGTAATGTTCTTTTCCATCTCAACCTCATAGTTGGCTATTAATTCTTTTATCTTGTTTTCTGCAGCTAGTTTTTCTTCACCACTAGTGTGTAGATTATCTATCACACTTCCAACACCTTTAACTAGCTCTGCTGCACCACTTGAAAATATCTTACCTAACATTATTTCTTAGCAAATTTTTCTATACCACTTATACCAAAGCAACCAAGTACAACTAATACAAACGAGTCGTAAACAAACTCGTTAATCATTAAGTCTCTACCTAGCCAACCCGTTATAAGATCTACTATCATAATCACACACATTATAGAAAATGCAATAAAGCCTACAACAGACTTTTCGTTCCACTCATTGTTATCTTTAAATATTTCCATTATTCGCATCGTTTTCCCAAGGAAAATCATCACCAGCTTCTTTCCACTGACCATCTACCTTAATCATATCTTTACCGTTTCTAGTTTCTCTTGGATATGTTATACCATTAAATTGTACAAAGTTATCACCATAAGACAACTTACCTATTTTCATATCTGTAGCATGTCTCATTTCGTGGTTTATAACTTCTTTTTCTTCTTTACTACCAGGTAGTATATTTTTATTTATATATATACTACCGTCCATATTAGCTTCACCCATAATACCTTCACCTAATGGTTTTCTAATAACAGGTGTTCCAGGTACAGATATACTAGTGTCGCCACCTTCTTTATCAAAAGAAAGTTTTGACCTTATACTACCACTAGTCATGTATGGCTTTGTTGCTTTACCTAGTTTAAATCCCATTATTTCTTAACGCAATTAGGCACACTTTTACCACCTTTTTTCTTATAGCCAACTTGCTTGTAAGTACTCCAGCATTTCACAGGTGATTTCATTTTAAATGGTGTTGATTTCTTTTTCATTTTTCTCCGCACTTTTTCTTTGGATTATTAACTTGTCTCCAGTCTTCTTTTTTAAACCAATCACGCAGTGTAGCACCTTTTTTACGAGCACCTTTTACATTTGTACTTGAAGAACGTTTATACTTACCCGCTTTTCCAGACTTTTGCTTAGCAGAAACTAAACGCTGTCTTTCTTTTTTACTCATACCAGCAATTTTAGCGGCAGGCAAACACGTTTTACGTGTGCCTCCGCCTTTTTGCTTTTTCTTTATAGGGTTGCTCTTCTGAACGTACACTACTACTACTTTTTCTTCTTCATTTTCATTTTCATCGCAGAAACTTTCTTCATCATCATAGCTGATTTTTTCATCATAGCCATAGATTCTTTTTTCATTTTCATCGCAGCTCCTTCTTTCTTTTTAATCTCAGCAACTAAAGCTGGGTTTAAATTTTTTTCTTGTTTAGCTGTAATTTTCATTGGAGCTTTTTTCATCTTTGCCATTGATTTTTTCTTCATTTTTGCTGGTGCTTTTTTCATTTTTTATTTTTTACATGTTTATACATTGAGTTACCTAGTTTTTCGCCCATCTTACTGTCTGACTTATAGTGAGCACGGGCAACTCTACGACTATAAGATATATTTTCTCCTGTTTTAGCAAAAGCTGATTTTGCTTTAGGATGTTTATCACCTAGTACATTTGCTATTAATATGCCTTGAACAGAATGTCCAGAAGGATATGATGGCGTCTTCATTGAAGACATTTCGTAGTTAGGTAAATTTTTATCTAACTCTTTAGGTCTAGGTCTATTAAAGTGTTTCTTTAATTCTAAGATTACAGGCGCAGAGTCTTTTATTAAATTTGCAGCAACTTTTTTATCGTAATCTTCTATATTGTTATCTTTAGCAGTCTTAGCAAATGCAGATTCTATATTGTCAAACTTCTTTACAAATGATTTGTTTAAAGGTATTTTCTTAAGCTCTTTTAACTCTTGAGCAGTGTCAAAGCTACTATTACTAGGTGGCTTCATTTTTTTAAAAGGACTTGTGTCAAAATCTTTAAACACTATTTTTTCTTTTTACCTAGTTTACCTTGGGTGCATCTTACACCCCAACCAGAAGCATAAGCGCTAGGCCATACTTTAAATTTCTTTTTAGCCCTTGCCTTGCAAGATGGTGATATTTTACCTTTCAAAGGTGATTTCATTCTAAAAGGAGTTACTTGAGTACCTCTTATTCCATGACCACTAGGCATATACCCTCCGCGGTTAGTACCAACAACAGCTCCTGTAAAAGGCCTAACAGATCCTCTTCTACTAGGTGACATATCAAGTGAAACCATTTTTTTAGGACTTCTTTTTTTATTTTTAGGGTGGCCTGCGCCACCATCTGCTTTGTGAGCATGTACTGCCATTCTTTGCGCTGCACTTACGTATCCCATAATTATTTATTTATTAACATTTCCACCTGCGTCTAGCTGCTTTACCACGTTCTCCAGTCCAACCTTTTGATCTTGCACAAAATGATTTTCTACGCTTAGCAGCTTTACTACCAGGTTTTACTTTACCAGTAACTGCAGTTTTTAATTTACTGCCTGGGTTTTTTCTTTTATATTCAGCAACACCTTTACTCGTCATACCAGCACCTTCTTTTACAGTTCTAAAATTACGACCTTTACCTTTTGTAGTTTTTCTAGGTTCGTTACTTTTTTTATTTAAAGGCGATCCGTCATTTCTGCGTCTTCCACAACTAGTAACAGGAAAAGGGTTTCCGAGTTGTTCGAAATCCCTATTACTTTTAAACATGTTGTTTTGTATTGGTGACCCTGGCATTATCTATTTTTATCTTTTATCATATCATCTATAGCTTTGTTATAAACTTTATCTGTATATGATTTGTTATTATAGAATATGCTTCTATCTGATGTAGGCATATCTTCTTCGCCTAATAGTATTCGGTATATTCTATTTATTAATTGTTTACATCGATAAGATGTTTTGTACACACTATACTTTATAGTAGTACGATTTCTATGTCTCCAAGTATCTATCCAACCATCTTGTCTAAGCCTGTCCCATCTGGCTTTATCCCAAGAAAATGTATATACTCCGTCCATGAAATCTTTTCGTGTGAATCTTCCTTCACAATCTAAATAAAATAAAAGTTCTAAGTCTGCGTCTAATATCCCGTAAGTCTTACAAGCCCACTTACGTGTGAGCCTGTAATACTTAAGGATGTTCATTTCACGCAAATCTTGCGCGGTTAATCTCACTAAACTAAACCTATCTCAAGTCTTGTTATTCCTAAGCCAGATAAAAGTCCAGAACCATTTGGTCTGTCAAACATGTTGATAATACCTCCATTATCGTTAGAGTTTAAAGCAGCGTCTACTGCGGTTGCTATAGCTTTACTAGTAACCATATTAGTTTCAGAAGGGTAAGTCAACGTAATTGTATCATCACCAGCTCCTGCAGAGTTACTTGTCATTGCTTTAAAACTAATAACACTAGAAGTAGCACTAGCATTAGTTTCAACACCTAAAAATCTATCAGCGCTTAGCATAGCTTCATTACCTTTTGCTGGTATTATTGTAATAGTAACTATATCACCAGCAACTAAATCAGCACCAGCACTAGAAGCAGCTTCAATAGTTAAAACGTTTGCAGAAAGGTTTTTTCCATTGTCTGGAATAACAGTGTCTGTACCAGAAGAAGTAACTACTACTTTAACGTCACTGTCAAGCGCGATGTCTTCATCAAAATTTCCAGTACCAGCGTCTGTTAAAGTAAATTCCTGAGCACCAGTTGAGTAAGTATACGTTTGAGAACCTAGTTCTCTAAAGTATAAAAAATTTGTTTTCATATTTATTTATTTATTATGGTGTATCAGCAGTTGTGATTGCACAAGCAGTTACTCCAGTTATGTTAAAAATTGAGTTTTCTTTATCACTAACAACTTGAAACGGGTTGTTTGTAGCGTTTATTATTCTTGTTAGCTCGTCCATTACGACTTTATGCCCACCATCTGCATGTGTTAGCACTACAGTGTCAACAGGTGCTGTAGCATTGTCTCTTGCTTGAAAATGTAAAGTCGTAGTTGTTGCTGAAGCTGCGAAAGCACCACCAAACATGCTTGTTGAATAAAGAGCTAATTCAGCAGCTGAATCTGGAGCACCTGAATTTGGATTTGAAAAGTATAAATAGTTATTTGCCATTTCTTTATGATATTGATGCAATTGAAGTGAAAGGATATAAATGTTTACCATTTACACTATCACTAACCACTGTTAAACTTCTAGATCTTCCAGCTAAAGCGCTAGCTAAAACATTAGCCGCTTCTTTTAAACTGGATCCTGTTGTATCTACATTCAGTATAATTCTTACTGGACCTGCAGTACCATCTTCTTCTCTGAAAGACACTCCTAAAGTGTTAGTGCTTTCACACTCTGCACCTATAAAATTTCTAGCCGGTAAAGCTATCATTTCGTTAGCATCTTTTACAAAGTAAAGTAATGTTTGTTTTGCCATTATTTTTTTGTTTTTTATTATTAATTAGGTTAATTTGCGATTTAAGGTTTAAGGATTAAGGTTTTTGGTTTGTGTCTAATCTATCAATACCACGTCGCCTGAGCGAATAACATGGTATAGAGTTTCTTTGTACTGAACTCCATGTCCAGCATGTTTGTCATAATAAACGATATCTTTCTCGTTTATCCCTTCTACAAGGTTACCAACAGATATTACGTTAGCCTTTATATACCTATTGTCTTCATCTATATCTTCTGTAAGTATAAGTCCACCAACTTTCTTTGGCCCTTGTTTTATTTTTTGTACTATTATATAATTATTAACTGCCTTCATTTGTTCGCATGTTTGAAATTATACAATCAGCGGATATAATAGTAGTTACAACACTTACCGCATTTTTAAGTGCTGACTTAGTAACAAGTACTGGATCTATAATACCATGCTTAATCATTTCACACGTATTTCCATTTGTTACATCTATTCCTTTACCTTTAGTAGGTTCTACAGCTTCAAGTATACCAGCATTATCTAATATAGTCTGATAAGGCGACTTAATAGCGTTAAGTAGTATTTCTTCACCCCAACCATTTGCTTTTATTTCTTGAGCTGCGTTTAACAGGGCTATGCCACCACCTGGAACTATCCCTTCTTTTAAAGCTGCTTTAGTAGCATATATGGCATCTTCAACTCTGTCTTTCTTTTCCTTCAATTCTACCTTAGAAGCAGCACCTACTTTTACCATACCTACTTTACCTGACAGCATAGCTAGCCTATCTTGGATTTTTTTCTTCATAAACGGCGATTTTTCTTTTTTTATCGCTTTTTTAACAGTTTCTATACGTTCTGTTAAATCGTTATCAAGATCTATAGTAGTTATTACAGTATTTTTGCTATTTGTAACAGCTTTTTTAGCTTTCCCAAGGCAATCAACAGTAATTAAATCCATATCATCACCTAATTCTTCGTTTATTACCGTAGCTCCGGTTAAAAACGCTAAATCTTGCACTGTATCTTGCTTAGTTGGGCCAAAACCTGGTAAATCAACTATATTTACTTTGATATTACCCTTAACTTTGTTCATCATAAGAGCTGATTTCAACTGTTGATCAACGTGTGCTACTATTAACAGCTCTTTTTTGTTCTTTATAACATATTCTAGTATAGGTTGTATCTTACGTATGTTGGGTATTTCACTACCTACGATCAAAACTAGTGGTTCTTCAAGTATAGCTTCATGTTTTTCAGTGTCTGTAACAAAATGTGGTGATGTTATACCACAATCAAACTGCACTCCATCAACTATATCAACGTAAGTATCATCTGTTTCTGAGCTTTCCATAAATACAACACCATCTTTACCTACTTTTTCGTAAGCCTCTGCTATAATAACACCTAATTCAGCATCATTGTTGCAACTTATGCTACTAACATCTTTTAGCATGCTACCTTTCACCTCTATAGCTTTATCTGTTAGGTGTGTATTTACTTTTTCTAGTGCTGAATTTATACCTTGCTTAATAAATCTAGTAGAAAGCTCTGCATATTGTTCTTTTTGTACTTCTTTAATCAGTGCTTCAGCAAGGACGGTAGCTGTAGTAGTACCATCACCTGCTTCTCTCACTGTGTTTTTAGCGGCTTCTTTAATTAGAGTAGCTCCGAGGTTTTCAACCGGGTCATATAAGACAACAGATTCTGCTACTGTTACACCGTCTTTTGTAATGACCGGGTT
>Ga0208013_1001301_pt1 | contig 11851 bp, 14 predicted proteins | sample 16_taG_FD_184091 | JGI IMG/M metagenome (GOLD analysis project Ga0208013, IMG submission 184091) | Marine viral communities from the Subarctic Pacific Ocean - 16_ETSP_OMZ_AT15313 metaG (SPAdes) (version 2) | ecosystem: Environmental > Aquatic > Marine > Oceanic | place: Pacific Ocean | collected...
AGCAACTTCAGGTGATGTCACCATGAAGTTAGCACCACCACGAAGCGTCTTGCGGTGAATACGAGCAGAAACGTCATTGACCGTCTCTAACAAAGTCTCGTACCATTCGCTGACCGTACCGGTGAAGTCCGGTGCGGCCGAAGACGCACCAATTTCTGAACCAGTTTCGCGGTTAACAAACAAGCCGGGTGAACGTGCCCAGTGGAGGGTACCACCAGTAGCTCTCTGGATTAAGTCATTAAGGATCTCACGATCGATCTCCAAAGCAACCTGCTCAGAAAGGATACCAGTAAGCTCAACCTCTGCATCCAAGTTGTGGTATGCGTTGAGGTCTTGACCCAACTCTGGTGACCACTTAGCGCGAAGCTTCTTAGTGACTGCCGTTACAGCAACACTATCAACCTTGATGTCAATCTCAGGAATCTGAGCATTAACGTCGAGGGGCATCGAGCTTGAAACGCTGTCACCTCTACCTTCCAAGAGCCATGAAACAGCAGAACCCATAACACTACCAATTGCGCCGGCGGATTCCCAACCATCAGCAGTAGCGTATGAGATTTGGGTGACCTTGGTGTAGGCGACGCCGGGGTCGGTCGTGCCGGCGATGGCGGTTTTTGCGTCAGTGAGCGCCTCAGCTGTCGCCGTGTCGGTCGCGCCGGCCTCGTCTCCATGGTTAAGGGTTCCTGTCAGCGTAAACACGAAGAAGGCCTTGTCCCTATCAGCCGCACCAGTCGAACCAGTCTGATAAGTGCTGAGACGACGGATCTGTGTAAGACCCGCACCTTCGGGGTCAGACGAAGCTGACGTTAATGGATCACCGCTTTGGTTACGGAACGTAACGCTGATCAGGTTGTCCTTGTTTAAACCGTTACACAGGGACGCGTTAGTACCAGATAAATCATCACTTTTAACAATCACGATACCAGTACCAGAAACACAAACATCGGGGTCATACCTAAGAATTTCTCTTACGGTCTTGGCGCTGATGCTCTGACCTGATAAGCCCTTGTGCTGATACTCGCCGTTCGCGTCAATAGCGCCGGAAGCAACAACTGTCTGCGCGGCGATGGTGCCACCCGAGACAGGCGAAGAATAACCTTGATTCAAGCTGTAAAGGCTCTTCTCTTGTTCGCGACCCGATAATTGTACACCACCGGTGATCTGCGAAGCAACTGCGTTGCCTCCGTATACAGAATCGTTGGCCGTGTTACCTAGGCGCTGGCCTTCATTCTTGGTGAAGTCCATAAAGAAGATGAGGCCCGAGGGCAAACTCATCGGTTGTACGCTAACGAGATCGTTAGCTAGTAATCCACCGAATACACGACGGACAATTGGAAATGCGACGGCCGCAAAGCCCTCAACATCACCAGCAGCCATAGTTGAAGCTTCACGAAGAAGCTCCTTGGCTTGATTCTCTAAGAGACGGGACATGTTGTCCTTATCTCTCTCGTTACCTAGACCTTCCAAAAGACCGGTTTTTTCCCATTTGTTAACTAGGGCAGCGCCTTCCTTCGAAAGATCACGAGCAACAATATTTTCTGTTAATTTTTCAATTATGTTAGACATTGTTTTAATCCTCCTTTAAATTTTTAATGCCTGCTAAAGCTTGCATTCGAGTTGCGAAAAGATTATTGCTTTCACTCACTTTTGGCTCGTCATCCTGCTTTCTTGCTTTAAGCAATAAAGATGTTGAAGATCGCTTGCCTACAGCTTCGCTCAGAGACTCCGGTTGTTTCTTGTTGGAAACATTTCCCACTGTGCTTTGAAGAGTTTCATAGACAATCTTCGCTTGCTCATATGATTGAGCGTTATTAATCGACTCGACAAGCTTGTGCTTTTGCCGCTCATTCAACGAGGCGTCCATTAATGTTTTATTTGTATAAAAAAGTTTAGCATTCATCAACTTCATTTCTTCAAATTTCTGAGCTAATTTTCCTACAGATTCTTTTAATTTTTTATTTGACTTAATAAGTTTGTTTTTATCCTTAATTAAGCCTTCGTTCTTTTTCTCTAATTTTTCGTTGGCGTTTTCGATCTGCTGCATAACATCAACAAGCATCGCTTGTTCTTTTTGTTGCGCGTTCGTTGCACCATAAGCTTCGGTGTTGCCCTCGGGGACCGGTTCAAAATCAAATTCAATTGCTTCTTCTAACTCAGTCTCTTCTTCTAAGCTTTCTTCTGATTCTTCCAAGGCCTCTTTGGGCTTGGCTTCTTCTTCAAGCTCAACTTCTTCCTCAATTATTTCAATAATTTCTTCTGACTCTTCTAGTCTTTGCTTTTCTAATTGTTCGAACAGGCCCTTGACATCAATTTCTAAAAGCTCATGCTCTTCTAAGTCGCTCAACTCAGTCCCTTCAACAAAGGCATAGCCTTCGCCAATTTCATCAGCTTCTGTGATTTGTTCATCAACAGACTTAGACTCATTAAGTTCGTCGCTTTCCATTAAATTTTCTACAGTTTCTCTAATTTCCGTAGAATACTTTTCAATCACAACCTGCTCGGCGCTTTGAATTGCGGCCTCTCTCAGGGCTGCAGCGTCTACAATAGCTTGTTCTAACATCGATGACATGTGAGCGCTCCTATATTTTTACTCTTAATAAATAGTAATTAAAAGTTTAAAACGACTTACGCGATTGAGAAGGCCAATGACAACCTATTTGATTCACTATCATTAAGCTCTCTCTTGATAATAATAAAGTCTGAAAAGGTGTCCGTTTAAGCAAAGACTACCATTGTCGGCGCGGTCAACAATGTTTTGTTTGCCAGAGGTTCTGGCGGATTTATTGCCTAGGCGGCCTCCGAACCCACTACACTGTGTTGGCATTAACCTACTCCGGAAGAGCCGGTCCAGTTCGTCATTAGGGCATCGTGTGGGATCCCAGTTAGGCCGGCAATTATAGAGGCGGTAGCAGCGTGATAAAGTGCGCTGCCGCCGGCGACAGGGGTGCCGTTGACATCAAGCACAGGTGCTGCTGCTGCCAAAAAATGTATTTCAGACACGCGCCAGTCTCCAGTATATGATTCCCCGTTAGCTAACATCAAATAATTACGCTGAAGTTCATCGCCCGGGCGACCGCCAGAGGAGCCGCTCACCCCATGAAAACTAAAACCAACTCGTAAGGGCTTATTAGAGCCTGACGCGTCATTCGTTACAGTAACGAACCTAGTAACACTAGGGAAAGAAACCGTCGTTGGCGTGGCTCCACTAACTAAAATAGAGGAACTGAGATAAGGAACAGCACTCATCTGGTACTGACCAACTTTCCCTAAAGCTGGGGCAAATTGTCTAAATCTGGCATCTGCAAAATCTGAATTACTTTTCTGGGTGGTCATTTTATTCTCCGATTCTCTTACTAAATAGTTTCTTTAACGTTCTTTTTCTACGAACTTTTTCTCTTCTTCTTTTAACAGAAGGCTTCTCATAATATTTTCTATTCTTCACTTCTTCTAAGAGACCCCCTCTTTTTACTTTTCGACTAAATCTTTTAATTAAGTTTTCAGTCGACTCGTTTCTTCTAGCTCTTACCTGTACATTAACAACACTCATGTTTACCTCATACCAATTTTGACCACTTATCGGCGCCGATATTTAAAATACCTGAAATATCGATGCCCGGGTCGTCGGGCGATTGGCCGGCGAGTGCGCCGGCCGGTGAAGGGGCCTTTGTTGAGCCTGCGCCATTCATGGGCGTCGTACCCTCAAAAACATTAACGCCGCCATAGGCATCCTTGTTGATAGAATTTAAAAGTTTTTTTCTTGTCGCATCCAACTTTTCATTTGATAATTTTCTTTTTTGTTCTGCAATCGCGTTGTTTCTTTTTTGTTCTGCGATTACGTTGTTTCTTTTTTGTTCTGTCGATTTAACGGCCTTTTGTTCGTTCAGAGCTTGAATACCCAGACCCTTTACGACTTCAGAAATAACATTAGATAACAGGCCGGATTCTAAGATTGCCTCGTTTATACACTCTTTTACAATTGGCTTAATAAGTTTTTTAAAATCTTGTTTCTTCATTTTTCCTCTAATATTGAATTAATTAAAGCATTAACTCTATATTCCTTATCGTGAATTTTCGGCTGTTTGTTTTCATGGATTCTTGTTGGATTCATAAATGCGCCCGGGGTTGATGGATCAGCTACAATATCAAAGCAAATTAATTGAAAGTCTTCCTGTACCATGCTTGTACCATTAGCCTCGTTAACCACAGAGCCTAAACCCCTAGATGAAATACCTATTTGGCCGCCTGATCTAATAATACCTTTTACAATTTCGCCGGTTGGAGTGTCCAGAAGCTTAATGACCCCCATAACTTTTTGCTCATTCATCCACCATCGTGTTACTAGGTGTGACGCATTTTTTAAATCTACAACAGACGTATCTGGATGGTCAAGCTCCCCATACGCTCTCTTTTGTTTAATTAACAATTCATAATTGCCCATTTCTCTTTCTAAAACATGGGTAGGATATTTTCTACCATTTCCATTTTTAGTTCCGCCCATTTGGAGAATGCCGGTTAAGTAAAATGCCTTTCCTTCGGCCATGGACATTTTTTCAGCTTCAGTTAATAAATCTTTACAATAGCCGCCTTCACATAGTGCATAATATTCTCTTAACAGTAATTTATCCGACATCATTATTCTCCAATAGTTGGGGATTCCAAATCAGCTTTCGTGTCATCAGCCCTTTTTGAAGCCTCCTGCTCAGAACGTTCAATCTTATCCATCATGGTAGAATAAAAATCTTCCAACATCTCTTTTACTTCATCACTAGTGATGCCGGCCTGAATTAAAGGCCCGACAAGTTTTTCTGTCGCGTCGGCAAGTGCAGCTTGGGCTGCATTTGTTTTTGCCATTTCCAAATTGGATATTGCATCGCTGGCATCCTCGACCATGGCAGCTATATCGGGCGCATCGGCGACCTCGCCAGCATCCCCCTCAACTTGACTGCCATAATAACCAACACGCTCTTGAATAAGGGCCGTTGTAACCATCCTTCTGATTTCTTTAAGATCAATACTCATTTTCCTCTCCTGCGGGCGTGACCCGCATGATACAGCAGCCGCTCTTACACAGCCTTGGTGGTTGAAGCATCCACTTTGTTTCTACAAAAATATTAGTTCCGTTTAACATTGATTCCCCCATCTCCGAATAACATACACAAGGCGTATGAAGTGCCAGAACTTAATGAACCAAGCAACCATGGATTAGTCCAATTAAGTTCAAAAGTAAATAGTTCTGTGCAAAAAGAAACTCCATAAACAAAAACGCCAACCCAAAAACCTAAGCACATTGGACAATGAAACAGCTCTCCAAAAAAGCCCTTGCTGGGACGCAACTTGTTAAATATAGAGCCATAGACAAGCAGTTGCGTTACTCCATAGCACACCAAAACAAAATATATTAAAGCCATTTATATCCGATATAACAGCCCAGAATTTTGAGTATAGAAGGGATCCATGGTTCCCTTCCTCTTTTTCTGTGGGACTTCGCCGTATTCAGTACTATCCTTTTCTGAAGGGTCTGTCAAAGAATCATCTACTTCTAAATCATAATCTAAGGCGGCTCTTAATCTTGGTAACTCTTTTATTAAATAAAAATAAATGGACAATAAAATTCCCTTTAACACATCAATCTTTTTGTTGGCTGGATAAGTAGCCTCTAGACTACCAAATATATTGCCGCCTTTAACGCTATCTGGTAATATGACCCCCTTTCTCAAGAGATAATCAAAAAACACATCCTGATGAGGATATGGGTCTGTTTTTAAATATCTCTTTATGAAGGTTGTAATCCTCTTCTTATCTGGATTGATTACAATATCAAACAGGGGGTGATCATATATTATATAATTGTTATCTAAAGTTTTTCTAACATCCAGTTCAATAGTCTCATATGGAACTGGCTTGACCGCAACTTTAATTTCCTCGGGTTCCGGCTCTTTAACAGAAATTTTTATATTTCCAGATTCCTGCTCTTCAACCTTTACTTTTATTTCTTCTAACTTACTCATTTGATTGAATCTCTCGGGTCAATTCCTGAATTTTTAATATTTGTTTTAGCATGGCCTCATTAATCATTTGACCTTTGTATCCATCAATTAATGTAAGAACGCTATCAACTCTTTTTTCTAGCTCTTCACCAACGTTACCCCTTTGTTCCCCAAGAGCCTCTTTAATTCTACCTAGTTCATCATTCAAATAAATTTTTAAATCCAAGCCGTTGTCTTTAAACGAGCCAACATATTTTGATAAAAGAATTCGTTGTTCTTCGTTGAGTTTGGAATAAGTTGAATTAAACTTGCTTGTAAATATTTTAACAGTTGAAGCTTTCACCTCATTTTCTCTTTCACACGGCTTGATGTTATTTGAGGCCATGTATCTAACAATAGATTTTTCTAATAAAACCTTGTTTTTAATTTTTGTATTTGGCGAAAAAACCTGATATATACTTGCTAGTGTTTTATAGTTTGGCACAAAATTAGAAAACACAGATTCATCCAGCTTTTTATTAATCGTGTTTATCAACCTTGTTTGTTCCGAAAACAATTTTTGATTATCAATTTTTTGCCTCGCCTCTTTTACTAGGCGAACCACCTTTTCGGCGTCTTTAGGGTCGATTTCTCTTGTTTTAACAATTTCACCATAAAGATCTAATTCTTTTTTTAATAAAGAATTCTTTTTAAAAGTTTCTTTAATTACATCAAGAACTGCTCTCTTTTTTTCCTCGTTCTTTTGAATCGTGTGTTTAGTAAGCTCCCTGACTAGGGCCTCATAAACGAAAGCAGTATTCCTTCTCTTGTTGTGCTTCATTTAGTTTTCCTCTATTAATATTTTTTCTATCTCTTCATTTAACGATGACATTCTTTTTTCAAAGTCTTCACTATAATTAGATCGATTTTCACTAATAAATGTTCCAATCCCCATGGCCTTATCAATTCTTCGCGGTTTTCTTTGAGGTTTTACCCAAGACTCCCTACGGCCGGCATATTTTCTCTTATCAGCCTTCACTTTCATATATTTTTTGCCCTTTGAGGTTTTTGTGATATAAGAACCATCTTCGTATTCTGTATATACTGGCTCAGGCTTAGTGAGATCTTGCTCAGATATTTCTGTGGCCGGCTCTGCCAACAAGACCCCCTCCTCTTCCTCTGGGGCCGCTGGTGCTTCAGCAGCGGGAGCTTCGGCTGCAGAGGCTTCACCGGGCGCAGTGGCTACAGGCTCTGGGGCAATTTCACCACCCAATTCTGTGCCGCCGCCTAGGCCGGCAAGGTCGCCTGCACCGCCGAAACCTGTTCCAGTCAACGTCGTAGCTGCTGCCGCGGCACCTTCCGTTTCAGCGATAGACGCAAGAGCAACTTCAAGCCTTTTATCAAAAAACTTTTCTCTAAGATTTTTAACCAACTCCTCGTCTGACAAGCCAAGAATGTTTTTGGAAACCCAGTGATTGCTATACACATATTGTGAAGCCTTGGTCGCGACATCGAGTTTAAGACTTAATTTTTCTACTTCTTGCATCTGAGCTATCTTAGATGGGTTTTGTAATTTAAGATTAAAGTTAATCAAATCATTCCCGCGATATCCGATAGTATATAAATGAACTGTCGCTATTTTTTCTAACTCGCTCAAAACAGACCTTTGTAGACGCTGGATGGTTCTGCCAAACCTAATATCCTTCTGAGCCAAAGAAGCCTGCTCCTCTGTTGCGCCCTCGCCGCGAATCAAGTAAGCCATAGGAATTTTAATCGCTGCAAATAACTTATTTTGCAGATATTTTACATCATCGATTGCCGTCGCCCAAGTCTGACCGCCCAAATTGGTAATATCAGTTGCAGCAACACCATTTCTTACTGGTACAAAGAAATCCTCCTCGATTGAAAGTGGGTTATACCGAAGATCCAATTCTCCTGTTTTAGAATTAATAACCTCGTGTCTCTTCATCGAAGTCATGACCTTCTGCATGTACTGTTCTACTTCTTCTGGTGGAATGCCCCCGACATCAACTTTAAAAATCCTTCTGTCTGGAGATCTAACAATCCTATATGCGATCATCGCGTCTTCAAGAAGGGTTAATTGCCTCCAAATTCTACGGCCCGGATCTAAAACGGATGTGCCATATGGCTGATATTTGTCATTACCTAAAATTCTAAAATGAGCTAACTGCCAATTTTCAAACGTCAGGCCGCCGGTGTTCCACTGATATTGAACATAATTTGGATTAGATGGATCTTGGCCCTCCATCCTTTCTATTTCCACAACAGGCATTCCGATCATTCCCTTGATGCCAGTCTGCTCATCAATATCCAAATATCCAAAAAAGTCTCCGTACTTACACATAGAGCGAACCCAACCAAAAAGATTAGAGTCAACCGACAAAACTTTGAAAAATAGGGTATTAAGTATTTCCTTTATTTCTTCATTTTGACAATCAATTATTAATGATTTTTCGAATTCAGTATGAGTGGTAATTTCATCAGCATAAATATCCATAGCCGAAGCCAGTTCCGGCATAAACTCCATTTGATCAAAATCTGCGTATCGCTCGGATCGATTAAGACTATTCATCATAGCAGATGAAATAGTTTCCCATGGATTATAAGCCTGCCTCTTAAATGAGTGGCCGCCGGCGTTTTTAAATTTTGGGCCAAATTTATCAATAGAAAATTTTCTATTATTTCTAGTTTGTTGTGCCCTATAATTTACAATAGGCCCCGAAAAAAGCCTAGTAAGCCTTTGAAATAGTGGACTATCTGGATTTCTTGGGTTTCTCTTATTGTCATTTTTAGCCATGTTCTATCACCTATTTCATAAAAAACGGTAGTTTATCTAGAGAAACCACGCGTTGCTTTTTATTATCATTATAAATATAATTATCTTTCTTTTTTTGATTCATCCCAGAGATTCTAGTATCTAAAGATTTGTTACTTGTCATTATAGCATTAATCATAACTTTTTTATACTGCATATCCTGTTCATTTACAGTCAAAGCTGTGTCTCTGACCCAACAGCCGATAGCGCAAGCCATCACCAAATCGTCATTATAACTACGCATAGCTTGAGCCTTGCCGTTGTTCCAAATAAAAGTTTTCAATTCATTAAAAAGTCTCTTAGATTTAATTTTTAAAACTTTATTTCTAATAAACTCCTCTAATTTTGCTATTATCATCGGCCTTGTTTTCACCGTTGTGCTAAACCCGGGCACGGTTGCTGTGGCGTGTTCTGCATAACTCTGCTCAACATAATCATGAGTTGATTTTCTTGAATAATACATCTTTGTATGACCGTAATCTTTTAATTTAGTAAGCACAGTAATGCCAACTGAATTATTTTCAACAACTGTCAAGCACATACCATAATTTTTAGACGTATCATATATCATTTTAGCAAAACTATCTAGTGGCTGCTTTCCTTGATATTCACAACATATTTCCATAGTGTCTGAATTAAAAACATAAAATGTCGAATTGTCCTTGCCGTCACCACGGGCGACATCGGCAACCATAAAATATTTATTCCCCTCTTCCGGCTGTTTCCAAATCCACAAGTTCCTATCAAAGCCGGCCTTGTATTCTGGCTCTTCTAACTCTTCTTCTTGAATCCTCATAAGGTCTTTGCCGTGAATGAGGGTGTCACCAGACATATTGAAACTACACTCCAATTCTTGTGCAATCTCACGTTTAGACATATTTTTAGTTTCTTTTGTATACCACTCATGATCCCTTTCTGGGTGGAGATCCCATGGTAGTTTGACGGGATTAAAGTCATTAAGACCTTGATCGGCTTCAATATAAAGTTTGTGAAAAAGATTTCCGACGCCCTTTGGTGTTGAAATTATTATACAATCACCGCCAGTTGACAAGGTGGGATATAAACCAGCCCATAGATCTTCTAGACCTTCAATGATTGCAGCCTCGTCAATGACAAGCAGGGACAACGCCTCGGAGCGGCCTGCATCACCAGATGTAGAAATCGCCTTAACCTGAGATCCATTTGACAATTCAAAAGAATTTTTATTATCAACGACCAACTCAGAAATTCGCATCCATTCCGGAATTGATCGAAGAGCAAATTTTATTTTTCTTACTAAGTTTGCCGCAGTCTGCAGCTTTGTTGCCATAACAACGACATTCTTATTTTGATGGAAAAGAACAAACCATGCAACATAAACAGCGGTAACTGTAGAGATGCCCAATTGCCTAGCCTTTAAAATAATATTGAAACGATTATCTTGATAATCACCAACGATATCCTTTTGGAAAGAATACATCGAAAAGGGTATCATGCCTTTTATTGGGTGGGCTATCTTGCCATAATTATCAATAAAATAAACCGGGTCTTTGCCGCTAGTTATAATTTCTTTTTTTATTTGGGTTTTTGTTAAAGAGCGAGTCATTAACTGCCATATTTTGCTGCCTTCAAGAAATCACGCGTTATATCATAAGCTGGTCTTTCCGGTTCAGCGACACCCTTTAAACCACCAATTGTATAACACTTTGTTGCTTGAATCCAGCTTCTTTTTCTATTCATGTACTGAAGAAGGATATCCGCTTCGCCATCGGCCTTTAAGGAAAGGGCGTTGCCGGTTGCTTTTTTGTATCTTTCCTTTAAAAATTTGGCAATATTGGCAAACCTTTCCTCTACGTCACCTTGATAAGCATCGGGGCCACGTCGATGGACTTCCTTCATGGGAGCTTCAGAATGATATTTAACATACAGTTTTTGGCCGACCATCTGGATGCCAAAGCCATCCATGTCTCCATCCCTAGACTGCATCAAGGGATTTTTTTCGTCTCGTTTTAATCCAATCTTAATGCGCTCACCATTTTCGTCAGTGGCACCATCATAAGCATAGCCCATCGCTTGGCTTAACCCTCTCAATATTTCTAATTCTTTAGACATTTTTTGGTCTCCATCCGTTTAGCCATCGTTCTTCGCGATGCTCTACATGGTTTATATAACACTTGTTACAACAATCATATTTTGTTATATAAACCATATCTCCCTCATTTAAAACATCAAAACACACATCACATATATTTTTTATGTCCTTCTTAAATAGTTTTGCAGAAAATAAAAACCCCTCTCTCTCTTCGATGGTGTTGTTGCCAGCAGATAAAAACTCTATTTGCTTCGCCTCTTCCAGATATTCTTTTTCTTTTTCCGGCGTCCAATGTTTAGAGGGATTTTGTATAGCCTCTTTTCCATATTTTTTTGCTACTGCTTTTTCTAATCCCGCTATATAATTCAAGTCAGCCTTTTTCTTTTTCATTTCGCTGTTTGGACCGCCGCATAGAATATGCCCATCGACAAAGCAACACCGCCCAAGAAGCCGCCGGCAAACCACCAATGACTATAAGCGTTTGGCCGATCAAGCGTTATTTTTTCAAGATGATCGATCTGATCATTTTTAATTTTTAAAATGGCGTTGTATTTCTTTTCTGTAGCTGTCAGTGAAGCCTTGACAGTTGAGGTCAGCATATCACACTTGGCCTTTTCTTTGGCCACATTATGCCTAAGCTGTAGCGTACACTCTAGCTGGCCCTTTTCCTTCGAAGTCAATAACACCGCGTTAGCCTCATAATTGTAAAGAATGCCGTTATAAGGAGCTTTCTGTCCCTGCTTAATCTCTGCTACCTTTGGGTTGGAATAAGAATTAACAGGAATAAGAATAATTGAAAGTATTAAAGCTATACTAACCAGTCGTGTCATCTATTGTCACCAATTCAAAACCAAATTCATTAGCAATTTTTGCAGTTCTGCCCTCTGGATCATTATGCGTCTCTTCGACAATTTTTTTAACCTTTTTCTTTTCCCACTCTTTTAAATCTAGTTTCTGCTTTTTATATTCTTCATCAAG
>Ga0208013_1001302_pt1 | contig 11850 bp, 23 predicted proteins | sample 16_taG_FD_184091 | JGI IMG/M metagenome (GOLD analysis project Ga0208013, IMG submission 184091) | Marine viral communities from the Subarctic Pacific Ocean - 16_ETSP_OMZ_AT15313 metaG (SPAdes) (version 2) | ecosystem: Environmental > Aquatic > Marine > Oceanic | place: Pacific Ocean | collected...
TGAAAAAGATTTTAACTGGTTAGCAACTCATGGTTATAAACAAACAGAACACATGGATTTAAATGTAGGTTTTTTTGGTGCTATGAAATTAAATAGTCCATATTATATAAAGACAGAAGAAGGAGTATGGACAAAATTTACTGATTTATTTCATCATATAAGACGAGATATAAGATTTATTCCTGGAACTGTTGAAACTGATATATGGCATGAAGTTAATTTTCCTTTTGAGTTTAATAAACCATTAGAAGATAATGTAGAAGAAACTCTTATTATTAAAGCAGGTGACCCTTTGATTATGATTACTCCTATAAAAGCTAGTCCAGTTAAACCTACTGTTACTTTAAACGAATACAGTGAAGATTTTGTTAACGATTTTCGTTTACATGAATTAAAACACAGGTCGCAATCTTTGTCGTGGAGAAAATATAAACAGTACAGAAAAGGTATTGATGAAGAAGAATAAACTTACATTTGTTTGTACTGATAAAGGCATCTTATTAAATAAAGAATTGTTGCCGCAACCTGCAATTAAATATATGCCTAGTTGGTATAAAGATATGAAAATAGAATACCCTGTAGATAAAGAAAGACCCATACACAGCAAGTTGTTTAAACCTAAAACAATTAAACAATGTCCATCATTTGTTCAAATGTTTCACGAAGGTTACATACTACCTGCACCTACTGATATATATATTTATATAGATGGAGATAAGTTTGAATGGAGAACTCCTATAACTTATAAGACTTTTCATAACAATGGTGAGATAGATTTTCATGGAGATATACAAATGGTAAATCATTTACCTTCTAACTCAAACATTAAAGGAGTTTTTAAAATAATATTTCCTTATGTTTTGTTTGGTCCTAAAGGTTACAATTTAAAAATAATGCCTGTGCCTTATGCTTTTAATGATGACTACCACGCAAATTATGGGATACAAGATTTAGATAATATATTTGAAATTAATATACAGGTAAATTTTACATCTAATAAAAAAGAAATTCTTATTAAAAAAGGCGACCCAATAGCTTTAGTTATTCCGTATAAAAAAGATACTTTTGAAATTGAATATGAATATATGGATGACAGTAAATTTAAAAACAAAATGTTACAACAAGATTTTAAAATGATAAATACTTTTAAAAATAGATACTACAAATCTTTATGATATAATCCAATAATGGAATTTATAATTGGATTTTTTCTAGGTTATTTTTTAAAAGAAATTAGTTCTTATCTTAAAAGATTAAGCAACTACGACCTAGATAATAATATAAACAAGGAATGGGATTTCTTATCCCATGATGATTTACCATAAATGGCAAACAACAATGGCTATACCCAAAAGGAACTTCTCAATATGGTTATTGAACGACTAGATAAAATAGAAGATAAGTTAGATTCTAAGTTAGACAAACAAGAATTTTATAAAGTACTTACATTAATTGTAGCAATAGGTGGAGTTGTAGCAGCACTTGTAATGTAATGCTCAGACTCTGTCTAGCACTATTCTTATTAATACCTACCCCTGTATTCGCAGAAGAAGTACCCAATGAAGTTACAGTTAATGAAGCATTTGAGGATGATACATACGAAACAGGTTTAACTATTAGTGGTGGTGACCAAGCTGCATATATTTATTCAGCAGAACAAGGTTCTTATAACACAACAGGTTCTTCATTAGCAATAATACAAGGAACTTATACTTTTGAATTTACAGAAGATGTTTATGAAGTAGGTTTTATGATAGGTGCAGTTAACAATGCGTACTCTGTTACTTGGAATTATGCAGACAATACAAGCGAAACAGAAAACAAATCTGGTCAAAGTACTTCTGATTTTGATAATATGTATGATGACTTTTATAAATCATTTACTGATTACAACAATGATGAAGCTAATACAGACAAATTTATAACTTCGTTTGCTGTAACGCTAACTGATATATCTTTATTAGATACCTTGTACTGGCAGTATGTAGAGATACCTGTTACAACTACTACATCTAGTACCACAACATCTAGTACCACAACTACGACTACTACAACAACTGTACCTCCTAAGCCTGAACCGGAACCTGAACCTTACATACCACCACCACCGCCACCACCTACACCACAAGAGATTATTGTCGATATAAAAGTAGAAGGTGTTGATAAGACTTATACACAAGCTGATGTCAATGATGGAACTATTGAGCGTGACCAGGAGCGTGTAGATAATGAAGTTGAGTATGGTTGTTTTATGACTAACGCACAGATAGAGCGTGGTGATTGTGATATACCCGAACCTATTGAAGAAGAAATTAAAGATGATATTATAGAAGAAGAGGTAATCAATGAAGAAATTAAAGAAGATGTGGAAGTCATCGTTCCTAAGAATGATGTTGATGTACTCGACCCACCTAAAGAGGAAGTTGTTGAAGATGCAATTGTGGAGTTTGAAGAACTCCCTATTGAGTTCGAGATTATTGAATTTCATTTGGAAGACATTGCTCCCGAAATCGTGGTGGAAATACCAATACAAGATGAAAAACTAGAAGAGGTTATAGATGAAGAAATTAAAGAGGATGTCAAGGAAGTTTTGGATGAGCCGATACAGGAAGTTGTTAGTGAAGATACGCCAGGAACAACTCTACCGAGAGTGGAAGATAAAGAACCCTTAGAGCTTACCAAAGTAGAAGAGATTGTAGTAGAAGAAGCTACTGTTGAAGAAGTCGTTGAAGTACTAGAACAAGTAAATGACATTGGTGTACAGAACCTGGACCAAGCTACTGAAGAAATACAAGAAGTAGTTCAAGCTGTTGTTGAGGAAGCTATTGCAGATGTTGAAGAGCTTACTGAAGAACAGGTAGAAGTTGTCGCTGAAATCTTACAAGTAGAAGCAGAGGATGTAGCTATCATTGCTGAAGCAGTTAAAGATGATGAAGTCATAGCTGAAGCTGTTGAAGAGTATGTAGCTAGAGCAGTAGAGAACACAGATGTAGAGAACTACACCCTTGCTGATGTTGTTACAGAGGTACAGTTCGAGAACTTTATAGAAAATCCTATACAAACTTTTATAGATATAGACATACAAGAAATAAATCTTTCGAAAATAGGTGACGACATGACACAAGACCAACGAGAAAAAGCACAAGAAGTTGTAGTGCCAGTTATTCTGACTAGAATAGTATCTATGGCGGCTTTTGTATTTAGGAGAGGCAATGTTTAAACAAGTAGGCAACTGGATAATTAAAGTAATTAAGGAAACACTTAACCTTAGTTGGACTTTAGTTGGTTTAATTATTGCCACATTAACACTTACTGGTTCTGCACAACAAGTGACAGGACTTGCTACACTAATTACACTAGCTATATGGTTACTAACTATTAGCTTTAGACAAGGAGATTAACATGGATTGTTGTGGTGGCGGCTGTTGTGGCGGCAAATAAAGAAGGGTTCTGTACTCCCAAGCAGAATAAAAATGGAACTTGGGTAACTATATGTAACTGCAAGTATGGTAGTTATTCACATGAGGAGGATAAATGAAATTACAAGTAGTAAGAACACAGTTCGGTAAGGATGCAACGAATGGTTTGCTCTTTATAGATGGTAAGTTTGAGTGCTATACACTCGAAGACCAGTATCAAGCAGTCAAAGTAATGCACGAAACTTGCATACCCGAAGGCGAATACGATATAGAGTTTAGAAAAACAGGTGGTTTTCACACAAGATACTCTGCTAAATATGGCAACTCACACTATGGAATGTTACATCTACAAGATGTGCCAGGATTTTCTCTCATATTAATCCACTCCGGGAACACCGATGAGCATACCAGTGGGTGTCTCATTGTCGGGGAAACTCAGCAAGACTTAGACCTAGGTAAAGATGGGTTCGTTGGACAAAGTGTAAAGGCTTACAAAGCTATGTATAGAAAAGTTGCTAACGAATTACTACAAGGTAAGAAGGTAAGTATTGAGTATACAACGATACAACAACTCTTAAAGAAGGACTTAGATGACGCTAGTTTAACAGATGTTATTGTAGCTAAGGATGTTATGGAGAAATTAAATGAGATTAATGGTGGTGTCATAGCATTAAACGCTAAGATTAAAGGTAGAGTAATAAGCTAATGTTTGAAAAATTTAAAAGAAAAAGAAAATCTGATGGGACATTCAAGAAGGATGTAGCGTGGACCCCTTGGAATGAAGCATGGAGTTACAAAATGAGCCAAGAATATAAAGATGTTCTTAGTAAAACTGTTTGGACTTTTGTTGAAGCATTCATATCTGCGTTAACTGTTGCACCATTAGTTGGTGTTGACGCTAATGCAGTACAACTTGCTGCCTTATCCGGTGGAGCTGCTGCACTTGTAGTAGTGAAAGAGTTTGCTAAAAAACAAATAGGACCAAAACCTACAAAAGCATCCAAGTAAATACATAGGTAATTCAATATCTGTTATATACTAAATGTAGTATATGAAAGGTGGAAACATGCCTAAGAAAAAAACATCTAAGAAAACAGCTATACCTGCAGAGAATGGTAATAACTTTTACAAAGCAGGATGGCAACCTTCTATTGATATAGACCCTAACACAGGTAAGGGTGAACTTGTACATGTAGGAACCGACCCTAACTATGAGAATGACTTCGATAACATTCTAAAAAACTGGGGATTTGACCCAAAGATATACGAGATAGATGGCATCTTAAAGGTATCTTCCTGGAATGCACAGCTTAAAGGTGGTATCGTTGAAACCTTTCACGCATTCAAAGGAACTATACGCAGGAAATCAGCAACACATGACAAGCATTATGACGCATTGTTTAAACAAGCAGTAAAGAAGCCGGCATTAACTAAACGAAATCTATTCGGTGGTGATACAGCCATGTTATTTATGATGAGTGACTGGCAACTCGGCAAGGATGACTATGGAGTTGAGGCTACAATAGCTAGATATGATGTAGCATTGCAGGATGCAGTCAAGCTACTAAAGAACTATCGTAAGATGGGAATGAAGATTGACGAAGTATTTCTAGTAGGAATGGGTGACTTGACAGAAGGGTGTTCTAAGTTCTTTTACGACAGTCAACCCTTCAATGTTTCCCTAAATCTTTTGGAGCAATACTCACTAGCTAGAGCTATGATATACAAAACAGTAGAGACTTTCTTGCCACATGTAGATAAGATTACTTTGACTGGAGTGCCAGGGAACCATGGTGAAATGACCAGGAGTGGTAAAGGGCAAGTGCTTTCTAATAGATTAGACAACTCAGATACCATGCACCTACAGATAATGGATGAAATATTTTCGGCCAATAAAAAACGATACGAAAAAGTAAAGGTCATAGTACCGGAAGGTTATCATTTAAATATAGAGGTCAAAGGTAAGAAGACTGCATTCACACATGGTCACATGACAAATGGTGGAGGTAATGCAGAGGCTAAGATAGAGGCCTGGTGGAAGGGTCAGATGTTTGGTTTCCTACCAACAGGTGAAGCAGAGATACTTATAACAGCTCACTACCATCACTTTCGTGCTAAGAACCAAGGAGATAGACACTGGTTTCAATGTCCATCCCTTGATAAGTCTATTGATTTTACACAGAGAAGTGGATTGTGGTCACACCCTGGAGTGCTTACTCTCTTAGTAAACGACAGAGGGCCTAGCTTTCCGGTCATTGTTTAAACAACCGGATATAAGCTAACGATTAAAAGGGTACATAGCTATCATCTCGATAGGTACTAATACTCCTTTAGTTCTATTACCATCGCCACCTCTTGTATAACCTCTTTCTTTAAGAAGTTTTCTTTTCATTTCTTTCATAATGTGTACTGGTATAACATAAGCAATGACTGCTTTACCTAGTTCATCGTTTTCTCCTCTAAGAAATACTGCCCACCAGTATGATTTAGTTACTGATATACCACTAGGTACGAAGTTTTCTTCTTTATCTTCCGCTCCTTTTGGTAGCTGTGCAAACTCTAGGTAATGATTACCACTTTGTTCCCACTTGTAACTCTCAGCTTTTACTTCTATATCTTTACCAACCATAAATTCTTTAAACAAATCTTCATAAGTTTCACCTTCAGCAAGTTGTTTTTGAAATTTGTCATAGAAATTATTGCTGTCTATGTCTTTTTCTTTATCATATTTATTTGCCATATGTCCTCCAACATTTATTGCTACTGTTCCAATGGTGACTACCATCGTTGTAATATAACCAACTTGCTACCTTTGTACTAAGTACAGGGTCAGTTCTTTTGCCAGTTATATTTAACTTAGGTTTCAACCAAGCCCAAGTCTTATCATTAAATTGCCACAGTCCAATGTCTTTTGTGCCATTGGTGTTACCATTTACTACTTGACTTCGGCCACTGCTCTCACAAAATATAATCAACAAAGCCTCTGCTACATCTTCTTCTTTGAAGTGTTCTGTAACTAGAGGCTCCCATTGAATTACATGTTCTATCTTTGTTTCATTGTTTAAACAATGTATGTATTGCCTTATGCCTTCTTGTGTTTCTTGGATGGGTATTAGGCATAGGGGTAGAATGCTAGCGAAGAGACTGAACATTTCTCATCCTCTTCTGCTCTGCTTTCTTCATTGATAATTCAACAAGATAAGCTCCACATTCTTTGTCTGATTTCTCCATGGTCCTTTCATCCATCATCTTAATGATGGCACCACAGAAATAGTTTCCACTATTGTCATAGTAAATGGCCCTGTTGCCAGGGCATCTACCATTAACTTTGCATTTTGTATCGGGCATAGAAGGAACATCGAAATTGTGATTAGGATATTTCTCTTTTAACTTTGCCTTCAACTTATCTAGTGGGAACGATGGCTGTTCTAGAGCCATGTGCTAGGTACTTCCTTGTCTCCTTTGCCACCAATGTATCCACCCCATCCACATCCATTAGCCGCCGGTCTATACTTCGGGTCGTTCTTCTCACACATAAAGTCGGGTAAGTTTTTGATACCACTACCTTCGGGTGCCTCTGCTTTCTTAACTCGCATGTCTGTTATGTCTTCTGTCTTACCACACTTAGGGCATGGTTTTAAGCTACCACTATTGTCAGCTACTTCACCGAACACTTCCTCGACTGTGTCGATTAGTGCTTTTGGTGTAGCTGATTGGTACTGTACAAACAAGTCTAAGTACGCATCGAAGTCTTGCTCTGTCCACTTGCCAACATCTTTTTCTCTGTTGTCTTTTGTCCAGGCATCCCACGATTGTTTCTTAATTGCTTTCCTTGTCTCCTCTAAAGGTTCATGAAAGGCAAGAGCTTCTCTTAGTCTGTTCAACATATCACTTGGGTCCTCATCTAAGAACTTATCACTTGGCTTTGTTATGTTGGGTGTAGCTGATTTTTGTGGGAACTTCTCTACACTTTTGTTAGCGTAGTGTTCTTCCTCTGTCACTTCGCCAGTCCACAAGTGAAGGCCAATACCATGACGCATCGCTCCACGCTTTAGTGCATCCGACATACATAGTTTTAGTAACTCACCTTCGGTATTGTTATTCTTTACATCGACGCTATCAACATCACCGACTTCGTCATGTTGTACACCGAACAGTGTAAATTTAGTTACTACAGCTCTGATACTTCCATCTTTATCTCTTACAATTTCTTTTAATTGATGGCTCCACTCACCATAAGCAACATCGTTAAGTCTCTTAGTGACTAGGTGATGCGGTACATAAGAACCGAACTTACCCTTGGGTGGTGCCTTTACTTCGTCTTTACTGAATGGCTTTGTTAAAGCCTTCTTAATTTTATCGTCCATTTATTTCCTCCATTATTTTGTATACTCTTGCCAAACTAATATCTAAGATACCTGCTATTTGCTTGACTGTAATGTCGTTGTTTAAACAATCAACGATGAACTGCTTGCGTGTCTTGTGCTTTTCTTCCAACATAATCTGCGCTCTGTTTATCTCTGATTGTATTCCTCTTAGTCTATTAAGAACTATAGTACTTTGGTCTGTCATAAATTTATCACCTCTGCTTTCTCTACCTTTGTATAGTGAACTTCACAACCGGGTATATTATCAATGTATCCAATGAAAAAGTTTTCTCTTTCTTTGGCTGTCGATATAGAAGTCTCATCAACTATTACTTTGATTGTAAGAATTTCTACTGGCTTATTCTTCTTCTCTCTTATTGGCGTCATCGTCTCCTCCTCTTGCTAATTGTGTATCGTATGCTAATGCGAACTCATCTAATAGAGCGTTTGCTTTGATTGCATTAGGTGCTTTTACTTTGCCAAATAATATTTGACTGCCACCACATGCATTAGCTAGCTCTATACTCCATTGTTTTATGCTTTCAATCGATGCGAAATCAAGCCTTGGTCTTGGCATCTTGCCTCCTTAATTGTTTTGTGTTAGATACTTGCTGATACTTTGCTGTATAGTCTTATCATAAAGTGATTAGAACCTACATCTTTAAGCTCTCTCACCTTAGCTTGTGCCTCAAACAGGTCTTCAAACTCCCACTCATGGACACTGCTGTCAAATATGCTCACACTTTTTACAATGTATTTCATACTTATAGACTAACAGCTATTGAATATTAAACAACTATTTAAATAGCCCCATGTTCTTTTAGTATCCTCTGTATCTCTATGTTGCATCGTTCTATTTGTATCTCTAAGGATACAATTTTTTTATTTATCGCCAACTTTTCTCTAGTATGTACCAATGTTTTCACATCTTCATTGTTACCAGGGGCAATCAATTGATTGATTACATCAATCTCTTTTTGCAATTTGTCTTTCTCTGTTTGTAATTGTTTTAGATTACTCATCTTCTATCTCTCCATTCATGGTGTAATCGTATGGGCTATAATTAAACAGTTTCCAAAAACATCTATCGTATATCTTTCGTGCATACTTATAACCTATTCTTCTTGTAACTGTATCTTTGTTTTCTGTTAGCTCCATTGCATCTAGCGAAAAGTAAAACAGTTTGTAATATAATTTTTCACTCATCTGATACCTCCTTATACTTTATCTCTATACCTTCTTCAAGCTCTAGTACGAACCCTTGGTCGTTAGTACCCACAACTTTAAAATGTTGCAAGACTGTTGGCTCTGTTAATTCTTCTTCGGTCTGCTTTCTAATTGCTTCGTCTCTACTGTCGTACATAATCCATTTGATATCGCTATTTTTAAATTCGACTATGTCAAACTTAGAACATATAGATATTTCTTTTGGCTCTCTCATTCTCTCTCCTTCTTTATCTACTTGCTATATACATAGCCAATAGTACAAAAACTACTGGTGCTGATATTCCTATAGCAATAACTTGTGTTGTCAACTCCATTATTTCTCCTTGTTTAAACAGTCGGTACTAAATGTACCAACTGTTATCACCATCACTATCGTCTGCATCGAGAACTGATATGGATTGTATCTCCTCACCAGTCTGCTTTGCATCGTTATCGTTTCCCCACTTCTCTAAGAAGTTACTACTGTCATTCATTGCATCTTGTCTGCAATCATGTAGCTCATCTTCTGTCATTGGGTAGTCATACTTATAGGTAACAACCTTGGTTACCTTAAAGAAGACTGTGTCCTGTGGCGTATCTACTTGTTCTGCCATACTTTGCTCCTTCTATTTCTCCACTCTTAACAACAGCGTCCCACTTCTTGGTAGCTGTGTCGCCATCAACTGAACCAATCTCTCTAGCTTTCTCAATAGCTTTGATAAGACTGTCAAATGCAACAGGATGTATCATCACTGATGTATTTCTTTCGTTTGTTGGGTTTGTCTCTATCTCTAACCAAACACTGAACTCATTCAATGTATAGGTACTGTCTTTGCCTATTTCTATTAGGCCATTATTAGTTTCATATTGCTTTGGCATTACGCCTCCTTATCTTTTCCTACTTGTTTAAACAGCCATGTGGGTAGGCTGAACAACCATACCTACCCTATGGCTTTCCCTGTTGGGTTAATTAATTACAACTTGGTGTGTAACTTTGCTTAACAATTTTAGTTGGTCTTGGAACTCATCGCTAGATAAGTATTCTGATACTGGCTCTAGCGTTGCCTCCTCTATCCAACCTGCTTTGAATGGTATGTCTAGTATTTTTATGTCGTTGTGAACATAATCATTACCTATAGTCATATCACCTTTAGCATGTCTTGCTTTGTATCTGCTCTTGTCAATGTAAGTTATGACTGCACCGAAGTAATAGTCACGCTCTTCCTTCTCATCATTCCAATTCCATGTAAGGTTATCTATTCCTATCTGTCCTTGGCCTGCGTCTGAGTTGGTCTTGACATGTATCTCTAACATTTCGTCACAACCATAGTGATTACAGTGATGATTAATCTCTACGATTTCTGTCTCTGTATCTCCTCGGCTTGTTAGTACTGTGTCACAAAATACCTCACTGTAAAAACGAACTTGTACTTCTTGTCCATCTCTAAGTATCTTTAGGTTTAGTGTGTCTAGTTTGTCTGTGATATCTTTGATATCTTCTTGGAACTTTTCTGCAACTTGTTGTGCATCATCCCTACTGTGGTCACTCATTGTTTCCTACTTTCTTTGTGTCTCTGCTGTCTGTTTAAACAGCAAGCAATCTACATAAGACTTTTTATACAGGGCAATGTATCTTTTGCCTCACATAAATTGCTTGCTATCTACACCCAGTAGCCTACAAGGATAAAGGAAAGGTGGATGAATAAACCACCCATAAGTACTCCTCATAGGCTACAAGCTGTCAACCCTCGACACTAAAAGGGCGTAAGCTCATCGTCTTTGGTCTCTCGGTCCATGGCTAACCATTCTAGAACATCTTCTCTCTCTGCTCTAGTTAGGTCATTCCACTGTACAATTTCGTGATTGTACTCGCTACCGCCTTCGCCTTCTATGCCACTGTGTCGCATATTAACTGGCATATTGTCTTGGTTAAGGAACTGTGGCTTGAAATGTTCTGCTTTGCATGCCACTGGGTTAGGCCATCTATACTCTGTATTGATACCTAACTTACCTTGTAATTTACTCCATTTGTTTATAGCTGAAGATGCACTGTCTGCGGTTACCTTGAACGCGTCATGGTATCCGCTGAAGTTATCTCTAGCTGTTATAATATATGCTTGCATATATCTCCTTTCTGTTTGTGTCTTGATAAATATAATCGATAGCTCGCTGTTTAAACAACAAGCTATCTATATACTTACTTGTAATCTTTTCTAAGATTTTCCGGTAACTCTACAACAGTACTGGAACCGCAAGCCATGCATCTAAAGTTGTCACCAACTTTTCTGTAGACTGCGATAGATACTCTTGCAATCAATCCCCAACCTTGGGCAATTGATTTGTCTGATGAACCTGGGCAACTCTCTGCTCCTGTGCATCGTACTGCAACTGTAGTCGAACCCTTACCGATTTTATCTTCTAACATTTTTGAATGTGGAAGATAACCTAAGCTCTCAATGAAGTCTTTGACTAACAATGTGAACCCTGGGCCTGCAACAGTAGCTGTTGGTTTACCCTCGGCACCTAGATAATTCTTGATTATTCTAGCGAACTTAGGGCCATGGCCTGTTTTGACTGGTAAGACTGCATGTGTAACTTCGTGGGCTACAACTTGTGCTGTCTCGATACATTCGACTAGGTTACTGGCTCCGAGTGTAGGCTTGATGAAGATTTCTCTATAGTTTCCTGTAGAGTGGCCTTCATAGTGGCATACACCGATAGCGTTACCCATCTTGTTACCTGTAGGCATGAACCCCATAGATAATTTAATATTCTCTCTAGGTACTACTGGAACATATTCCTCTTTTATTTTATTGTAAAAGAAGTCGGCTACATCGTTGAGCCATTCCTCGCGTGTG
>Ga0208013_1001310_pt1 | contig 11767 bp, 18 predicted proteins | sample 16_taG_FD_184091 | JGI IMG/M metagenome (GOLD analysis project Ga0208013, IMG submission 184091) | Marine viral communities from the Subarctic Pacific Ocean - 16_ETSP_OMZ_AT15313 metaG (SPAdes) (version 2) | ecosystem: Environmental > Aquatic > Marine > Oceanic | place: Pacific Ocean | collected...
ATCTGCTTTAGCTTTAGCTCTAGCTTTAGCCTCTGCATCTGCTTTAGCTTTAGCTCTAGCTTTAGCCTCTGCATCTGCTTTAGCTTTAGCTCTAGCTTTAGCCTCTGCATCTGCTTTAGCTTTAGCTCTAGCTTTAGCCTCTGCATCTGCTTTAGCTTTAGCTGCTGCTTTCTTAGCTGACTCTGCATTCTTAGCAGCCTCTGCTTCTTTGGCAACAGGTGTTCTAGAAGGCTTGTCTTTCTTCACTAGCGCTGGACCAGGCTTGCTGGCTGCTGCTGCAAACTTCATCGGACCAGGAGTAAAGATGTTTTCTTGAATTTTCTTTCTCTGAGCAGTTGCTTCTTTGGCCTTGGCTATTTCTTCTGAAACACTGCCAAGAGGCTTGTCGTTGTCAACGCCCTTTTTCTGTTGAAAGAAATCAGTAATGCCATCTTTGATAGTGTCATCTCCTGTAATAACATCCATTGCTTGATAAAGAACATTAGCTGTGTTAGCTATAGAGTTGTTTATCAGAGGATTTTTATTAGTGTCTACAAAGTGATTTATGACAGTATCAGAACCAGCCTTTCCTTTAAGTTCATTAAATGCTTTTACATCTATTTCACCTTTATTAAGAGCCGCAATACCAGCGTTTTTGTAACCATAGTATTTATCCCAAGCAGCTGATTCAGCAGGTGTCTTAACCCTGTCTGTCCCAGAACCATCAACACTAAACGCACCTTTATACACAGCCTCTGCACCTTCAAGTAAACCATTAACTAGTCCTACTTCACCAGGGCTCATCTCTGATGCTGGTACTTCATAGTTCTGTTGCTCATCAAATATGTTTTTTATTTCCTGTGCTGGTCCTTTAGCAAACGGGGAGTCTTCTCTTTTAGCATCAAATATACTAGTGTTTCTGGCTTCCATCTGGCCAGCATTATTTGCAAACTGCATAGGTGTAGCATCTGTAACATCTGATATGCTGGCTTGTGGCTCAGTAAATCCTGATCCATAGTTTCTCATATACCCACTAAAGTCTGCTGTTGGATTGTTAATTTGTGTGTTGTATCTTTGTTTGTCTATCTCTATTTTCTGTGCGTCTAAAGCTCTTTGGTAATTGGCTGCTTCAACATCTTGATTTTGTAATAGGTTTTCTCTTTCTCCAGCTTGTTGCCTTGCCGTAGAATTATCATACATAGTCTGCAAACGTGTGCCCTGCTCCATAAGAGTCTCTAAGTTATCCGCCATACCAGAAGCCACATCTCTTGCAAGTAATCTTTCAGAATCTTGGTATCCAGCTCTGTCTCCCATAGCCATATCAGCTTGTGCTTGATTGTCTGCCATACTAGAGTCTACTGCATTAAAGTCTGCAAATCCAGACCTATCTCCCATAGCTGTCTCAGCTTGTGTCTGGTTATCCATAAGAGACTGGTTCAGCATATCTTGATATTGCTTGTCTGTTTCAGTCATATCTCCAGGGCTAGGAAATGTAGTGCTAGGTGGAAGATTGTCTGGTCCAAAGATTCCCATCTCATCTATGGTTTGCTGGTATGTCAAGTCTCCAGCAGAGATAGGAGGCCTAGGTGTAATGCCATTAAATGCAGGCATACTGACATCAGCATTTATTTGAGGCAAATCGCTAGGGAGTTGTATTGGGCTCATACCAATAGCACCATCTGCTGGACCTACTGTTTCTGGTCTTGGAGCAAACTGTCCCTCATAATATGGGTTAGCTATGTCTGCTGGGCTACCAAATATACTGTAGTCAGCACCGCCAGTTCTTAGTCCTTGTCCATATGTATATTCGTCAGCCCCACCAGGTCCTGTGTAATTAAATAAAGATGAGTCATTGTAGGCTGAGAGATCAGGTGCATAAACAGAGCCAGAGGGTGTTCTTTGTGACAAATTTTGTGATATAAGAACTTGTGGTATAGGGGCTGGTCCAGTGCTTTGTGCTCTAGAGCCACCACCTGTCGGGCTTGTTGTTGGGCTTGCGTTAGGTGTTCTGTTTACACTGGCATTTCTATCCGCCATAAAATCTCTATACTCTTCATTAGCTCCTACATTACCTCTACCACCTCTGCTTCCAGCAGTTGGATTTCCAAGATATTTATCATATCCTGACGCATCATTCATTGGGCTGTAATAAGAACTGGGATTATTAGCTAATGACTGTTGATATGAATTTATAGGTAATTTATCTACATCAGATTGACTGTAGCTAAGATTGCTGTTGTTAAAAGGTGTGCTGTCATCAGTAGCACCAGAAGAAACTACAGGTTGTAGCATATAGTTGCTAGCTTTGTATGTTAGTCCAGGGGTGTTTATGGGAGTTGATGTGCTAGGGTTTCCAAACAATCCGTAATCTTGAGCTGGCATCTATCTGTCTCCTATCGTAAAATTGAGTAGGCCTGTGCAACACCGCCTAAGTTACTCATAAGACTGGCTCCAGGTGTTGTGCCTATTGTCTGACCAGCATTTCCTACTAGTGGACTAAACCCTGTAATACCAGCTTGGAATTTAGCTAGCTTGTCGTATGGTAAGTTCTGCTCAAACTGTTGCTGTGACATAGCATCTTGTATCAGTGCTTGCTCTCTAGCTTGCTGCTGCCCGCCAGAAGCACCTAATGCACTGTATGGACTAAAGCCTGCGTTCATAAGACCGCCAGTCATACCTAGCGTAGCTCTTTGCTGACCAAGTCCTTGACCGTATGCATCACTGTATATCTGTGCTGCTGCTTGGTTTGCGGCATCAGCAGCTCCAGCAATTGCATTGCCTTCTGCAATACCTTGCCTACCACCACCATAACCACCAGACATAATTGCGCCACCTCTTATGTCAGCTAAATTTTCTTGTACACCAGACATAGCTCTGTCTGCTGCAGCTTGTGCCATATTGCTTACATACGGATTGTTAGCAACATCTAACATACTTGGGTCAAGGTTCTGCTGGTAAGCACTGATGGCTGGGTTCATAATGCTTGGTGCACCTTGTATTGCAAAGTCTCTTATGCCTTGCTGTGCTGTTAGCTGATCAGGCGTGAATCCAGCTTGCGTTTGGCCACTGTAATACTCTGGTGTGTATTCATTATATAATTTAGCAGACTCCTCGAAGCCACCCTTCATATATGGAATGGCTACATCCCACGGGTCTCTGTCGACTGTTTCTGTATCTGGACTCTTTGACATTATCTTATCTCCTTTGCGAATAGTCTTGTTACTTCTTTATAATCTATATCTTTGAGCATCTTTCCCCAGCCTTTACGGCCAAACAGTTCTACATACTCACAGTTGTTTTGTTTTCCAAATGCGTTTAAGAGTGCATCTGCTTCATCTCTCCATTCCTGGAACTCATCGCCACCTAATAATATGACTATGAGCAAATTCTTTTGTGGGTATTTTGCTATCTTTGTAACAAAAGCACCCTTGGCTTGCTTTCCTATTTTCACCCAGAGTTGCATATTCTTTGATATACAAGCGTTCTTGATGTCAGTAATACTATACTCGCCTAAACTATATTTGAGGGCTGTATTCAAGTATTCTTCAACGAGAGGCCACCAAGCCTCTACACTCTCTCCCTTTATCCCTTCAATCAAAGTTTACTCCACGCTCCTGTGCTTAAATAAAGATACAATCCCTGACCACTTCCTGGATTCCAGTTTGTGCCATCAGCATATCTAACATCGCCAGCTCTTGGCTTAGTTGGCTCAACATTAGACACATCAAAATGGCCTTCGGCTATGTTTCCTACAATTGCAGATATTTTATCTAGTTCTGATTGCAAGTATGCTGGTATGTCTTCTGGACTGTTAGGTACTGGAGACTTAGTGTATCTTATGCTCATACACCAACACCCCTGCCGCCAGTCGGCTTCCAGTGTATTTCTACATTATCTATAGCCCAAGTCTTATCATCTGTAGATTCAGCCCTGATCCCTATGTAATTTCCAGTAGCTCTAACTGGTATCTCTGAGTGCGTGCCAGGTGTAAATGCATAAGGCCCTTTCCAGGTTGTGCCTTCGTGTGCTCTCATTTCTGTGCCCACATAGAAATCTACAGCTCCAGTTCCACTGAGCCTAGGAACAATCTTCATTACAGACTTAGTATCACTAGTACCTAAATGCATATTGTCTTTTTCTACAAATGCCCTAAAACTTGTACCAGCATTTTGGTTACTTCCTAATACATAGAGTTTAGTTGCACTTGTTGCTGCTAACAGTAACGTAGGTTTGAGTGGTGAATCCCAAGACTCACTATCTGTGTCCCAGTCTCCAGACTCTGACCAGTCACTTGTACTTACTGTGTCTACAATACCCCAAGAAATATAACTTACATAAGGCAGGTCTCTCTTAGACCAGCTGCTGTTTCTAAAATTATACACATAAGCTGTATCTGCAAATGCATTAGTATCATTATTGTTAGACACAAAGCATACCCACATTTCATTCTTTTCTCTGTCCGCAGCTACAAATGTTCTTGTCTTGTAGTCTGGATGCATCGAGTTAAATAACTCATCCCTGATCTGAGTGTCTACAATTGATTGCTTGCTCTGCCCATCGTGTATATAAACATCATCCTCAGAGACCACAAAATGCTTGTTATCAAAACTTTTTGCACAGTGCCTACCTAGTATACCAACATCATCAAATAGTTGCCTAAATCCAAATATAGACTGTCCACCTTCAAATGCCATAGACCAAATAGAATCTTGTTTATATATAATATTAACATCACCTAGTGGCAAGCAGTCAATTACATAGCCGTTAGACTGTGACAAATCTACATAGCCAGCATCTTTAGTTGCATCTGCTGGGTCCCAGGTTGTAGGTACCGTGCCACCCTCTGCTGGATGCGACCACTTAACTCTAAATGGGTAGCGTGTTCCTGACTCTGTTGTGTCCAGCGCTACTAAAAATCTTTTAAAAGGCCTGATAACTTGACAGCTTGTGCTTGCTGGCCAGTTAGTAAGGTCTGCACAAGCAGATGATGCAGAGCCCAGCATTTGTGGATCATCAACACCGTTGTTAAGTATAGCTACTCCGCCCAAGACTCCACCGTTCCATCCTTTAGCAGCAGTAGCTGAGTAATCACCGCCGCTTGATCTTGTTATGTTAGCGTGTGTTGTTGTAGTTCCAGAAGTACTTACTCTATATATTTTAGTTAAGCTAGGATACAACCAATAGTCTGTTGTTGTAGTGTTAAAAGGCAGCAGCCAATAAGGCGCCACCGTAGGCGTTCCAAACACTTGTTGGTTTCCTAAAACTTTAGCTGTCTTATTGTTATCAAACTCTATGTTATTGCCATCAGACCACTTGTCTTTAGGTGATTCATAAGGACTCATATCCTTGTTAATACCGTTAGGGTTTAATACTGTTATTTGTGCTTGTGCCATATTAGCTCATATTTAAACCATCAACAACTGCGTACCAGTTAGCACCGTTGTCAATTGTCTCAAGTGTAAGAATGTCTATTCCGCTTGTTGTTAGTGTAGGTGTAGTGCCTCCAGCAAACTTGACACTGCTTGGCCAAGGGTCTGCTACTGTGCCACCGTTAGTTAGTATTAATTTAAATTTACCGTATATGCCAGATGTTGGTGCGTTAGTAATTGTAAAAGCACCACCACTTGCAAGTACAGCAGTAACTACGTTACCTAGTGCAAAGTTAATTGCTGTTGAGGTACTGACTGTACCTACTGCATTAACAATCTCTGTTTGCTTTTTGGTCTTTAAATTAGTTGTTGTTCCTACAGCATCAGCAGTCACAGTTCTTGATGCCTCTACTGTGCCTAATGTTGGCACGTCATTGTAATTTAACTCTGCCGTTGTGCCAGTGTATCCATCTATTTTATTTAGCTCTGTGTGTGTAGCTGTCATAGCACCAGCAATATTAGGGAAAGTGGCAGCTACTGCTGACTTAACCAGTCTTATGTGGTCATCACCTTGACTTCTTGGGTCTGTACCTGTTGGGTTTGTTGCTACCAGCCCATCTATGTATGTTGTTGATTCTAATGCCATATTATTTTCCTTTAGCCAACTGAGCTCCAAAATAGAACTCTATTATCATTGTAGCCCAGCCAAAGATTTCATCCATCTTTAAAACTGAACCAGCCTGTATCTCTATGTAATCTATTATGTCTGGTGTAAACTGTATACCAAAGAAACTAAAGCCCTCTGTTACCGTAGGTATTACTGTTGGCACATTAAAGAACACAGGTGCTACTTGTGTAAATATAATTAATGCTAGTATGACAAATATAATGACTCGTCTGTTAAGTGCAGCCATTGGGCTTTCTTTGTCTGCTCTATCTCTTGCTTGATTAATAGAATCATTGCGTGCCTGTAAATTCTGTATCATCAGTTTTTGTTGCTCTTGTGCTGCTTGACTTTTAAGTGCAAACAACTTGGCTACAAAACCCAATGCTATGGGTGCCACATTTGTTAATAACGCTATCATATTGCTAACCTCATTGCCTCTATAATCCCTACTTGTCCTATGATGTACCAGGCAAATGCACCAAATACACCCCATTTAATTTGCATTAGTGAAGTATTAATCTTTTGTATACATAAATTAGTGTCATCAATCTTGCTAAACAGCTTTGCTATTTGGCCTGAGTGTTTGTCTAATTGTAATTGCATTCTATTAGTCTCATCATTCATTTCTTTTTGAATCCTTTTTTCATATTAGCGTAGGCTTTCTTGCTGATAGTAGATTTCTTTTTGCTTCTACTTGTGCCAGCTTTTTTCCTAGCGTTTATGTTTGCGTATAGTCCTCGTTTAGCCATTACCACTTCACCTTGTTTGCCCAATAAGCGGCACTCATTTTGCCTTTAGCTATGTTTTTTCCGTGCCTAGCTTTAAATGATTTAGCTCTTGCAGTATTAGTTTTGTCACCAGTTTTTCCTTGCTGACCAAATCTAATAGTTTTTACTTCACTACCAGACTTAGCAACTACAACGTGACTCTTAGTTTTGTGACTAGGTGTACGCTTTGGTTTATTGTATCCAGAGACCCCAGCCCTAGTCAGTCTTGAATCTTTCGCCATTACTTTTTACCCTTCTTTTTTACTGGTGGTCTACCTCTTTTCTTTCCGTATGTTCCTTTTCCTTGTGGCATATTATCTCCTTAGTTTGCTAGTGGGTTGTCTAATGATTCTTGTATCCGTTTGTTTATATCTTCTTTAGTTTTCTCTACCTTTATCTCAAACCTATCTAACTTTGTATCGTAGTTAGTAAGTTTAATATCTACCGATTGCAATTTGGTATCTACTTTAGACTCTAAAGACCATTGGCTATTGCGCAGGTCTGTCATATCTTTCTTGAGTTCAATCTTAATTGCGTTAGCGTGCTCCTCTATCCTGATCACATCACTTGATGTCTTTGCCATCTGTCCAGCTATAGCATCAAGGTCCAAATTTGCTATTCCTTCTACTTTCTGGTACATAAGAAAGCCACCATAAAGAGTACCAACAATCGTTGAAATAAAGGCAAATGCTGCAGCTATACTGGTACCACTTACGCGTAGACCAAACAAATTGAGCCTCTTATCTTTTATGTCTTCGCCTTTGCTTACTAATTCTTCTAGGTCTGCCATCAGTTATCAAATCCATCTAGTTGTAATTGCTTAAGGTATTCTATCTCTTGCTTAAGTTTTTGTACTTCTAACCTTCTGCGTTGTAGTTCTAGCTGGTACAGTGTGTTGCAGTTTATTCTTTCAGCAGGACCATCTAAAGGAATTATTATTCTAGCATACAAGCCTATGTCTTTAGTTTGCGGCCTGTCTCCTTCTTTACCTATAATCGGTGTGACTGCGTTGTTTATTATTCCAGTCATACCTAACTCAAAGTTAGTAGTGCCACCTATGCTATTCTTACAATCTAGATCACCAGCTCTGATACTGTCTGTGCCGCTGCTGTATCCAGCACTTGGCAAAGAAAAGGTCATCGAGTTACTGTCTGCTATGGTTTGCGTGCAAAGCAGTAGTACCAGGTACCTTAACCATTTCACTTAAACCTCGAACATATTTTTGTTGCCACCATTGTTTTAGTCTCCCCATTCCCTCTAAGTTTAGACAACGAGCATATGTATTCTGCTTTGTCTTTGTTACTTGAATTAATGTAAACATCAAACTTTACAGACTTCAAGTAATCTACCTTCATAATCTTGTAGTCGGTAACAAAAGGTATTGGCTTCCACTCTTTTGTAAATACCCCTACCTCATAAAACTCTACATCTTCCCTTTTATTGAACAGTCTTATTGTAGTTTTGTGCACGCCACTTATGTATGAAGTCTTCCACTTGGGGTAAGTAGGTGTCATTTCGTGAGCTGCCACAGATGTACATAGCAGTGCCCACAGTATTACTGAGCGACACATTCAGCAACTACAATTGCTGTATATGCACCGCCTGGAAATGCTTTCTGTTGTCCACCACCGTAGGTAGCTTCGGACTGAACATCCACCCACAAAGTACCAGCGTGTGCCATAGCGTATTGTCTTAAAGCACCAGTAGTTGTACTAGCTGTCTGGTATCCATCAAAATCACTGCCAGATGACTGTGCCACTGCTACTGCACCTGTCCAAGCAACGGTGTCACTTAAGCTAGGGCTAGAACTGAAAGAAGTAGGGTAGCTTACCTGTGCGTAATAGGCATTAGCAAGTGATACGTCAAACCTTACGATAGGTTTCTGACCACCACTGGCTGGTGTTGTTGTGAGAGTGTACGCATTAGGGTTTCCATATACTCCAGGTGTGTCTGTGTTCACTGTGCATCTGGACTCTACTGATCCTGTAATGTCTGCGTTGGCCTCTACCTTGCTAGCAAATAAAGAGCAACCAGTAAGTGCAAGGACTAGCGATGTTAATAGTAATTTGTTCATTTGTATTGTTCCTCTATCATTTTGTTATGTAGGTTATCTTGTGCCAAACTTCTTAATGCTCTTCTGTTGTCTACTATTTCTCCTCCTTGCAGTGAAATAGATTCACTATACACCCCACCTGGAACATCTGCTAAGTAATAAGAGTTTACATTAGTAGCGTTGTTTATGGTCTGTAATACAACTGACTGAGATACTGTGTTAGCTATTGTCAGAGCGTTTTCAGATGCAGCCAGGGCCATTTCTAGTCTGCCTTCATCTTCTTCGTCTTCATCTTCTTCTTTTCTTTCTTCTTCTTCCTTCTCATATAAGTCACTGTCAGTTTCTTCAGTAGCGTCTATAACTGCGTCATCATCCAGTGCATCATATATCTCAATCTTAGGTATAACTGGCATAGGCTCAACGTATCCAGGACAACTCTCATCATTCTGTGGGTCAAAGCACTTATCAAATCTGTACATATAAACCACACTTGCATCCTCTAGCGTTCCTGATCCTACTGCTTCAATAGAACCTGTGCCGAACTTGCTAACTGGTGTGTATGGTAAAGGTACAAGTCTTTGTATCTTCATCCCTGTGCCATCAGTCCAGTCCTGTGTATCTTGAAAGATATACCCACCATCTACATCTTTATTTTGTACTGTAACTAGGTACTCCTCTCCAGCTTCCTTGGTTACCTTATACTTGTATATTACTCCGCTTATGTCTAGCCCATCTTCTACATTAACCCCTAGAGTTCCAGATGTCATACTCCATACCAGACTATCTACTGCTGCGTTACCTGTGTATCCAAAGATATAGCTAGAAGAGTATGAAGGCTGCTGCAACAGTACCCATAATACTAAGAGCCTTATCACGTTTTTCTTGTGCAGTAATTTCATCTTCCTCCACGGGCATTGGTATTGTGTCTGTGTGTACAGCCCAAGCATCCTTTGCTTTTTGTCCTATAAGTCCATCTATAGGACAAGGTGTTCCAGCCGACATCATTGCAGACCATACATCTGGGTCTTGGCACATCACACTAACTGCTGCGACTTTCATTCCAAACATATACAGCTTTTGTGCTTTCTTTAACCTTAAACAATTCTCTTCTGTGTATGTCGTACCTACTGACAATCCTAGTATCTGTGTCTGTACTGAACCACTAGATGAGATCGTACATAAATCTGAAGTATTGCCACTTCCAAACTGAGGTGCTATTGCACTAGGTGGTGGTGACTTAACTGTTGTAGTCTGCTCACCTGTCGTTGTAACAACACTTGTTGAATCTGTAACAATAGGGTCAGCAGCCATTACTGGCAATACAAACACTATCCAAAACGCTACAACTATTAACCCAGCTATTACATTGTTACGCAATCTGTCAGACATTAGGCTTCTACTTTAGCTGCCTTTAATTCATCAGTCGTAGTCATACTATCTACTTGCTTTGTAATATCTCTGAGCCTTTGCTTCTCTGTCACAATAGCTGAAGTATCTGAGCCAGCTTCTTGTGCCTTCATAAAGAGAATGTCTTGTTCTTCTAACAGAGGTTTTCTGTCTGCTCTAAGTCTATCTTTAGTGATGACTTTAGCTTTAGTTATATCTACAGTTATTGGCATTAGAGATTCTCCTTCATATTGTATTTAGCTAAGTCCTCTGCACTCAAATCTGCTGAAGTCTTTTCATCAGAACCAGCAGTATATGTCCAAGCATCTCTAAATGTTCTGTCAGATAAGTCAACTGAGTCAGCTATGATTTCGTACTTAGTGCCAGTAGGTAAATCTTTGTTGGCTATGTGTATTAGCTTTTCTTCATCAGTACCTGTTAGCTGTGCTAAAAATTTAGGAGCTGGTGTTACTACTGCTGCTACTCCACTATTGTCATAAATTAATCTCATATCTTAATCTCCAAATATTGCCAACATCACTTGGTCAGTGTCTATATAGTCAGTATTAGCACCAGTTCTAACCCTTATTGGGAAACTCCCAGCTGACAAACCACCGTGTAAACAAGCATACGCACTGTCATAATTAGTTCCTTGACACATAGCCGTAACAACGTAATTAGTATTAACCATATTCGTATCAATGTTTATAGTGTATCGACCGACACCATTGTCGCTAATACTACTAATATTATAAGAATCATTCGCTCCAACAGTACCAACGCCATCAATACTAACCCAAGCCTTCGCTGTTGTTGCACTAAATAAGTTGCCAGACATATCAGCAATTTTTGTTCCAGCACCAGCAGTTAACCCTGTACTATTATTGCTTGCCCCAACTCTAATAGAATTACTAACTGAATCAACCAATAAACCAGCAGTGAAAGAAACACTAGAACCAGCTTGACAAGCATTTAACGAAATACCACCAGCACCACCGTGTCCTGCAAATAAAAGTTTGGATGCACCATCATCTGAACTAGTAGACGCTCCAGCATCATTAACACCTAACATTAAACCAAAATTACCCTGACCATCATTTACAGTACAATAAATAGAATCATCACCACTAGAATCCTCGGCTTTAAAAAGAATTTTTCCATACCCCCCACTACCACCATCTCTATCCCAATAAATATTACCTGTCATAGTGCCACCAGCCAAAGGTAGCTTAGTAGCATCAGCAATACCAGTTAAATTAGCACCGCTAATCGCTGGTAACGCTCCTGTCAATTTGGTCGCATCAATACTCGTAGAAGTAAAAGCACCGCTAGAGCTGATACTCGCTTTCTCTACTCCGTTGGCTTGGAACTTTATATCCTTAGAATTTCCATCTGCATTCAGGGTTAAATGCTCTGCCGAGCTTTGGATTGTTGACATTTATTGCTCCTAAGTTTCCAAAGATTGACTTAGAGAGTTTACAAAAGCGTTCTTACCAAACATTAACTGGTCGAGGTTAAACTGGCTCTGACCAATCTTCCTATCCAA
>Ga0208013_1001311_pt1 | contig 11761 bp, 19 predicted proteins | sample 16_taG_FD_184091 | JGI IMG/M metagenome (GOLD analysis project Ga0208013, IMG submission 184091) | Marine viral communities from the Subarctic Pacific Ocean - 16_ETSP_OMZ_AT15313 metaG (SPAdes) (version 2) | ecosystem: Environmental > Aquatic > Marine > Oceanic | place: Pacific Ocean | collected...
ATGCGTCTTTTGACGTAAAAGCTGATGATAATTCTAAATCTATTGAAAAATGGAATTTAAAAGATGATACTGTGGCTTTCAAGGCACTATTTGAAGCCTCTACAGATAAAACATTTGCTCCTGGCTCTGGTATTAATTCAACAGATATGGTCAAGTTTAAAAATGCTATTACGTCACTAAGGAAGGATTTAAAAAGTCCAGGATTGATGTCTAATAAAATTTTAAAACATTTTTATTTAGGAGAGCAGAAAAAGAGACAAAATCCAATACTTGCTAATTTTTATGAAAGCTTAGTGAAAGCTAATGAATACAGGAACAATCATACCAATGCTATGATGTCTCAATATTCAGCCATGATGAGGCAATTAAAGGGGGCAATTCTTGAATATGATAATGTAGAAGGCTCTTTTGATTATGACCCTAGTGCAAAGCCCAGAAAGAGAGATTATTTAAGTCTTAGAAATAGGAGGATGTCAAAGGCTACGAAAGATAAATTTAATAAATTAGATGAATACGAAAAGGCTTACTATAAAAAAATGAATTCTGGTGAAGCATCAGATGCTCAAGGAGAAATGCGGGTTCTTATGAACTTTCTTGAGAATGAGGGTGCTATGTTTCAGGATTTTATATCAACAGTTGAGCAGGGTGGGGGTTATTTAATAGAAAAATATGGAGAAAGAGACTCTTTTGGAGAAATTCATATAAGTGAAAATAAAAGATTATATGCTTCTAGGATTAAATCCGCAGCAAGTGAATGGAATATAATACAGGATACTGCAAAGCTTCATTTAATAAAGTCAATAGATAATGTTATTGAGATTGTTAAACACAAATATGGGAAGGGAACTCGCACATCTGAATTCCTTATTGAAGAATACAAAGGCATAAGCAAACAGTTATCTGCAAGTAAGGAAGGATATGTGCCTCATTACTTATTAGATGTGGTTGGTAAATCTTTAAGTATGCACGAGAGATTAGCGAAAATAGAGTCTGGAGATGTAACATCTTTAGACAATGTTCTAAATGAATATAGAAGTGAAGTGCAAGGTATTAATGCTAATTTAATGACTAGATTGAAAAAGAAATCTAAAGTTGACCAAGAATATTTCTCAAGGAATCCTATATTATATGCTCAAAAATATGTAGAGCAAGTTGCAAGTTTTAACCATAGGTCTTTTGTAGAATTAAGTTATATTAAAAATCTTAAGAAGTTAACGAATGTTATCCTAAAGAATCCCGATTCTAAAGAAGCTAATGCTGCTGCTGTATTTAAAAATGTATTAGGAGATACGAGGGAAAAGGCTTTAGGGAATGAAAGAGCGGATACCAATGAAACAGCTAAGAATATAACTAGAATATTAACATCTATGCAATTTGTATCAAAACTTGGATGGTCAAGTAGAGGTGCTTTAAGAAATAAGACTCAAAAACTGTTAAACTTTGGTCACTTTGGTGGATTGGCTTGGATGGATGCTCATAATGAATTTAAAAATAATCCAGCATATAAGCTGGCGATGGAAGAACAATTAGACAAGCATGGTTTACAATATCTAGATATTAGTAAGGTTACTGAGGGCGCATTGTCTCAAACTGATTTAATTGCCCATGGAATTGATTTTAAAGACGGGCAAGTCCAAAGGAGTCAAGAATCAAGTTTCCTTCAGGGTACTGCAAAAGCATTTTCTAGTGTGGCTGAGGCATCATCTGTATTTACTAAAGCAGTTGAAAATAATAACAGAAGAAGTACTTTTAATATAGCATTCCATAAAAGGCTTAAATATTTAAAGAAAACCGACCAGTATTCTGGTTGGGGGCTTGAAGGTGAAACTGGACAAGCTCTAAAGAAAAGTATGTACAATCAGGCTGGTATTTACGCATCCAACATGACAAGACTTTTACATTTTGAATATTCTAAATTTGCTAAGGCTGATATTCTATCTGGTAATGTTGGTTCTGTTTTAGGTCAATTTCAACATTATGCATTATCTTATGCTGATTTACAATATCAAGTAATAAAGGATTTTGCTAAAGCGGTAAAAGCTGGTGACTATAAAGGTCAAGAGACTGGAAGGGTAATAAGATATGCTATGCTTTATTCAATTAATGAAGCTATGTCAATACTTGGGAATACAGATTTTACTTCATATATACAAAACGATACTCTTGAAAAAGTAAAACAACTAGAACATTTTTTAATGGGAGAGACAGTAGGTAAAAAGGTAAGGAGAAAAATCCTTCCTAAGAAAAATTTACTTCATCCAGGAAAAAAGCCAAATAAAAAACAAATAGAACAAGCGAAGAGAGATGCATTTTATGGTAAGGGAATTGTTGGAATAGCTGGTTTAGTCCCTATATCAGATTTAATAGAAATTCATAATTTAGGGGCGGCAGCTGGTTATTGGGAGATGCTTGCAAAAGAAAAATCAACAGCTGCTTGGCTTGCTGGTTTTAGAAAATATAAAAAAATAGATAATGCAGAGTTTGTAAAAGAAGTAGCTGGGATGGGGAGTATTGAATTAGAAAGAATATTAACTAGGACATTACCAGCATTAAGACATAATAATCCTCTATGGTCTGCTGTTAGGGCTGAATTTGGTCTATATCCAGGGACAACTACAATGGGATTCAAGACAAGGGATTTACATAAAAAATATATTAGAAAGAAATCTAAGGCTAAGAAAGGCAAATTCAAACAAAGAGGCACAAGAAGTGAGAAAGCACAAAAAGCTATTGATGCACTCTCTCACTTTTAAAGGAATAAGTGTTAATTATACTTGTGCGATTTTTCTATTTTATTTAGTAGTTCTTCCATTTTTACAAATTTTTCATCAAAATACAAAGAAATGTCCATTAATAAATCTCGCAATTCTTGAAAATCAGAGTATTCAGCGTTTACATTAATCTTTTCACGAATTTCATTAATACTATTCATTTTATCTAGTATTGAATTATCAATATAATTTACTTTCTTTACTGTTTCCATTTTCTATCAGCCTGTATTATTCGTTGTCCGTATAAAGCAATACATATAGCATCGGCTGTTTTTAAAGTAGCCTTTACATTACTTTGCTCTGTTGCAATCTCTTTCAATTTCCTTTTCCTTTCTTGTTTCACTTTAGGCAATTCACCGAATGTCTTTTGCCATGTTTGTGGTGTTACAAGTTCTGTTTTTATTCCGAAAGCACAAAGAATACCTCTCCATATTCCGTAATTCATACCGAATTTAAAAGCAGAACTTCTTCCATCTGTAGGGAAAGCATGGACTTTCTCCAAAAAACAATGAATGTATGGTGATTCTGATTTTAGCATACTTATAAAGCCAGCCATTTCTTCTATCGTATCAGGACAACTGTGGGCGGTAAATATTTTAGCACCAAAATCATATATGTTTGATTTGATAATGCACATACCACCGCCCTTTCCAGGGTCAATCCCCACTACGAGGCTTGCCAAAGAGCCAGTTTTTCTTTTTATCATTTTTCCACTTTTTCCCATGACTATAATTTCTCCCGTAATATTCTCTTATTGCACATTGATAACATATTTGTAATGTAGTATTGCTAAAGTATGAGTGATATTCATAATATTTATCATCTTTAAAATCCACTTTGCACATTTGACAATGCTCTGTCGTTGCTAATCTTTGTTTTATTTCTATCGTTACCATTATCTGTTCTTGCTTCGTCTGAATTCATATAGAATTTACATTTGCTGCCATTGAATCCCATAACATAAGTTCCTACCTTGCCATACCTAGCTTTATCACATATAACTTCTATTTCATATTTATTATATTTATCATCATTAAAATTGTATCCATAAAATACTAATAATGCTGTTTCTGCTGTTTGTTCTATCGTTCCACTTTCTGCAAAGTCTGCTAATCTAGGTCTTGGCTCTATTCTCTTTTCAATTTCTCTATTTAATTGGGATACTAATACCCCAGCACAATTTTCTTTCTTACATACCCATTTATATTCTGTTAATATTTCCTCTATTTCAAATCTTCTATCTTTACTTGTTTTGTTTTCTACTTTTATTAATTGTATATAATCATCAACAACTACATCTGGCTTCTCTCTTTGTATTTCACGCATAGCATCACCTAAAGTGCGTATGTCATCATACATTATTAGATTACTTAATTTATCTTTTAAGTTATCAGCCATCATTTCTATTAATTGCATTCTACCTTCTTCAATATCACCTACTCTTAAGTCTTCATATTTCAAATCTGTACTTTCCATTATCATAAACTTCTTAATCATTTCTACATTTGACATTTCTCTGTTAAATACCATTACTCTGTAACCTTGATTTAATAAACTGGCTACAATATTGATAGTTAGTGTCGTCTTACCATGCCCAGGTCTACCTCCTATTACTGTGACTTCCTTTCTTGTCATTCCACCTGCTATATTATCTAATTGAGGATACCCAAATTTTATAATATTCTTTCCAGTTTTAAGCGTATCTATAGTTTCATTTATAACAGTCCCTATTTCTTTCTTTTTACTTGGTGCTATTTCTAATAATTCGTTTACAAGTAATGCATGATTATGTAACATAGTTTCTACATTATCTTCAGACTCTTGAAATCCAGTATTATACAATTCATATGCTGATTTTATTGATTGTCTTTTGATAAACTTTTCCCATACAATTCTAGCATAGTTCTCTGCGTTTGCTGTTGTAGGTACTTGTTCTGGTAAACCAGTTAAGTAGTATAGTGATAAGCCTTCATCTGAATATTTATCAGATTCTTTAATCCTATCACCTACTGTTACTATATCTATTGTTTCTCCTTGCCTATGCATATCACTCATTATTCCCCACAGATTCTTATTCTTACTATGGTAAAATGCATCTCTATCTCTTATCCATCCATTACATCTTTCAAATACACTAGCACCATCAGTCAAAACAGAACCTAAAACAGCTTCTTCTGCCTCAGTTGAGTGTGGGTATACTTTTATTGGGGCTTCCATAATTGCTCCTGTGTGTTAATTGGTTCATAATTCGTTATTACTAATTCATTTTTATAGTCATCTCCTGTCATTTGTCCTGCATATTTAATAGGTATCTTTTTAATATAAAATTCCTTATAAGTATCATTCACATAATCATGGTCATCATAAGAAACCATAAATTTTCCATTTGCATTATCTACCTTTTTACACATTTGATATAAAGCATCATGGTCATCCATATCTAAAGAATGAACATAGTAGTCTCCCCTTTCTCCTGCTATAACATAAGGAGGGTCAAGATACCAAAAATCATCTTCTCTTGGTGGATATCTATGTAATAATTCTCTGAAATCCAGATTTTCTATCATTGTATTCTCTAATTTTTGCTTACTTGTTTTTAAACAATTCCACATTTCTTCATTCCATTCAGATTCTTTACCTATTGGATTTTGGTAGTTTGTATTAAAGGCATTCTTTATGATGTAGAAATATTTAGCAGCTCTTTGTGGGTCTGGCATATTTTCATACATCAACTCATCCTTTAACTCTGTTTTAAATTCATCATACAGAGTTCTACTTTTCAACAGAGATTCACATTCAAACATAAATTCATCATAACGCTTAACAACTGACATATACATATTTATTAAGTCATTATGTTTATCATTTAATATATTAAGTTCTGCTTTGCCTTTCCTGAAAAACATACTGCCACCACCTAGAAATACTTCAATATATCTTCTGTGAGAAGGAATCATAGGTATTAACTTTCTGCCTAATTCAAATTTTCCACCCATATAAGGAATTATTACTGGACATTCAAACCATCTAGGGTCAGGCATCGTTATAGCTCTCCATCCAATCTAGTAAGAATTTTCTAGCCATATTTTTACTAATTTCAAAAGTTTCTACAAGATAACCAGTTGCTCCAAACATATTAGTTTCCCCAGACTCTCTTAATTCTTCTAGGTATTCAAATACATCTTCTTTCATTTCATCATATTGCCAATCTACTTGTGCTTCTTCTATTACATCCATCATTTCACTTTTCATTTACTTCTCCTTTTTAAAGTTAGGCTCAATGGTTTTTGGTTTATTTAAGTGTTTATATTTTGAGAATATCCTAAACAAACATTTATTGAGCCTTAAATTTTTGTGGCTAGTTTTTCCCAGACCTTCAAGAGCAGAAAATACTATGCTCATCTTGATTAGTTTCGAAACCTGCAAGGATTTTAAGGTTATACTAGCCACAATTTAAAATGCACAAGTTTTCGCTTGAGTGGTACTTGTGTAGTTTATTTTCACCTCAAGACATTCCACACAACATCAATAATTACCCCTGTATCTATGGACACCACATACACCATAGTTTGTTAAGGAATAATGAATACAGGGAAATAAATGGGCGAACATTGTAGTTGTGGATAATACATGACCAATCAAATAACAAAAAAATCATATATATCACTGCTCGCCCAATAGCGTACTCGATAGCATTGCTCTCTGACGCTTAAACCTACGCAGCAGCTTTGGCTGCCCATTTCTTGACATTAGGAAATATCTCTTTTTCCAATCTATGAGTAGATTGATAGTATCTATTCATTTTATGTGATGCAAGGTAAGTTGCTGTATTTAAGAGACCCCAATAGTCCTTTGGCTTATTGGCAATAAGATACTGAACTAGATATTCAGACATTTGGCTTGGAAATAACTTTACAAGTTTCATTATATCAGATTCTCTTAGTTTAGTATTTACAAGCATATCGAATTCATCACCAATCTCCATGCTTCTGTTTATTGTTTTTTCTATTGCTTCATCTAACTTTTCTAAGTTCTTATTGTTTATATTATGTTTAAAATTAGTTTGACCAAGTGTTACTCCTATCACAAGACCATTACTACATACTAATCTAAAGGCACCAGCAAGTACATGAACTTGAAGACTCCCATCATAACTATTCTTAAGAATAATCTCAGGATTCAAGACATCGCCTTTTGATACTTCTATTTTCTTATCTGGGATTATCCATTTCCATATTGATTTTTCACCTTTTCCAAGACTTACTGATTCTTTTAGTTCTGCTTTATGTTTATTAAGAATAGGTACTGCTGTGTCTATTATTTCCTTATTAGTTACTACTCTGTATTCATCTGTCATACAACTGAGTATTTCATTTGTATCTTCTCTTATAATAAATTTATATCCAGTTTCTAATCCATGTTTACTATAGTTTTCTACTGCTGGTACTTCTTTAACATTGAATAATGTATCTGTTAACATTAATCCTCCTTAATTTTAATTACAGATGGCGGTTTACCATGTCGTAATAGTTCATTTTTACTAATTGTACCTCTATTTTTGCTATGATTTAATACTATTTGAGATAGATATTTAAATCCTTTACCAGAATATACTGATTTTTTGTTTTCCAAATATCTCTGTATAGACCAGTCTACTATCTCATCTGGCACTTTAGATATAGTTTGCCAAAAATAATATTCTTTTATTAGTGTATTATCGCTTTCTATACTAGTTTTTATAAGATTTATTACTTTTCTAATCAATTTCTTTGTATATCTAGACCTTTGTCTCTTTAATTCTAATATTTTTTTACTTGGATTGAATGGTGCGTCATCACTATAGCCACAACAAGGGCATTTCATTACTTATTTTCTCTATATTTTACTTCAGTCCTACATCTTTTACATTTTTTACGCATTCTTAAATAAACTTCTCCATAGAATTTACCACATTTACATCTCGGATTCTTTATAGTCATTCTTCTCCTCTATATCCTATTGATTGAATCATATTGACTTTCTTTTTTATCTTTTCTTCTTTCATTGTATTATGTTCATCTGCTGTTGTTGGTTCTCCATCAAGAGCAGTTTGAGCAAGGTCTTCAATCATTCCATAATTATCTCTTAAATCACAACATTCAATAATTTCTTTTAAAGCATCTTCATACCATCTTATCCTTGTTTCAAGTTCTCTTACAGTTCCTGCTATATCATTATTACCTTCTTCATAAGCTTGTTCACATTTAATACATATTCCGCCTTTTTCTAATGTTGGTTTATCGCACCAATGACATGAAAATGGAGTCGGCATTATTCTTTCTTTTGCGTTTCTTGTTTAAACATATTCTTAATTGCTTCTCTATTCCCAGCCATATTTTTTGCAATATTATATTCGTCTATATTATCATCTACTATTTCATTCAATTTACCAAATGCTTTATCGTGTCTATTATCTCTCATTTCTTTATGTGCTTCCAAAAATCCTTCAGCCATACGAGTACTTCCTAATTCTTCTATCAATTCCTTTTTCAATCCATTTTCACATAAATAATGAATATGACTCATTCTACCCATTCTACTTGCCATCTATCTTTTTTTCTATTCTATTTAATCTCCATAAGGCACTAAGTAACATTGCAAGCATCATTAACATAGTAAATTCCCAATATGGAAAATATTCTGTACTGAATAAGGCTTCCCAGTAATATCTCATTCTATTTCTCCTTAAATGCAGGTTCTAAAAACTTTTTAATTCCTTTTTTAATTTTTATCCAAAAGATGTCTTCTTTTCCTCTGAAATTATTAGGAATATTCTTTCTTTTTTTCATTTTAACCTCGTTGTTGGTTAATCCATTGTCCAGCTAAAGATACCATCATGGCAATCATGAAGATAGCTATAGCCCAGAATACAAGACCAATACCTAGTACAAGTAAATTGGCTATCCACTCTGCTATATCAAACATTATCATTTTCACTCCCTATTTAATTTAATTAGAGGATGCTCTTAGTTTAGCCAACCAAGATGAAATAATGAGTATCTTTTGTCATCATTTTTTAACATCCTCTAAAGTTTTATTACTTCTGTGTCTGCTGAAATTATTGTTTTTCCATTCATTTGTCCACTCTCAGAATCTGTTATTATGACCTTTGCATTAGTTTCACATTCTAATAATACGCCTACTATACTGTGTGTTGTAAAGAAATCTCCAGGCTTTAAACTTTTTAGATATACTTTACCTTTAGATGGTTTCCATACAGGCTTATCTTTTAAAGCTTTAGCCGCTAAATTCTTTATTTTTTTAGGAGTTATTAGTTTTTTCATAGATTTTATTAATTTTATAAAGTTCATGTAATAATTCATCATACTTTACTTTTTCTTTTTCATCTTTCTCATATTCTTTACGATTATGCAGAGCTTGCATTAACAATTCAACATCTTCTTGTTTCTCAAATACTAATACTGGTACTTGCATAGATTTTGCCATAATTTCCTTATTGTTTTAATATAGGGCAAGAATACGCCTGACAGCTATTTTAGACAGGATTCCGAGTACTCACGCTACAATATTCTTACCCTACATATTATTGATGGTTAACTAGAAAGGTAAATCGTCTCCAGAAACTTCATCTGATGTTAATGCAACACCATCTGACCATTGAAATGCATCGAATACTTTCCATACATATCTTTGTTCACCATCCTTGACGTACTCTTCTTTATTTAATTTGATAAAGCATGGTCGTCCTATGATATCTTCTTCTTCTACTATGGCTAGTTGTGTATTCCCATTCTTATCTGTTGGGAAAACAACACCTAAGTGTTCAAAGAATTCTTTATACTTACGATTTTTCCAACCCTGTCCTTCTGGTGGATTTGGAGTTAGCCAAATACCAGTTGAACTAAATCTCTTACTCTTCATGAATGAAGCTGAGACTTCAGTTGGTGTGCCATCTTCTTCTAAGGCTTGATGTAGTTCACCATCGCCATTCTTTATCATCTTTGGCACTTTCGTAGACGTTACTTCATCTGCGACAAGAAATGTCACATTGAAGACTGTTTGTTCACCAGCTTTTGTTTCTAACTCTTTTGATTCAAGTCCTGAAACGTGAGCTGGGTAAACACCAGCAACTATAGGAATCATCCCATCAGTAGCTTCGTTAAATGTAGTATCTGCTAGATTTATCATTTATTATTACCTTTATTTTCTATTGTGTATTCATTTACCAATTCATTGAATTCGGTCTTTAATTGAGTCATTTTTGTACTGTACTTATTACCTTTAAGTCCTTGAAAATACAACTGAGGAGTTACATAACCACCATTGGCAGTTTTCATAACTCTTTTTGTACCTCTACGTCTCGTAGACACAAGTCCTTTGTCCTGCATTTCCTCTATTGCTTTCTTTGAAAGAACGCCAGATTTTTGCAGTTCCTCGGCTTCATTTACTGTTAGTTTTCCCATTATTTTTCTCCTTCTTTAATGAGGTCTTCGGGCATAGGAAACTGCCCATTTTCTTCTATTGTAAAAGAATTATAACTAGGGTTAATAGATAATTGAGAACCATTATCAGTTTCAAAACACATCATGTTCTTTCCACCAAATGATTTAGTTCCTTTATATACTACCCTGTTGAATATCTTTCCATCACTAGTGCCTACAGAATATTCAACACCTTCATTCAATAATCCTTCTTGCATTATTGATTCTATTTGTTTCATTTTGACAACCTTTCTAGTTTTGCTAATGCTGCTTTGTAATTCGATGTATTTATTTCTTGACTTTCTATCTTCTTTACTATTGTATATTCAGTATCTTTATCTATCTTTGATGCTGTTGTTACAAGTTTTTCGTATTGATTATCATCAAGTGTAGGGTCTTCGCTTCTATAAACATCTGCTGCGATATCCATATAGACATTAAGTGCTTTCTTCATACAATCTGTGTTAGCAGACTTAATATCATTACCAATATCTACAAATTTACTTGAGTCTCCAGATTTAGTTTGTATTCTATGAGCTGCAACCATATCACCTTCTCTCCATAATCCATTATCCAGCCATTTCAATCTTCCATGTACTACATATGCGTTGCTACCTAATGCTTCACCCTTAATGATAGTCCAAGACCAGCCTGGAAATTGTTCATTTGCCATATTCTTCATATAGCTAAGTTCAACATAATCAAAACCTTGCTTCTTCTTTATTAATCCTTTAGGTGTTTCTATCTTTCCTATTTTTTTGTGCTGTTCTGTTATTTTGCCTAATGATGCATTAACCACATCAAGCGATAATGAACCATTGTTACTTAATGTCATACTTGTTTCTGACATTTATGCTCCTTTTGTTTCTATACTAAGATTATCACAATTTTTACAAGTTCTTCTTTCTAATCCATAAGTAGGAAGATGCTTATAAAACAAAATTCCACCATCTGTTCCTATTTCCCATGTTTTTTTACATTTAAGACAATATCTTAATGAACCCCATTTTCTATTTGGATAATTTTTCAATTATATACCTTTACAGTGTATATCTTTAAATCCACAGTAACGACATTCCCAATTTTCCATAGGGACACCATAATCCCCAACAACCATATTTTCTGAGGTAGTATCTTCACTATATTCATTAAGTTCTTCCCAATATTCCATTGCTCTTTCTATCCAATGTGATGCATCAACGTATTCCTCTCTTAATGCACTTGTATCTTTATTGTACCAAAGCAATGACATTTCTAAAATAGCATCAACATCTAATTCCTTACTTAATGCTTCTAAATAAGTTGCAAGCTGCATATTATAATTAGGATTTCCTTTAGGGTCTGGTTTTCTACCAAACTTCATTCTCCACTTATAACTAGCGCAGGTTTTGATGTCCATTACTTTTAAATTGCCATTTGTTTTATCTAAAATGCCAATATCGAGATGTCCTACCACGTTTAAATCTGGTAATTCCACTCTTTTTTCCATCATTATACTATAATCTTTAT
>Ga0208013_1001314_pt1 | contig 11749 bp, 18 predicted proteins | sample 16_taG_FD_184091 | JGI IMG/M metagenome (GOLD analysis project Ga0208013, IMG submission 184091) | Marine viral communities from the Subarctic Pacific Ocean - 16_ETSP_OMZ_AT15313 metaG (SPAdes) (version 2) | ecosystem: Environmental > Aquatic > Marine > Oceanic | place: Pacific Ocean | collected...
GTTTCTTTATCAATATCGCAAAATTGGCTAATAGGGTATAATATCAGTTTAAGTTCAAACTAAAACCAAAAAAAATGAAAATAAATGAGTTAAAAGTTAGTGAAGAAAATCCTAGAATTATTAAGGATAGAAAATTTAAAAAATTAATTCAAAGCATAAAAGATTTTCCTGAAATGTTAGAGTTAAGGCCAATAGTAATAGATGAAAACAATATAATTTTAGGGGGAAATATGCGATATAGAGCTTGTATTGAAGCTGGATTAAAGGATGTTCCTGTAAAAATAGCTAAGGGGTTATCTGATAAACAAAAAAAGGAATTTACAATAAAAGATAATGCAAATTTTGGGGAATGGGATTGGGATATTTTAGGAAATGAATGGAACACTTATAATTTAGATGATTGGGGAGTTGATGTTTGGCAAAATATAGATGATCAAAAAGAATGGATTGGAATGCCTGAATTTGAAATAAAAGAAGAATCATTTCAAATAAAAATACATTTTGAAACTGAAAAAGATAGAGGGGATTTTGAGAAAGAATATAAAATTAAATATAGAAAAAAAGGCACAAGAACTTGGAGTACTTGGTGGCCTTACAAAGAACAAGAAGATACAAAAAATTTAAAATATGAAAGCTAGGAAAAATGAATTGTCCCCTGTATTAAATAGAAAACTTTTTGAAATAGCACCCCCTAATATTAATAAAAAGGATTGGTTAAATTTTAGAAATAAATATAATGCGGCAACAAATTTAGAGTTTAATGAGATGCCAATTCAATTAGATGTAGAGCTAAATAGTATTTGTAATTTAAAATGTCCATTTTGTATACAAGGCGTAAGGGATATGGGTAATAATTATTTAGGCTATGATTGTTATAAAAAAATAATTAATGAAGCGATAATTTTTGGGGCAAAAAGTTTAAAGTTAAATTATCAAAATGAACCATTAATTGTAAAAGATTTAGAAAAATATATTGTGTATGCAAAAAATAAAGGGATATTAAATGTATACATGAGTACAAATGGAATTTTATTATCAAAAAAAAGATCCCAAACATTAATTGATAGTGGGATTACTAAAATTTTTATAAGTATTGATGCTTGTTCTAAAGAAATATTTTTGAAACAACGAGAAAGTAATATGTATGAGAAAATTGTTAAAAATATTTTAGGATTTATAGAATTAAGAAATTCATTAAATTTACAATATCCTTTAATAAGAGTGAATTTTTTAAAAACACAAATCAATAAACATGAAGAAGAAAAGTTTATTAAATTATGGCAAAATAAAGCAGACATGATAATTATTCAAGAAATGAATGAATTGATAGATATAGAAAGTGAATATTTTATAAAAAAAGATAAAAAAAATTATAGATGTTCATTCCCTTTTAAACAATTAGTAATAAACGCTACGGGAGACATATTACCTTGTTGTTGTATGAATGGTATAGATTTAAAATTAGGGAATATAAATAACATGACTTTAAAAGAAGCTTGGAATTGTAATAAAATGAAAGAATTAAAAAATTTACATAAATTTGGGGATTACAAAACGAATCCTATCTGTAAAAGATGTATTGATGGCAAATAAATATCCAATTTATATACCATCAAAAGGAAGATGTGATGTTTCTTATACTGCTAAACTTTTTATAGAAGATAAAGTTGATTTTAAAATAGTCGTAGAACCTCAAGAGTATAATGAATATTGTAAAAAAATAGGGAATAAATATATTTTATCTTTACCAAAAGATAATCAAGGTTCAATATATTCTCGACTTTGGATACGAGAACATTCAATTCAAAATGGATATGATAGACATTGGCAATTTGATGATAATATTAAAATATTTAGAAGATTACATAAAGGAAAAAGAATAAAATGTAATGCTAATATAGGGATAGAAGTTATTGAAGATTTTACCGATAGATATAAAAACATAGCATTGTCAGGATTTAATTATACTTTTTTTGTAATGAATGAAAGAAAGAGCCCATTTGTTAAAAATTGTCATTGTTATTCTGCTTTTCTTTTAGATAATAGAACAGAATATAAATGGAGAACTAAATGGAATTATGATGTTGATATATGTTTACAAATTGTAAATAGTGGATATCATTGTACAGTGCAATTTAATGCGTTTACAGTTGATAAATGTGCGACAATGACAGTAAAAGGAGGACATACATCTTCATATAATATATTAGACACAAGATATAAAGGTGCGATGGAATTAAAAAAACAATGGCCTCAATATGTAAAAGTAGTAGAAAAATATGGAAGATGGCATTTTAGTATAAAAAATGCTTGGAGGGATTTTAAACAACCATTAATTAGAAGAACTGATATTGATTGGAATAATATAAAAAATAAAAAATATAATATTAAGTTAAAAAAAATAAATAATATAAAAAATAAAAGTTTAAAAAAATGGTATAATAATTTCTAATAAAAAAATTAAAAATGGGGAAAGGTAGAAAAAAATTACCTACTAAAATTAAAGAAATGCAAGGCACATTAGATGTTTCAAGGGCTGTTATTAATGAAATGCAAATTGATAAATGTAATGAAATTCCTATTGCCCCTGAATGGTTATCTGAAATAGGGAAAGAGGAATGGTATAAAGTAACCAATCAATTGTTTAATCTACAAATGCTGCATCAAATTGATTTGCAATTAATAGCAGCTTATTGTAATGAGATGAGTTTATACATTGAAACTGAAATTAAATTAAGAGATAAAGGAAGGATTCAGGTGTTTAAGAATACAGATGGATCTATAAAACATGCTCAAGCAGTTCCATTTCAAAAGATAGCAAAGGATGCTTTAGATAGAGCAATAAAATTAGCTACTCAATTTGGATTTACTCCAGTAGCAAGAGCAAGTATAAATGCTCCTAAAATCACAAACAATACGCAAATAAATTATTTTGATTAGTGCCTAAATATTATTTTGATAAAGAAGCAGCAGATAGAGCTACTAGCTTTATTGAGAAATTCATAACTCATACCAAGGGCGAACTAGCTGGGCAGTCATTGATTTTGGAAAAATGGCAAAGGGAAATAGTGGAAAAAATATTTGGATGGAAGAATAAAAAAACTAATCTTAGGCAATATAGAACGGTTCTTATTATCGTAGGGAGAAAGAATGGTAAAACAACTTTAACAGCTGGGATTGCTTTGTATATGCTTTTTGCAGATAATGAAAGGGGAAGTGAAATTTATGCAGCGGCAGGAGACAGAAGTCAAGCAGGATTGGTACATGATATTGCAAAAGGAATGGTATTAAATAATTCAGAGCTAACTAATAGGGCAAAGATATTAAGAAATTCAATCGTAAACGAAAGCAAGGGAAATTACTTTCAAGCTATAAGTTCGGAGAGTAAAACAAAAATGGGATTTAACGCAAATTGTGTAATTTTTGATGAGCTTCATGTTCAGCCGAATAGAGATTTATGGGATACACTTTTAACTTCAACAGGATCAAGACGCCAACCCTTAGTTGTAGCAATAACAACTGCTGGGTATGATAAGCAAAGTATCTGTTATGAAATATATGATTATGCAAAAAAAATAATAGATGGAAGTATAAAGGATGAAAGTTTTTTACCTGTAATTTATGAAGCAGATGAGGAAGATGATATTTCAATAGAAGAAACATGGAAGAAAGCCAACCCTAATTATGGGACCAGTTTAAAAAAGGAATATATGGAGAGGGAAAGTAAAAAGGCAGAAACCCTTCCAAGTTATATGAATACATTTAAAAGATTACATCTTAATCTATGGACCACAAATGAAACCAAATGGATGGGAGATAAAGATTGGATGGAATGTAAAGGGGAGTTAGGAGAGTTATCTAATATGGAATGTTGGGGAGGTTTAGATTTGGCTTCAACTAGAGATATAACTGCTTTTGTATTATTATTTAGAGTGAATAACATCTTTAAAATAAAACCTTATTTCTTTGTGCCAAGAGATAATGCTAAAGCTAGAGGAGATAGAGATGGAGTAGATTATATGAGTTGGATAACTCAAGGATATATGATTGCAACTGAGGGGAATGTTACTGACTATTCATTTGTAAGAAAAAAAATAAATGAGTTATCTAAAAAATATAGGATTCAAAGTATTGCCTATGATAGATGGAATGCATCCCAATTAGTTATTGACTTAGTTGGAGATGGGGCAAATATGTCACCTCTAGGGCAGGGATTTGCAAGTTTATCCGCCCCTACAAAAATGATGGAAAAACTTATCTTATCAAAAGAAATACAGCATAATGAAAATCCTGTATTAAGATGGATGATTGGAAATGTTCAATTAGAAGTAGATGCTGCCGATAATCATAAGCCAAGTAAGAAAAAATCAAAAGAGAAAATAGATGGGGTGGTAGCCACTATTTGTGCATTAGCCGAATATATGAGTGAGGAGAAAGAAGGAGATAGTGTATATGATAATCGAGGGCTTTTAATATTATGATAGAATTAAAAATATTAGCTTTATTAACTCCAAATGGATTTGATGATAGATTTTGGAAGTATGCAAAGGAAACTAAAACTTATGTGGAGGCGTATGAAAAAACTGAAATTGAACATGAAAAGCATTTTGGAAAGCGTAAATATTCCGATTACAATAGCTATACAACAAGTAGAAATAAAAGATTAAAAAAACACAACCGAGTTGGATAATATTACTTATTTGATTTCGTATAATTGCAAAATTCCTAAAAATATATAGAATTGGCAATCACTGATTTCTTTACAAACTTATTTAAAAAACCTGAAAAAAGAGATTTTATTTCTGCAATGAATGCTATTAGTAGAGGTGCAAGTAGTGGAGTTTCGGTTGATAAAAATACTGCTTTAACTTTTACAGCTGTTTGGAGTGCGGTTAGATTACTCTCCGAATCCATTAGCATTCTTCCTATTAATATTTATCAAAGAGAAAAAAATGGGGATAAAACATTAGCTCTTAACAATCCATCTTATTATTTATTACATAATGAACCAAACAATTATATGAGTTCGGTGGCATTTTTTGAAAAAATAATGATGGATCTCTGCCTTTCAGGGAATTCTTATGTGCATATAGTTAGAAGCCCAAGAGGATTAGTTCAAGCATTGATTCCGTTGAATGCACAAGATATTAAAGTAAAAATAAATGAGGGGCAGATTTTTTATCATAATGAGAATAGTGATGTAGTTTTAGATGATTATGATGTTCTCCATTTTAAAGGAGTTAGCCAAGATGGAATTATGGGGCTTTCACCTATTACCCAAAATGCAAACGCTATTGGATGGGGTATGGCATTGGAAGAATATGGCTCAAAATATTTCACCAACTCTGCTAAATTAAGCGGAGTATTGGAAACAGATAGAGCTTTAAGTGAGGAAGCGATAGATAGATTAAGAAATTCATTCTCAAATACTTATAATAGCTTGCAAAACGCTCAATCTACTGCTATACTTGAGGAAGGATTGTCTTTCAAACCCATAACGATTAGTCCAGAACAGAGCCAGTTTTTGGCAAGTAGAATTTTTAGCATAACCGAGATTGCAAGGATGTTTAATATTCCAACATTTATGTTGCAAGAACATTCAAAAAGTTCTTTTAATAATATCGAATCATTAAGTCAAAGCTATGTAACCTATACTTTAATGCCTTATATAAGAAGAATGGAAAGTGAAATAAATAGAAAATTATTTAAGACAAATGAAAAAGGGAAATTATTTGTGGAATGGAATGTAAATGGATTGCTAAGAGGAAATATAAAAGATAGAAATGATGCGTATAAAACAGGAATAAATAATGGATTTTTAAGCATAAATGAGATTAGAAGAAAAGAAAACATGAATAGTATTCCAGATGGGGATAGCCATTATATGCCATTAAACATGACAACAATAGATAAATTAGAAGAAGATGCCAGCTGAGGAATGCAATAACGGATTATGGAAATGGGGTGAAACAGGGGAATGCAAATATGATTCTCAGGAGGAAGCTGAAGAAGATAATAAAGAATATAATGAGGAATCCGAAAATAAAGAGGAAATAAATACGGAAATAGAAGTGCAAGTGGATGAAGAATTTGAAAAAGATGAATCCTTTTATGATACAGAAAGAAATAAACCTTTTCAAAAAGAGGTAAAAGATATTTGGACAAAAACAATAACTATGGAAAAAAGATATTTTAACATTGATACCAGAACTGAAAAAAGAGAAGATGGCTCAACAACCATAACAGGACATGCTGCTGTATTTAACCAAATGAGTAGCGACTTGGGAGGATTTCGAGAAATCATAGCAGATAATGCTTTTGAAAATGTATTAGAAGATGATGTAAGAGCTTTGGTAAACCATGATCCCAATTTATTATTGGCAAGGACTACAAGCGGAACTCTAAATTTAGAACAAACAGATGAAGGATTGCAATATACATTTGATGTTCCTGATACAACTTATGGTAGAGATTTAGTAATTTCAATGGAACGAGGTGATATAACTCAAAGCTCATTCGCATTTACGATTGAGGACGATAGCTGGGAAACAACTGAGAATGGAGAAGTTAGAACAATTAATAAGGTAAAAAGATTGTATGATGTTTCTCCAGTAACCTACCCCGCTTATCCTGATGCAGATGATTTAACATTAGCTCAGCGTTCATTGGCTGTATATAAAGAAAAAGAGGAAAACAAGAAGCAGGAAAAAGATTTAGTAAAAAGAAGTTTGCTAAAATTAAAGATAGAATTAAAGAAAAGAAAGTAATAAATTAAAAAAAAAGAAAAATGAAAAGTATAGAACTTAAAGAATTGCGTTCTGAAACTTTAGGAGAATTGGAAGTAATCCAAAAAACTGCTGAAGCTGAGGAAAACCGTGATTTGACAGAGGAGGAAAATACAACTGTTGATGCCCTATTGGCAAAGGCAGATGATTATGCTTCCAAAATTGAAAGAGCTGAGAAGATTGAAAAATCATTAAGAGATGCTGCTAAAGTTAGCGGAGCATCAGTTCAAACAATAAACACAGAGAAAACAACAAGAGGATGGAGCTTATTTAAAGCCATCAATGAAGTTAGAAAAGGAACTTTAACAGGTATTGAAGCAGAAATGCATCAAGAAGCTGAAAAAGAAAACAGAGGAGCTATTGAAGGTATTGGAATGCCAGCTTTTATGACAGAAAAAAGAGCTTATGTAGATCAAGGAACTTCAGCTATTGCACCATCTGTAACTACTGCTTTTGCAGATGCTTTAGTAGAAGGTGGATTGTGGAATAATGTTGGCCTTACAAATTTAGGCAATATGAGTGCAGATACTATTGTGCCAATTACAGGAGCTAATGCGGTTGAATGGGCAGCTGAAAATGCAGCTGGTACAGATACTTCTGCTGATTTTGGGAAAGTAACTTTAACTCCAAATAGAGTAAATGGATATTCTAATGTGTCTAATGTAATTATTGCTCAAAATGGAGGGGCAGCAGAGGCAGCTATTATGAGAGATATGGGGAGACAAGTTAGTGCTGTTATAGACACTAATATGTGGGCTTCTGGCACTGCTCCAGCAGCAGGCCCAGCAAACATTGTATCAACATCAGGAGTTTTAACATTTACAGAAGCGGCATCAACTGATCCAGCTTCCGATATGCTTGAAGCTATCCAAACTATTGCTGATGATCATGGATTAGATGGAAATCTTGGATTTGTAAATTCTTTTGTAGGATATTCTGCAATCAAATCTGATGCCTTAGTTGGCTCAGTAAGTCCATTATATAAAGATGATATGTTAGCTGGTTATCCTGGCTACTTCTCATCAGCACCAGATGCAACAGCAGGAACATCATTTGATGGTATGTTCGGTGATTTTAGCCGTATATTCTTCGCCTCATTTGGTCCTACTTCTATTTTGGTGGATCCTTACAGTGCTGCAACAAATAATGCAACAAGATTAGTTCTTAATCAGCATTATGATTGGGGATTAGCAAGTGGAGCTTCGTTTGTTAAATATACAGCTTTACTATAATAGTTAGGAATTAATAATTTAAAGGGGTGGTGGAATTACTGCCACCCTTTTTTTTAACTAAAAAGATATGGCAAGGAGTTATTCTATTGAAGATTCAGGTACAGCAATTTTAACAACTGCTGAGGCAAAGAAACATTTAAAGGTGGATACAACAGCGGATGATGATTATATAGACAATCTAATAAGTGCAGCAACGGAATCAGCTCAAATATTTACTAATAGATATTTTATAAATTCTACCATTATACAATATGGAGATACTTGGAGTGATATAGCTACTTTATTTAAAAGTCCTGTTTCCTCTGTTGATGAGATAACTTATTATGATAGTGATAATTCATTACAAACACTAGCTACTTCTGTTTATCTTACAGATGTGAATCATCAACCAGCAAGAATTGGATTAAAACCAAATCAATCATTTCCATCTTTAGCAGATAGAATAAGTGCAGTTATTGTAGAATATACTGTTGGTTATGGAAGTTCGGCAGCTAATGTGCCAGAAGGAATAAAAGAATCAGTGCTTTTAACTGTTGGAAATCTCTACGAGAATAGGCAGGAGGTGGTTGTAGGGCGAATAGCCACAGAACTACCAAAATCAGCTCAATATTTATTAGAGCAATTTAAGGTACAAACATGTTAATTGGAGAACTTGATAGAAGAATCTCACTTGAATATCCTGTAAGTAGTGTAAATTCTTATGGAGAAAGTGCAGTTGATTCATGGACGGAAGATAGAGAAGTTTGGGCAAAGGTGGAATGGAAAGGAGGAAGTGAGGGTGAGGATTCTGATAAGATAACAGCTACAACTAAGGTAAATTTTTATATTAGGAATTTAGACATGGATGATTTTTTAGATGGAACTAATGCCCCAACTATGAAACATAGGATTAATTTTACTCCTCAAGGAACTGCAAAATATTATTATATTCATAATATTGAACAGATAGAAGGTAGAGAAAGATTTTTAAAAATAATAACAGAGGAAAAGGACTAATGGCAAATTTTGGACAGCAATCTCAGCAAATGAAATCAGGGATAAAACTGATGGGTGCAAAGGAGATAAATGATATGTTTAAAGATTTACCTAAACAAATAAAACAACACACTGTTTGGAAAGCCCTTTGGAGAGAAGTAGGTAAAGATGCTTTAAAAGATGCAAAAAGTTTAGCTCCAAAATTAGGTGATAGTAAAAAGTCCAGTGAAATGACAGTAGTAAGAGGGGTTGTTTATCCACCAGATAAAAGTAAAAGAATAGCAAAAGGAACACTAAAAAAGAGTATAACATTTTTCACAACTAGAGATTCAAAGAATCATTTAGGATTATATTTAGGGCCAAAGGTAAAAGGAGCTTATGGAAAAAATAAAGGTGGATATTATGGTGCGTGGTTGGAGTTCGGAAATGAAACTATGCACTTTGGAAAATATACAAGTAGGGCTACAAAATTTATGGAGCCAGCATGGAGAAAAAATAGAATTAAAATGACAAGATCTGCATTTTCAAAAGCTGGGAATATAGTTGCAAAGGCAATTAAAAGGCATGAAAAGAGAATGCAGAAATTTGGAAAATGGGGATATTAAATGTTAGTAGGAAAAGCAATATATAGTTTATTAAGTGATGATACAGATGTTGATGCAATAATTTCAGATAGAATTTATCCAAATGTTGCTAAGCAATCAAGTGCATTTCCTTTTGTTGTTTATACAGTTACAGGAGATAATCCAACAGATACAAAGGATGGAGTAAGTCCATTGGATGAAAATGCAGTTCTTATTTTATGTTATAGTCAAACATATAGTCAGGCATCAGATTTGGCGGATAAAGTTAGAACAGCATTAGATAGAAAAGATGGAACTTATGAAGGAGTTAATATACAAGGAATACAATATTTAAGTTATAGTGATGATTTTGATGTGAATGATGATAATGATGGCGTTTATGTTAAATCGTTAAATTTTAGAATTAGAGTAATAAACTCATGAAAAAACAAAGACACAAATTAATAAAAGATTGGGATAGTAAAAGACATGGTAAGATTATGACAAAAGGTATGTTTATGATAATTACTAGAGAATCTGAATTGGAAGAATTAATAGAGGGAGAGCATATTGTTGCTCCAAAGAAAAAAATAAAAAAAACTAAAAAAATAAAAGATAATGGCAGCATTGACATTACAACAGATAACTGAAGCAGGAGGTAGTGTAACTTATTCAACTGCAAGTGCTGGGGATGGGGATACTGCTGATAATAGTGGAAGTACCTTTTTGCATATTAAAAATGGGGCAGAGGATCCTACTACAGCAACTATAACTGCTCAAACTACAAGTGTAGAAAATAGCATTTATGGAGATTTAACAAAAGCAAACGCCACCGTTACTATTGCAGCAGGGGCGGAAGCATTTATAGGACCATTTAAACCAGCAGCATTTAATTTGTCTGGTGATATTGTGATAACCTATTCATCAGTAGATACCGTAACAATTGCGGCATTATATATATAAAACAAAAATTAATTAATTAAAAAAATAGAAAGAAAATGGCAAATTTAACAACAGCATTAAACGGAACGGACATAAAGATTATGGATGCTTCCTCAGCTATTCTTGTTGCTTATGCTCAGAGTGGCACATTAAATGTTAATATGAGTACAAGAAGCATTACAAATAAAGAGAGTTCTGGGTGGGATGAAAATATGGAAGGAGTTAGAAATTGGGATATAAGTGTGGATGGTGCTTATGCATGGGTGGATACAAGTGATGCAGCATTAACTAATGGAGCAGATGATATGCTTAATTCATACATAATTACAAGAGCGCAAGTAACAGTACAATTTGGAACTGACGGCACAAGCACAGGAGATACTTATTATGAAGGAAAGGGATGGCTCACAGCTTTTAGCGTTTCAGCACCAACAGAGGATACTGCAACTTATTCTATATCCATAACTGGATCTGGAGCATTGGCTCAAAATGTATCTTAAATAACCTAATACTCAATATCCCTTTCACATCCTTTTTTCAGGTGGGTTGTGTTAGGGTGAGAGTATTTTTTAAAACTTGAAAAAATGGAAAATTATACTTTTGTAGAATTAGGAGGGAAAAAATATCCAATCAAATTTGGCTTTAATGCTCTTAGAAAATACTCAATGCAAACAGGAACAACATTAGCAGATTTAAACAATATAGGAGAAAATATGAGTTTGAATGATGCTTTAATTTTGATTCATTGTGGTATTGAAGATGGACATAGGGCAGCTAAACAAAAATGCGTACTATCATTAGATGAATTAGCAGATAGTATGGATGGCGATATGGAAGGCATTGCAAGATGCATGGAAGTATTAGCTGAAATGATGGGGGGTAATAACGAAAAAAAGCAAAAGCCCAAGAAAGCAAAAAGCTAACTTGGGATAAAATTGAGGGCATTGCTTTTGGGCAAATGGGAATGAGTGTTGAGGACTTTTATGATATGATTCCAAGACACTTTTTTAATAAAATGGATGGATTCTTTCAATTAGAGCAATTAAGAGATAGAAGTGCATGGGAAAGAATAAGATGGCAAACTTGTTATTTATTAAATATCCAAATACCAAGAGGCAAACAATTAAAATTAAAAGATTTGATTCATTTTGCTTGGGAAAAGAATGATAAAAAAGCTAAAATAAATTATAAAAAATTGAAGGCGAAAGCTGAATATATAAAGAAAATGGAAGAACATGGCAAGTAAAAGTAT
>Ga0208013_1001334_pt1 | contig 11648 bp, 11 predicted proteins | sample 16_taG_FD_184091 | JGI IMG/M metagenome (GOLD analysis project Ga0208013, IMG submission 184091) | Marine viral communities from the Subarctic Pacific Ocean - 16_ETSP_OMZ_AT15313 metaG (SPAdes) (version 2) | ecosystem: Environmental > Aquatic > Marine > Oceanic | place: Pacific Ocean | collected...
TGGAGCAAAAGTATTACCAAAAGTATTAGCAAATCCAATAGTAAGAAAGGCTTTAAGCAAAGCAGCAGAACAAGGTCGAACAATCCCTCCTAAAATACAAAAAGCGGCACAAACAGCAGTATATCAAACAACAGGAAAGTTACCCAAACCAAAAGTAGGACCATCAACTCCTCCACAAGCTACGCCTAGAGTAGTAGAGCCAGTACGTGCATATAAACCTTTTTCGGAAGCTATGCCAAAGGCAAATGAGATTCCAATTCCTCGAACTTCGGGAGGGCGCTTTGCACAAGGACAGCCACAAACTACTGGATGGGCCGCCAGACCTAGGGCAGACCAAGTTGATTTTGGTGCATTAACACCTAGACCGCAATCAGCAGCAAGGCCTTCATCTTCCCGACCTCTTGCAGAAAGACAGGCAGCAGTTAGAACATCAACTGCTCCTATAAGGAGTACCCTTCCGGGACCAAGAAACCTTCCTCCACAAGCTACTGGGGGAGGAAGAACACCCCCACGAGGAGTTAGAAGGTACTCTCCAGAGAGAGGACCAAATATTCCAAGAACAGCACTGGCAGCAGCATTGGGAACAGCCTTATTTGATAATTTAGATTCTAATCAAAAAGCAGTTCTAGAAGAAGCAAAAAAGATAGAAGCAGAACAAATCAGGGCTTACGATTCTGAAGAAGAAACAAATTGGTGGGAAGGTTACACTGAGCCTTCTGACTCTACTGACTCTACTGACGGACAAATTGCTGAACCAGCTTTCGGCAGAATGCTTGGTCTTCGTAGATCAGCAGAAGAGATAGAACGAGATGTTGCTATTACTGAAGCACTTGATGCAGGGAATTATGATAGAGTTGCTGAATTAGAGAAGCAGTATGGTTCTGCTCCGGTAGAAGATTCTCTCACTTACAGAACCAAGGACTATACTCCTGAAGAAATAGATGCTGCTCTTGCCCAGGATTCTGGATCAGTACTGGAAGATTTACAAAGTCTTATCGGTGATATTGAACATGGAACAGATTCTGACTCTGATTTAATAGCAGGTGCTAACTACAATTCAGGCGGCACAGTAGCTAAGAAGCCTCGTAAGAAAAAGAAGAAAGCCAATTCAGGTTCTTCTAAAAGTTATACTACACAACCAAGAAAACCATCTAGAGCATAAGGAGATAAAATATGCCTACTAATTATCGTTATCCCGGCAAGTCTGATTTTCAGTCTGTTTCCAAACAGGGTGAATTGAGTGATGTAAATGAAAGTAGCCTATATCGTGAAGCGCAAGAGAGTGACTTGATTGGTTCTGTTGATACCAAGTTCAGTCAGTTTGTTCAGACTTCAAAGCAAAAGATGAAAAACGAAGAAGCCGCTATTTTCCGTATGGCAGAAGACCATTCTATTTACAGCAAATAAGTAAAATACATGTCAGATGATCAAGAAGATATTGATCTAGAAGTAGATTCTCCTTCTGAACTTACAGGATATATTACAAAGAGATTTGAAGATGCAGAAAATGGCAGGTTTCAAGACGAACTTCGCTGGATTTCTGCTTATAAAAACTATAGAGGGATCACTGATTCCACTACAGCATACACATCTTCAGAAAGATCAAAGGTATTTGTACGAATTACCAAGGTAAAAGTACTAGCTGCTTTTGGTCAAATTTCTGATATTCTCTTTGCAAACGGTAAGTTTCCTATTACTGTATCTCCTACTCCTATTCCAGAAGGTATTGCTGAATTTGCTCATCTTTCTTCTCCAGAAGAGCAGTCTATTCTACAACAGATACAGAACATGCCGCTGGCAGAAGTAGATGATTTCCTTGGAGGACTAGAAGCAAAGTATGGACAGGCACAAAGCTTAGTTCCTGGTCCTGCTATTGTTCCTCAAAGTGCAGAATTACAGCCAGCTTTAATTGCTGCACGTAATATGGAAAAGCAAATACACGATCAACTAACAGATACCAATGCAGTTAGCATTCTTAGGAAGGCAATCTTTGAATGTGCTTTGCTTGGAACAGGTGTTGTTAAGGGTCCGTTTAATTTTAATAAGACAGTACATAATTGGAAAATAAAAAATGGTGAAAAAACTTATGCTCCTGATGAGAAAATTGTTCCTCGAATATCCTCTGTATCTTGTTGGGATTTTTATCCTGACCCCTCTGCGAAAAGCTTGGAAGATGCTGAATACGTTGTGGAAAGGCATCGCCTCAACCGTGAACAACTGCTTGAATTAAAGAACAGGCCGTTCTTTAAAGAAGATGCTATTGAAGAAGTACTAGATAGAGGCCCGAATTATTCAGAAAAGCATTATGAGAGTACCCTACAAGAGGACGATTCTTCTTCAAACTTTGATGAGAATCGTTATGAAGTATTAGAATATTGGGGTTCTCTTCCTGATACTCTAGTAGAAAGCCTAGATATACCTGAGATACCTTCTTCAGGTACAGTACATGTTAACATCTGGGTAACAGCAGGTAAAGTAATCAGAGCTATTGTTAATCCTTTCCTACCAATGAGATTACCCTATTCTGTATTTCCATACGAAATTAATCCATATCAAATGTTTGGAGTAGGGGTTGCAGAGAATATGTCAGATGCCCAGCTTTTAATGAACGGGCATGTAAGAATGGCTATTGATAATTTATCTCTGGCAGGTAACATGGTTTTTGATGTTGATGAAACTCAACTAGTTCCTGGACAGGCGATGGATATTTATCCTGGTAAAATCTTTAGAAGGCAGACAGGTCAGCCTGGAACAGCAGTAACAGGATTAAAGTTTCCTAATACTGCTCCTGAAAATTTACAGATGTATCAAGCAGCTAGACAACTTGCTGATGAAGAAACAGGTATTCCTTCTATAGTACATGGGCAAACAGGAGTAACTGGAACAGGCCGGACCGCCGCTGGTTTATCTATGCTTATGGGTTCTGCTGGTTTATCTATTAAAACAGTTATTAAAAATATTGATGAGTTTCTTCTTCGTAATCTTGGTGAAGCCTTCTTCCAATGGAACATGCAGTTTAATGATGACAATGCAGAGATTCGAGGAGATTTAGAAATTAAGCCAAAAGGCATTTCTTCCGTTATGCAAAAGGAAGTTAGAACACAACGACTAACTGCCCTCTTACAAACTATAGGAAATCCAATGTTGGCTCCATTTATTAAAATTCCCAACTTAATAAGAGAACTTGCTATTTCTCAGGATATCGATCCAGACCAACTTGTAAATGATCCTCAAGAAGCAGCTATTTTCGCAGATATTTTAAGAGGCTTAAATGAACGAGTTACTAGCCAAGAAGCTCCTCCCCCTAGTCAACAATCCCCAAATGTGGGAACCTCTGAAGGAGTTCCTTCTGGACCAACACCAGTTGATCAATCGGGGGTTGGCGGTGGAACAATCGGAGTTGGAAATGCGCCGACTCCAGGGGAAAGCAATTTTACTGGAAACCTTAGAGAAGCTTCCTGATGTTATTAAATCTTCTTTACAAAATGCCAAACTAGAAAGAGATCGTAAATAATGGCAGATGATAAAACATATAGTTATATGTATAGCCCAGGAGATGTTCCTTCTTCTGGTAATAAATATCAAGTAGGCGACCCTTCTGGACCTCTTCCTTATGCTGATCCTGGTGTAGTAAAATATGGAACCTATCCTGAACCGCCTGAAGGATATGATAAATACCAATATGCAGAAGGCGAGAATATTATTACATCAGATGTAGGAACTGGAAAGTATCCTAACGTAGGACCGGGAATGGTTCCAAGAGATTATAATGTTCCTCCTCCACCTCCATTGCGTACTCCTGAAGGTACTTTTAGTCTTAATAAGACTCCTGTATCTCCTCCTTCTGCTGGTTATTCAAGAGATTATAATAGATATGCAGGACATCTTGATCCTAGATATGCTGGTGGTCTTGCTACTCAACATGAGAAATTTGTAGGAGGATCACATACTGGTGCAACACAAAGAGCAATACGAGATCAATTTTTAAAAAGACGTAGAGAAGAGTTTACAGTTCTGGGGGGAAAACAATACGATACTTTAGAAAGCTATGCTATGGATAAGTTCAATGAAATTCCTAAAATGGATTTAAAAGAATTTCAAGCTATAGTTCAAGATGATTTTGGAATAGGCTTTCCTATTGAATCAGGTTTAAAGACGCCTCTTGCTCCTTCAATTGAAGAAATGACCAAAGAGTATGATGCTACTTTACCTCCTCAACCTAAAGTTAGTTTAACAGAAGCAAGACAAGCTGCTAATTTATCTGCAACAGGACAAAGAGAATACGCTTCTGGTCCCGGTCCTAATCAAGGCGGTGGAGAAAAGAAAGAAGAAAGATATCTTCCACACTGGGGAGATTGGGGAGATCCACAAGACCCTCTTCCTCGATGGAGAGTTTTGACTGATAGTGGATATCAGCATTTTAATACTGAACAAGCTGCAAAAGACGCTGCTGCATATGTTAAAAAGAAGGATGGTGGAGAAGTTAGAAAGTATCAAGATGGTACAGTAGATGTAGGTTCTATTGAACCGGAAAGAATGGACTTTATTGATGAAGCAGGAGCAGCCCCTGCTAGTGCATTAGCAGATGATGTCCCTCTGGAAGCAAGAGAAGGAGATGTTGTTTTCCCTCCCGAATCAGTAGAGGTTATGGGGTTGTTAAACATGAATGATATGATCAAAGCTGCATTAGGTCTTGCTCTTGAAATAGGTGCTGTGGTTCCTGCTGAGATTGATCCGAATGAAAAAGTTCCGGTTAAGTTAACTAATGGTGAAGTTATAATTCCTAAAGTAGTAGCGGATGCTGTTGGTAAAGAAAGAGTACAAGAAATTATTAATAAAGGTTTAAAGCTTAGAGCGCAAAGAGAAGAAGAAGCCGCCCAAGCACAACAGCAACCTGCTCCTGAAGCAGCCCCACAAGTCCCTGAATCTATACCGCAAGAAGCGCAAGTAATGCAAGAAGCACAAGGTTCTCCACAGGGTTTGAAGGATGGCTCGTCTAGTATAGGTACACAGATTGGTAAGTTACTAAATACTACTGGAGAAATTTATGAAGATGTAAAAAAGAACCCTTCTAAATGGGGCCAAGCGGTTTTAAGTGAAGTAGGAGATGCTTTTGGTTTATCACAAGATTCTGATTTAGATACTAGAGCAAGAGAAGCATGGTCCTCTTATCATGGTGCAGAACCAGACTTACTAAAAGAGACACAATTTGTTCTTCATCAAACAGGCAAGGATGATCCAGAATTAAGGAAAGTAATACAAGGTACTTTAAAGAATTACTATGAAGAAAAAGATGGACAAACTATTGGTGATGAAGGACTAAATCCAACCACAGTTGAAGAAATTATGATGCGTATTGCTGCTCATGAAACTCCTGGTGGTGAAACTAGACAAATGATTAAAGAAAACGGAAAGCTAGTTCCAAAAGGAAGAGCTAGGGGAAGACTTCAAGTTGAACCGACAACTGCTAGATCTATGTTAACAGAAGCAAAGAAAATCATTGGACCTAAAGTAAAAGGTAGTTTAACAGAAATCTTTGGTGTTGATAAATATGAAGATATACATGCATTAAGTAATGAACAATTTAATAATGTATTACAGAATAATCCCAGAGCATCTGTTGAATTTGGAATTTTGAATTTGATAACAAAATTAAAAAGAGATAAAAAACTAGATTTACTTAGGTAAAAATCTAGTTACAAGACAGGCTACCCGATTATCGGCCCCTGTATAATAACCAAAAGTGGATACCCAAAGTTATCATTTTGGCCCCATAGGAGGTACTATGATTGAAGAAGAACAAGTAGAAGAAATTACAGAGCATACCCCATACACAGGTATAGATAGGAAGAAAGCTTTAAAGGAAGAAGAACCAGAAGATCCTTTTATAGCGGACCCCTTGGAAGAGGACACTCCGTTACAAGAAGGATTAATCGAATCGGTTCCTCCAGAACATGATTGGCAAAAAAGATATAGTGATCTTAAAAGCTATCATGATCGAAAAAAGAATGAATGGGTACAAGAACAAGAACTTCTCTCTGCAAAATTAAAAATTACAGAGCGAAAGAATTTAAGTTCTACTCTTCCAAAGACTGAAGAGGAATTGGAAGAATTTAAAAAAGAGTATCCTGATGTTTATGATGTAGTTCAAACAGTATCTACTCTTCAAGCGAATGCCAAGGTACAAGATATCGAGGAGAAACTTGAAGCTCTAAAGAAAAGAGAACAGGAAGCTACTGTGAAAACTGCTGAACAGGAACTTTTAGCAATTCATTCAGACTTTTTGGAATTGAAAGAAGATGCTTCATTTCTTGAATGGCTACAAAATCAACCATCTAATATTTCTGACGGTATCTATAAAAACCGTACAGATGCAAAATGGGCCGCACGAGTAATTGATCTTTATAAACTTGAAACTAATCAATCGAAAAGAGGCAGACCAAAGAAGGATGCTAGAACCAGGGCAGCAGAACAAGTAAGTCAAACTACTGCTTCTGCTCCTAAAGATGAAAGTGAAGGCAAAAAGATTTGGACTGTCGAAGAGATCACTCGTTTGAAACCGCATGAATTTGAAAAAGTAGAATCTGAGATTGATGCGGCCAAACGGGAAGGAAGAATCCAATAACATAAGGAGAAACTAAAATGGCTTTTGGAGTAGCAGCCGGATATAGTAACCTACCTAATGGTAAGTTTCTACCGGCAATTTATAGCCAAAAAGTACTCAAATTCTTCCGTAGGTCATCGGTTGCAGAAGCGATTACTAATACCGACTATGCGGGTGAAATTGAGAACTTTGGCGACACAGTGAAGATTATTAAAGAACCATCAATCACGGTATCCTCGTATACCCGTGGTTCTGTAGTCAACACTGAAGACCTGACCGACGCTGAGATTACTCTTGCCGTCGATCAGGGGAACTACTTCGCTTTTAAAGTTGATGACGTTGAGGAAAGGCAGAGCCACGTTAACTGGGAATCTCTGTCCACTTCTAGCGGCGCATACAGCTTAAAGAAAGCGTTTGACTATAACGTACTGAAGAATATCAGCGACAATGCTGCTACTGACACTACCAATCTTGGTGCTGCCAGTTCGGCTATTTCGTGCAACACTGGTAACGAGTGCGCTAATTATCTTAGCACTTTTGCTCGTCTGTTGGACGAAGGCGATGTTCCTGAAGATAATCGTTGGATTGTGGCCCCGCCTCAGTTCTATGAGATTCTTCGGCAAGCGGATGCCAAGCTGATGGATTCCAGTGTTACCGGCGAAGATAAGTCTGCTCTTATGAATGGTGCTGTCACCTCTCGTAAGATTCACGGCTTTACTTTGTATCAGACTAACGCAATTGCTGTTAGCTCTGCTGGTACTGCTGCGTCCCACACTTTCGGTCCTTCGGCCACCAGCGGCGAGACTATCGTTCTTGGCGGTCATATGAGTGCAGTTGCTACCGCTTCTGCAATCGCAAAGACTGAAGTGATTCGTGATCCCGATAGCTTTGCAGACATCGTTCGTGGTCTGCATGTTTTCGGGCGTAAAGTACTACGCTCTTCAGGCACCGGCTTTGTCGGCGTCTACAAGGGTGTACCTGATCTTAACACATAATAGGGAGGACTGAAAAATGGCTACTTATACTATTGACAATGTAGGCACTGCTGGTCATCCCGCAAACGCAGCCGCTGTTCGTGTTGTTGACATGGTGATCGACTTTAGTGAAACCACTAATGCCGCCGCCGATGTTTTTGAATGCATTAGCATTCCAGCTAACACGTATGTTATTACGGCGGGTGTAGATGTGTTGACCGCAGATTCTGCGGGTAACAGTGGTACCCTCTCTCTAGGAGATGGTGCTGATGTTGACCGTTATATCACTGCTGCTGCCCCCGGTAGTACTACTATGACTATCAAGGCACAAGCAGGTACTAGCGCAATGGGAACGACTTCGGTTGCTTACGGTATTCATACCGCTGCCGATACGCTTGATCTTGTTGTGGGTACTGGTGCGCTTAATGGTAAGTATCGTGTTTGGGCATTGACTGCCGACTTCGGTGGCATGGGCGATGCTGAATCACAAGTTGTAGGTTTCTCGTAAACCTTGAGTAACGGTTTCGGAGGGTCCGTTCAAAACCCTCCACCTTAACCTAATTAAATGGAGTTTGTAATGAAACTATTTAGAAAAATCAAAGAATGGCTAAAGCGTCTTTGGACTGTTAGCTGTCAAAAGCTATGCTTCTGTAAGTAAAGTAAAATGACCTGTAAGAAATGTGAATGTGAAGATTGTCAAGATGAATGCATCTGTGAAACATGTACTCACGAAGCATGCGATTGTCAGAAAAGGGAAGAGTAATGGAATCATTAAAGAATATGATACCACGGATTGATCCGGCGTCAATACGTAAGGGCTGGAAATATAGTGAAAAACCTTTAGCTGGAAAAGCTATAAAAGGATATGTATATATGGGCAGGGTTCCTGATCCAAAAAAGGGAAAAGGAACACAGAATACTGTAAGAGCATATGCGCCGAGTACAAAGTTAAAGACTAGCTCTACTAAGAAATACGCTAAAGGCAGTGGCGTAAGAAAGGCGCAGTAGAGATGAATGGCATGGAGATGGACTGCACTCATAGTTTATTTAATAATCTGCATCTATGATTTTGTAGTTGTACCTGTGTGGTATGGACTAAACAGACCCGACCTTGCTTCCTTCGTAACATATATAATAACAATTGAAGACCCATTAGTACAATTAGAATTAATGAAAAAAATGACAGGGCAACACACCCCTTTTACTCTTATGGGCGGCGGATTATTCCACTTAGCCTTTGGAGCATTACTTACCGGATCAGTATTTGGTAAGGAAAAATAAATAATCGCCAATAATGGGATTATTAAAACTCGCTGAAAAGGAGACTACTATGAATACAATTAACGGTGCGCTAATAAAAGATTTCAGAAGTTTATTTAACAAGATGTCAGTAGGAAGGACTTTTGATGAGTACTGGATTCCAGATCATCGAACTTCAAATTATCCTCCGTACAATCTTGTGCAAGAATCTGAAAATAATTATCGAATTGAAATAGCTGTTGCTGGTTTCTCTAAGGAGATGTTAAAGATTCTGGAAGAGGAAGGCCGTCTTACAGTTGAAGGAAAGCAAGAGGCTTCTGAGCGTTCAGAGGAAGAGGAGCTTTGGCAGTATAATGGCTTGGCCCAACGAAAGTTCACTCGTAGTTTTTATCTTGCTCCTAATGTAGAAGTTAGTGAAGCAAAACTAGAGAACGGCATTCTGGTTATTCGCTGTCATAAAGACGTAGATAAGAATCAAAAGACGATTGAAATCCTATGATAAAAAGGTAAACAACTATAATGGATTATCTAGCATTATCGAATAAAGTGCTTCGTTCTCTTAATGAGGTAGAACTTACATCAGCTAACTTCTCTAATAGTAGGGGTATTCAAACGGCTGTAAAGGATTTCGTAAATAGAAGCATTAACGATATCTACACTGCTGAACTGGAATGGCCGTTCCTTCATACAGATGGAACAATTACTACTGTTGCAGGAACAGCGGAGTATGCTCTTGTATCTGGATTTAAATCAGTAGATGTAGACACCGTATATCTGATTGAATCCGGCACAGATGTTAAGATTATTCCGTATGTTCCGTATGTTCAATTTGCTCAACAGTTTCGGGAGCGTGATCTTGATCCTACTACTACGGACAATAGGGCTAAACCCGAATATCATTATTTAACTCAGGATGATAAAATAGGGCTTACTCCTATTCCTGATGCGGAGTATACTGTGCATTACGAATACTGGCAGACCCATACTGATCTTTCTGCATCTACTGATGAACCTGTATTACCTACCCGTTATCACGATGTTATTGTAGCACGGTGTGAATACTATGTGCATCAGCTTCGTGCAGACCTGCAAGCAGCGACTTTAAAACACTCTGAGTTTGAAAAAAGGATTGAGCGAATGCGTGTTGATCTGATTAATAAGCCAGACCTTATGCGCTCTACAGCAGTTAATGCTGGCTCTCAATCTAACACACGGCATCCGAAGTACTTCTAAGAATGGCTGAATCAAGACTACGTACTACTGGACAGCTTCTAACAGGAACCGGAGCAACAACTGTATATACTTGCCCGTCTAACTTTGAAGCAGAGGTTAAACTGTTATACGCAAATAACCTACACAGTAGTGCTGTTGATCTTACTATTAAAGCAGTGTTATCTTCTACTGATATACCTATCGTAACTACCTGTAGTATGGCAGCAGATGAGATACTAGATGTACTTAATTCAGGCCCAATAGCAATGCAAGCGGCTGATACTATTGTGGTTACTGCTGGAACAGCAAGTAAATTAAACATAGTTGTAACTGTTAGTGAAAGCTTTGTAGGATAAATGGAAAATATTCAACATCAAATAATCTCCTGTGATGGAGGGCTTGTTCTAAACAGAGATACGTTTACTCAACTTCCCGGTTCTGCGCTTCAATTACAGAATTTTGAGCCTTCCATTAAGGGCGGATACAGACGTATTTCTGGTGTAAATAAAGCGGTTATGCTGGAATTTAATGATACGAACTTAGGTACTACAAGCAAGACCGGCTCTAGTTCGATGTTGATGACTGCTATCCTTAATGAAAATATTATTGCAGCAAGAGGGGCTGTAATCGGTAAGGCAAATTCTACTACTCTTTCTACTTCTCATACTGCTTCTGTTACAACCATGACTGTAGAGAATACTACTGGATTTGCTTCTTCCGGTACGCTGTATATAGGTTCAGAAAAAATTACGTACACAGGTAAAACAAGTACTACATTTACTGGGTGTACTCGTGGAGCAAGTTCTACTACTGCTGTTGCGTATATTAAGGGAAATATAATTTCCTCTGTATGGACAAAGATTGACGAAGCAAGAACAAGTGCTAATAAATATACTTACACACGTTTTAATTTTAACGGAACCGATAAGATTGCTATTGCTGATGGGCAAAACTACGCTGCAACGTATGATGGGTCTACTTTTACACTACTGAATGGTGCTACTGGTTCTGGTGCTGGTACTGCTCCTACTGCTACCGAATCAATCATCGCTTTTAAGAACCACATGTTCTTTTCTAAGTCATCTTCTAATGAGCTTGTATTCTCTGCCCCGTTCTCTGAAAATGATTTTACTCCTGCAAATGGTGCAGGAAGCATAAGCACAAACGATAAGATTATCGGTACGGCAATTTTTCGTGAAAGATTGTTTATCTTCTGTAAGGACAGTATTTACGTTTTAAATGGAAGTAGTATAGCAGATTTTGCTATGCAGCCTATAACACGAAACTTAGGTTGTTTGGATAAATTCTCTATTCAAGAAGTCGGAGGCGATCTCATTTATCTTGCTCCTGATGGTTTACGTACTATTGCCGGTACTGAAAAACTTCACGATGTTGAACTAGGAACGGTAAGTAAACCAATTCAAGAACGTGTAAATGAGATTGGTTTTGATAATATTTCTTCTGTTGTTATCAGAGAAAAATCTCAGTATCGTCTTTTCTTTCCTTCAACAGTAGGATCAGAAGCAGTTCAATTAGGTCTTATAGGAGTTATAAAACAATCACATGAAGGGCAGATTGGTTTTCAATGGTCTGACATG
>Ga0208013_1001348_pt1 | contig 11579 bp, 19 predicted proteins | sample 16_taG_FD_184091 | JGI IMG/M metagenome (GOLD analysis project Ga0208013, IMG submission 184091) | Marine viral communities from the Subarctic Pacific Ocean - 16_ETSP_OMZ_AT15313 metaG (SPAdes) (version 2) | ecosystem: Environmental > Aquatic > Marine > Oceanic | place: Pacific Ocean | collected...
AACTGTGTTCTATCATAAAAGATTTATGGGAATTGAATAAGTCCAATATAAAAGGAATAGAAAAGCTGATAAAATCCCCAATGAGAGAGACTGAATAAGGATTGATAGCTGGGAAGACAAACTATTTCAGAACTATCAATAAAAAAGAAAGGGAAAATTTACTCTTCGACTGAATAAACTAAGAAAAAAACGACTTGGGAAAAAAAACTTTATTTTTCGACACTAAAAAAATTTTAAAAAGACCGACACTATCTTTAGTGTCTATACTATTAAGTTATAGGTTATTATCTTTTTTTTATTCTTTTTCTTTTAAGTTGTCTGGAGCGTCTGGAGTATATATAACTATACGAAAATAATAAAAACAAAATAAAAACTTTTTAAAAGTTATTAACAATCTGAAAAAAGAGATTTAAACCTCGTACTCCCAAATCTCCAATTGAACCCACCAAAAAAATAAATGAGAAAAGACTTGGATATATCGAATTTTTTTCGTATATTTACAAAGTAAATTATAAAACATGAAAAAACTATATCTATTACTCATCCTAATCATATTAAGTTCTTGTCAAAAAGACCTCATCGAAGATGATTGGACCGATGAACCATTATTTTCTCCACCAATATCTTTATACGATGCATCAATTAAAAATCACGAATCATCTAATGGAAGATTTGATAACCTAACTCAATATAACCAATTTGGAGTAGGAACTTCAACAAAGATGTTTAGAAGAGGGTTCACTTATTTCGATTGGGGTAATGATGATAATGTTGATGTATTTATAAACGTACAAAGAAACGAATGGAATAACATATCTGAATGGGTTGAATATGGTGTTCTAAAAAACAAAGGAAGTGTAGGAGGAGTAACACAATGGGAGTTTGATAAATCAATGATATCAGAACAACTTCCTTATAATGCAAGTATGATTTCCCAAACCGATATCAATGGAGATGGATATACTGATTTTGTTATATTTGTAGCTGATGATGCTGGTGAGTATGGTAGTAATACTACTGAAGCATCTGGTGGAATCTTCTCATATGTTTATAACGAAACGAATGGGATGTATGAACTAAACGAAATCGTTCCATATCAAACAGGTAGTAATTGGTTGTATTATCATGGTGGAACTTTAGCTGATATTAATCGTGATGGTTATCCTGATATAGTTGCAGGAACAACTAACTTAAGAGTTTGGTTAAACAATGGTAATGGTCAATTTACTTATTCTCATGAATGGTTTGATGTTGGTTCTTTTATTTGTTCTGAACATTTATTTGATATTAACCAAGATGGTTATATGGATTTGATTGTGGGAGAAGCTAAAAGTTATGATAATCCTGGATATGGTAATTATTACAACGATGATAATTATGGAGAAGCAACTATAATATTTTTAGGACAACCAACATATCCTTTTTACAACGAAGAAGCTGATATTATATTAGAACCCCAATACAATTACGTTGGAGAAAGTGATTGGGTAAATAAAACATATACTTGTACATGGGATATTGCTATTACTGATTATGATAATGATGGAGATTATGATATATTCACAAGTACATACAGAAACAATGCAGAAGGTAATAGTACTTTAATAGGATATTACGAAAACAACAATAATAATACATTTGATTTAAAAACAGAAGAAGTTTTTGCTAATGAAGAGTGGTACATGGAAGATAGATGTAGGTCTGGTTATATAAAAGCGTATGATTGGGATGGAGATGGTAAAAAAGAATTACTTGCCGAAACAAGTGATTGTGGAACATGGAATATGTGGAAACAAGTAAATGGAAAATTAACAAAAATAAAAACACAATACTAACATGAAAGATTTAAATTGGTATTATATATTAGCAGGAGCATTAGTAACAATCATTGCACAATTAGGTGCATGGTTTCAACATAACCTACAATTCAAATATCCGAAATACGATGAAACATATTGGGGTTGGTATGCATTAGCAATTCCTCTTACTTATGTATTTATACTTGCAACAAAATATAATGTTCTTGGATATGGTGGAAGTATATGGGGAGCTAGATTTATTGGGTTTGCTCTTGGTATGATAGTTTATGCTATTATGATTCAACTATTTTTCGGTGAGAAGTTTACAATGAAAATAGCATTTCAACTATTTCTTTGTTTTACTATAATATTAGTACAATCGTTTTGGAAAGACCCATCTTAATGAGTAAAAGAGACGCATTATTTTTATTTGGAGAATATAGAACATTTGATTTAGTTCATGGATTCTATGTTAAGAACATACCTGATAATGTAGATGTTTATATATCAACTTGGAACAAAAGTTTAGAAAAGAAAAAAGGTTACATCAAACTTACCAAAAATAACAAAGTTTCTAAATTAGACTGGTTCAAGATACCATATTCTCAATCTAAGAGATTCGCAGGAAAACGAGAATCTTCTACATTGGTACATAGAATTGATAATGTTAATAGAGATATTTTTGAGTCTATATTTAGAAAAAAATTAAAGGGTGTATCGATTGCTAATATAGAGTGGAATCAATTTTTAGATTCTGCAGATGATAGATTAAACTATACAGATAGTAAGTTTTTGGGAGGAACATCATCTATGATTTATCATTGGAAAAAATTAGTTTCTATGGTAGAAGAGCAGAATCATACATATGATAGGGTGATTGCTATGAGATTAGATTCTATACCACAATTTAAACTAGAACCATTTACTTATAGTTTCCCATTAGATGAAGATACCCTTTATACCTCATCTATTGAAGATATGGATAATTGGACATTTTTTAATGATACTCACTTTATGGGAAAATTTAAAGCAATAAAAACATGGGTAGATAATTTGGATATGAAGAGAGATTATAAAACCCATTCAGGAATAGCAGCTGCAACAGGAAAAATGGTAAATGAAGGAATACTAAAACACAAAGGATTATCAGGTGAGTTGGGGTCAATTATAGTAAGAAGAAGTATAATACCACTTATTGAAGATTTACTAACAACATTACCTCATAAAAAGGTAATACCTATTATCGACTCCTTTTTAATGAATTTATCAGAAGAACAACAACATATAATTCATGAAAGTAATTATGAATGAAATAGATTTACATGGATTAAGACATGATGATGCGGTAGATAGAGCAGAAGATTTTGTATTAATGGAATCACATAGCTCTATGTTTGAATGTAGAATCATTGTAGGTAATTCTTCTACAATGACAAAGAGAATTACTGATATGTTAGATAGTCATCAATTTAAATATCATATTCCAAGTTGGAATGTAGGAGAAATAGTAGTTTCAAATATCACTTTTAATTAAAATAAATTAAAATAAATTTGGTAGTTTCAAATATTTTTCGTATATTTGTAGTACAAATAAAATAAAATGAGAAAATTAACATACAAAATAACAGAAGTATCTAATACTTATGGATTAGAGTTTATCACCGATAGAAGTGATAAATGGACTAAAGAACAATATACAAGAAATAGAAAACCATTAACAATGGAATTAATTAGTAATGAAACCACAGAAGAAAAAGAACCAATATCAAGAGAAGTTAAGTTGGGATGATATGTCATATGGTGAGGCTTCTCATCATATTGGTAAAAAGACAACTGAGAAGGTTCACAAATCTCAAAAACAATATTCAAGAAAACCCAAACACAGAAATAGATTTACAGATGATGAATAAAAGACAGCTATTAATTATTGGATTTATTCTTATGGCAATAATAGTGAGAGTATTACCACATCCACCTAATGTTACACCAATACTTGCAATCGCTTTATTTGGTGGAACTACATTTAAAAACAAATGGTTTGGTATGTTGTTACCTCTGATAGCAATGGGAATATCTGATTTGTATTTAGGATTTTATTCTATATCAATGTGGGTATATGGTTCGTTCTTCTTAATTAGTATATTAGGAACATATTGGAAAAAGATAAAGGTTACAAATGTATTAACATCATCTGTTATCTTTTTTATTATCACCAACTTTGGAGTTTGGTTAGGTGGTTATCCAAAAACAATAGAAGGGTTTTTACTTTGTTATACAATGGCAATACCTTTCTTTATAAACTCTATAATAGGAGATTTATTTTTCAGTTATCTATTAAAGTATTCATTTAGATATTCTGAAAAGAAACTTATGCTCGGTTCGTCTATCGGTTAGGACCTCAGGTTTTCATCCTGGTAAGAGGGGTTCGATTCCCCTACCGAGTACAAATATTAAAATAAAAATTATGGAAACAAGTTATGTAATACTATCTATTTTAATTCTCATAAATATTGCAATTAGTCTATTTTTACTAACACATCATTATAGACAAAAGGAAATAAACATTGATGATATGATGGATATTGAAGAGTTAGAATTCCAAGTTAATAAGTTAGAAAAAGAACTTATTGCTTCAAATCATTTGATAAGAGAGGTAGAATCAGAAATCAAATCAGATACTAAGGAAAAATTAGAAAAGTTAACAGAACAGATTATAAAAAAGATTCCAATAACTAACGATAAGTTATTAAAAGAAGTTCAGCAAATGAGAGATGATTTCTTTGCATTAAGACAAAACTTTTAATATGATAGGAGAAGTGTCAGAGTGGTCGAATGTGCTTGACTTGAAATCAAGTGTACGGCAACGTACCGGGGGTTCGAATCCCTCCTTCTCCGCAATAGGGGGATTAGCTCAGTTGGCTAGAGCACTACGCTTGCACCGTAGGGGTCATCGGTTCGAATCCGATATCCTCCACAATGGTGGTATAACCACTAATTAATAATAATAATAAAAACATGAGTAAATTAAAAGAAAAGTTTGGTAAATACTTTCAATTCAAAAATACCACTAATGGAACAGATTACCTTTTAAGAGGATTGGCAACAATCTTATTTGCAATACCAATTGGACTATTCATAGGTATAGGATTTGTTCTAATCGAAACCAATGCAGTATTAGCAGGATTGCTAGTTGGGTTGGGTGTGTTATGTATCATACCAGCTATTTGGTTTTCACTAGCAACAACATATAAAAGAATTAATGCATTCTTTCCTAAGAAAGCTGGAGGGTTATTAGCAGCAACTTTTGTGTACAATTTAATACTAGAAGGTTTTAATCCTAATAATAATAGTTTAGATTCTGATACTATTGCGGACATTTCAAATTATGTACCATATACTTGGGACACACATGGTACTTATTTTGTACTTTTGATACCTGCTTTAATATGGAGTGCTTATTTACTATTTGGTAATTCAAAAGTTAAAAAGCATATTGGATAATGAATAAGGTATTCTTATTTATATTACTTCTAACTTCTTCCTTACTTAGTTCACAAAACTTTGTTGGGGAGAGTTTTAGGTTATCAGCGGATAGTGGTAACATAGTAATTACATTTGAGGACCAAAATTCTGATGGAACTTATATTGGTGGTGTACTAACTAAATCATATGGAAAACTTACAATTACAAAAAAAGAATTCCAAACTAAACTTATTCCTAATCTAAAAAAGATTAGTGGTAAAAAAGATTATGAGATAGTAGAAGGTTCATACCGATTAGATAAATACTCGTTTGATGAAGAGATTGTATTTATACAAGTAAATAATAAAATAGGTTCTATTACCAAAGAAGAAATTAAAAAGTTAAGAAAACTATAAAACTAAGCCTTTGTAGCTCAGCTGGCTAGAGCAGCTGATTTGTAATCAGCAGGTCGTGGGTTCGAGTCCCTCCAAAGGCTCAATAATAATTTAAACAAAGTAAATGAAAGATAAGATAGTATTTCTTTTATCGGTAGGTATAATCGTTTTACTTGGAATGTTAATAATAGGAGATTTTATTATTTCTTTAAAAGAAAACAGACCAGTAGATGAATCAATTATACATTTGATACAAATATCAATTACAGGTATAATAGGAATATTAGGAACTTATTTTGGAATGAAAAACAAAAACAAATAAATTATGGCAAATCCAATAGCGTGTATTGAAGCAATTAACAATGTTAAAAAATCAGTTCAAGGAAATGACCCAAGAACTTGGATGAAAGCATGTGCAATAGAAACCTTACTAAAAGGTAAAAGTGGTAAACATTTTAAAAATTGTTTAATAGGTAAAATGGAATCTACTGCTCAACATATAGAAAATCCTGCTGGTTATGCAGATGAATTGTATAATGAAATTAAGGGTAAGTGTAGTTAAATAAAAATGGTATTTCCTTCATATAAAAGACCGATAGAATATATTAATAAGAAACCTTTTCTTATTCATTCTATTATGCCTATTGATAGAGTTAGGAACGCTAACATGGTTAAAGAATGGTTAGGAGTTGATACTGTATTTAAAGTACATTCAAAAGGAGTGTACTATTTTTGTGAAGAAATAAAAGAACCTGAATGGGAAAATATAGATTAAATACTTATATAATATGAGATGGGTAGAATACTTTAGAAACTTGGCACACCAAGTAAAACTTAAATCCAAAGATGAAAGCACACAGATAGGTGCAGTAATCGTTGGTAAAGATAAAGAAATTGTATCTACTGGTTATAATTCATTTCCACGAGGATTGAAAGATGATATTAAACCAAGACAAGAACGACCTGAAAAATATTATTGGTTCGAACACGCTGAAAGAAATGCAATATACAATGCTGCAAGAATAGGAGTATCTACTAAAGGAACTACTATGTATCTTAGTTGTGGAATTCCTTGTGTAGATTGTTCACGAGGAATCATAAATGCTGGTATCACAAGAATCTTTTGTGAACGAGGTGTTACCACTAAAGGAAAACATTGGGAAGAGAATTACCACAGAAGCTTCGATATGTTAGAAGAAGCAGGAATAAATGTTCAATTTTATGATAACGAATATGGGGGAATGTAATACTTATAGTTACAATGACTTGCTCAAAATACACAGAAGAACTATTACATAAATCCCATTCACTTGGTATAATCGAGGATGTCTATTCTTTATCCAAAGAACTTAGAGAACACGATAAAACAATGGATTTTGATTGTGCAATTGAAAAGGCATACTCACATCTTACTAAGTAATTTCTTTCTCCATATTTATATGTATGGAATTAAAATCAATCAAATCTATACCGAATCAATATCCTGAAGATAGGGATATAACACAGTCATATATTAGTGATGGAGCTGGTATATCTTATTATGGTAAATTTCAAGAAAACAAAGTTGATTTTGAAAAGATAGGACTTAATGATAAACTTTCTAGTGATATCGAAATAGCAGAAGGAACTGATTTTCAGTTTATAGTACAATTTAAAGATGGTACAAAATTCACCTCACCAAGATTTCACGATAAACTTAAGAACATTGAAAACGAAACAAATCCATATGTAAACAAGAATAGTTTACCTATAATCTTATTCGATGATTCTGTATTAGAAGATTATTCAATAGTTGATAAATTTAGGATTGGCGAAGCATATGCTGAAGTAAATGTAACTGATACTCTGAATACAAAAATGGATTATTTAAAACACATCGATTATCTTACAACTTCTGATAGTGGAAATAGTCCAATTAAACAAGCAACTGATATGGGTTCTTGGGAATTAGAATTGACAGAAGATTTAGGATTACGTTTCCAAGGAGAATTAGATGCATTAGAATCAGTAGAAGAAGACTTTACTGCAAATCAACCATCTACGGAAATAGAAAATCCTCCACCTCCTACTACCTCTAGCCAATCGGTTGCACATATTACTATTAAACCACCAATAAAACCTCCTACAATTGGAGATATTGATAATCCAAACGGTTAGAAGAATGATAGAAAGCAGTAAATATGGTAAAGTATCTTGGAGAAAATATTTGGTAGAAGAATATCATCCAAGAGTAAAACGATTCTTAGAAAGTAGAGGTGATGAAGTTTTTGGTCAGATATCTCATGCAATAGCAATTGCAATTCAAGAAAATAATCCTGATATATCATTATTGGTACATCCAAATGTTAATAATATTATAGTAATAAAAAAACATGAATATGATGAGGTACTAAATCTATCACTTAAATGGTTTATAAAAAAAGAAGATTACATATCATGTCATAAAATTAGGGAAGTACAGAGCATGATAGTTAAAAAAAACAAAATAGAATCCCCTACGATAACTAAAAATATAATTTGATATATTTATAGATGGTACAATTTTATACAAATAGGAAAACAATATGAAAGGCGTTTTATTCTCAGCTGATTTTGTCGAAGACAATAGTGGTAATTATAAATTACTAGAACTGAATACAGATACTGGATTTATCTCTAGTTCAATAAATACTAACTTTGATTTTACAGAATTAAAACAAGTAATATCAGATAAAAATATTACAAGTATAGATACGATTTTTAAATCGTTTCAAACAAATCTTGTTGATAAAATCGAAGAGGAGGTAAGTGGTACTAGTGTTACTACATTTGTACGTCATCTTCAAGATAATAAGTCAATATATCCAGATTCACCAGATGATGCATCCGATAAGTTCATCATAAGAATGGCATACGATGAAGGTGCATTATTTGATACAGAATATTGTAAAGATAGAATAAACGTTTTAACTCTTTTCCACGAAAACTCAGATACAGGTTCAATACCAGCATTTTATTATTCGGGTTCTTCACAAGTTTATAATACTTTAATTGAAGAAGATTTAAACGACCATGCCGTATTGCCTGATTTTGTACAAAAAGGTGTCACAACATATGGTAAAAAAGTACAATTTTATAAAGGTGGTAGTGATGTATCATCTTCAGTAGATAGAATTAATGATATTGTAGATAACTACCTTGATAAAGATAACCAATCAATAGAAAAACTTTACTATAATACAACACAAATAGCTAGTAGTGATAAAGTAGAAAGTATTAGAGTTTTTTATATAGCATATTTTGATGATTCTCAATACAAGTTAATAAAACTAGCAGATTATAAAATACAGTCAATTACAGAATTACCTACGAGTATAGTAACAGAACAGAATGGATATAATGAAGTTGGTAAAAAACATCACCATGAATTTACAACGAATTGGCCAGGTGTAGGAGATTTAACAGGATTCAATGGTAGTGGAGAAGTATTTGAAGAAAATGGTACACCTAAACAATTTGGTAACTTAGTAGTAAATGATAGAATAAAAGCATTCTTTATTTCTGGTTCACCTGAAACTGATGATATTGGTGAGTTTGAGGCATGGAGTCATGATGGAAACACATTACCAGACCCATCATATGTAACATCCTCTTTTGTTGAAAATATCATATCATCATCATTACAAACAAATGTAGTAGGTGAAATCAAAATAGGTGCAAATGAATCATTGTATTCTGGATTACAACAACACTTTCTTGTACATGAAGGAGTTAGTAATCAATTTAAATTTATGAGACTTGTTGATTTATTACCATCACAACATCAACTAGTTGACCATAGTGGAAGTAGATTTGATATAATTGATACAAACATTCTATTGATAGAAGAAGAAGATTTAATGATATATAATCCTGATGTTGAAGAACAAGATACATATATTGTATCTGCATCTAGTCCTTTTATTGTTCACAATGCTCCATGTTTTATAGCAGGAACTAAAGTTCATATAGAAGAAAAGGGAATGATAAACATTGAAGATGTTGTTGTTGGTGATAAAGTTATTTCATATAATCACGATATTGATGTTGTAGAATATAAAGAAGTATTAAAGATTAGAGAACAAGAAGATAAGAACGTTGTTACTTATTTCTTCGAAAATGGAACTAAATTAACAGGTACACCAGACCACCCATTGTTTGTTATAGGTAAAGGATATTCTTCATACTACCCAAAACAAACAAAAGAAGATAGTGGTTTAGATGTAGAGCAAATCCTTTTAGGTGATGAAGTTTTACATATGGATGGATATGGTGTTACTATATCTGATATCACAGAAGAAGAAAAAACACAAACAGTTTATAACCTAGAAGAAGTAACAGGTAATAATAACTTTTTTGCAGAAGATTTCTTGGTACACAACAGACTGTGTTGTTTCAAAGGAACAAGTCAAGTTCAAATGGGGAATGGTAGTTTCAAATCTATTAAAGATATAGAAATTGGAGATGTGGTGATGAGTTTTGATGAGGAATTTTCAGCATATACTCAAAACGAAGTTACTGCAATACACAATAGTACAAAACTATCAGACCATGTACTTAGAAATGAAAGTGTTGAGTTAAGTATAGGACCAGATGATATCCAACCAAGAGGTATGGGATATTTTTGTATGAATGATGATAGTGATATCATGTTTACACCTGAACATCCATTCTTAACAAAAGAAGGATGGAAAGCATTAAGTCCTGATGTAACAATAGAACCATTCTCAAGTGGAGCAGAACCACAGATATTAAGTGAAAGCGATGAAGTATGGATAGAAGGAGATTGGTCTCCTGTTCATCAATTAGACTTTCATCCATGTGAGGAAGATGAAATAGTTTATAACATAACAGTAGAAAATACACATACATATAGTGTTGCTGGTATTATAGTACATAATAAATAAAAGAAAGATAAAATGGCAAAACCTACAATTTATAAATCAATCGATATTGGAGCTATCCATAATAGACCAACAACTTCATTAACATCAGCTGAATCAGATAAGGTAAAGGTAATACTTGATAACTTTTTTGATTACTTTGAAGATAAACATTTATAATAATCTATATTTATAGGTAACGATTAATACTGTTACTATGAATAAAGCAGACTATGTTCAGATGCGAATATTTGCACCTGATTTCAAAATGCCATGTGAACTTGATGATAGATACTCCTACATTGAGATTTCCGAATATACTCACGAAACAGATTTACTGAAAATAATCGATAGTATTAACGAAACACTATCCGATTGGAAAGATAGACCCGATGTTGATAATCTTAAAAAAAGATTTGATGTTGGGTGTTCTTGTTTTATACAATATTTTAAAGGAGAAGTGAGTGGTTGGTTTTGGACTTGTGATTTCCTAACATATGATTGGGTTGAAAAAGTAAAAGAATTACCAACACCAAACTCAAACTATTCAGGTGGAACATATGTAATTAAAAAAGTTGCACCAAGAAATGCAGGATATCAGTTATATGCATATTGTATTGAGAAAGTAATGAGTAGAACTGATTATGGATATGCGTATGTAGATAAATGGAACAAAGCTCCTATTAGATTAAACTTTAATTGTGGAGCTACATATATAGATAATTTATTATGATTTACAGTATACCAGAACATAGTGTAGTTTTATTAGAAGAACTTATTGTTAATCTAAAAAAGAATAGTGAGGATTTACCAAAATCACAAGATTTAATATCTAGGCATGAACATATATTTCCTGATACTGAATGTGAATATTACGATATAACAAATAAAGATATAAATAAAAAACTTGCAAGTATATTAGGAATAGAAAACGCAACTCCAATATCATTACATACTTTAACATACAGACAGGGAGCTGAAATGAAAAGACATAGAGATACAAATTCAGCCGATACATTTGT
>Ga0208013_1001352_pt1 | contig 11572 bp, 5 predicted proteins | sample 16_taG_FD_184091 | JGI IMG/M metagenome (GOLD analysis project Ga0208013, IMG submission 184091) | Marine viral communities from the Subarctic Pacific Ocean - 16_ETSP_OMZ_AT15313 metaG (SPAdes) (version 2) | ecosystem: Environmental > Aquatic > Marine > Oceanic | place: Pacific Ocean | collected...
CTGCTGGTAAAGTTCCAACACAGGCTGTTATCCCAGATGCAGTTCAAGTTCCTGATACTGCCCCTCAACAAGTTACAACAATGGCTGCACCTACCACAGTTCAAACAAGAACTGCACCGGGTGTTGCACCAGAACAAGTAACTACAGTAGACCAAACTGCACAAGCTCAAACACCAGAACAAATACAAGCTGCACAAATGGGAGCAACTACAGTTGGCACAGATGCACAAGTAGAAGCTGCAACAGGAGATGTATCAGACGATGCTATAGCACAAGCTGCAGGTGTTGAACGTGTACCAACAATTCAAGCTGCAGATGTAGAAATACCAGAAGGTGCTTTAACTGAAAGAGTTGTAGGTACGTTAAGTCCTGAAGCTCAATCAACTGCTGTAATGAACGTTGGTAGTTCTCTAGCAAGAGTTACAAGGGCTAAGAAACAACTAGCAAATGCTGGACTAAGTGATGCAGATATTACAGAGCTTGGTAACGACCCAGAATCTTTAGAAGCTAGACTAGCAGACTTTAGTGAAGCTGAAAGAGGTATTATTGAAGGGCTACCAGAAGAAGCTTTAGTATCTAATCAGATAGATAGTTTATTAAAAGGTATTGAAGAAGGTGAGATTCCTACATGGGCTAGACCTGCTGTAGCAGCAGTAGAGTCTGTATTAGCTCAACGTGGTATGTCCGCATCCACAGTCGGAAGAGATGCCTTGCTCAATGCTATTATACAATCAGCAATGCCTATTGCTCAGTCTAATGCACAAGCAATACAGCAAAGTGTAGGACAACAAAGAACAATAGAAGCACAAGAAGCTGAAGCTAACGCAGCCAGAGGACAACAGACAGCATTAACAAATGCAAGTAATGTCTTCCAACTTAACATGGCTCAGTTTAGTGCTGACCAACAAACAGCATTGTCTAACAGTAAGTTTTTACAAACTGTAGGATTAACAGATGCTAGTATGGAACAACAAGGTATTATGCAAGATGCTGTAATGATGGCTCAAGCTAATCTAGCTGAAGCAGACTTTAATCAGCGTACCCAGATACAGAATGCTCAAGCTTTTTTACAAATGGATTTAACTAATCTAAGTAATGAACAGCAATCAAATGTATTAAGGTCTCAACAAACTCAGCAACGTTTGCTAAGTAATCAATCTGCTCAAAATGCTGCAGCTCAGTTTAATGCTACAAGTGAGAATCAAACTAATCAGTATATGGCTAGTTTAAATGCTCAGATTAATCAGTTTAACGCAGCTCAACAAAATGCTACAGAACAGTTTAATGCTACACAGTCTAACGCTGCTGCAGCTAGAGATACACAAAGACAAGCTGATTTGAATAAGTTTAACACACAGTTAGCAACACAGGTAGATCAGTTTAATGCTAATCAAGACTTTGCAAGGAATCAATGGAACGCACAAAACGTTGCTGCTGTTGAAGCTTCTAACGTACAGTGGAGAAGACAAACAAACGTAGCTAACACTGCTGCTCAGAACGCAGTCAACATGCAAAACGCACAGAATGCTTTTGCAATGTCACAAACTGCACAATCTTTCTTATGGCAAGAATTAAGAGATCAAGCTGATTATGATTTTAGAAACTCTGAAAATGAGAAGAACAGAATTGCACAACTTGTAAACACTGCACTAGCTTCAGACCCTTCTAAATATAATTCAAGTTTAGGAAACTTAAACAGTCTGATAGGACTAATAGCCGGAGACGTAACAGGAACATAATATGGGATTATTCAAATCAATTAAAAAAGCTTTTAAAAAAGTAACACGTGGGATTAAAAAAGTAGTCAAGGGTGTTGTTAAAGGAGTTAAAAAAGTAGTTAAAAAGATTAGCTCTAGTAAAATACTTAAAGCATTGGCTATTGCTGCTGCGGTTGTAGTGACGGGAGGTGCAGCATTAGGTGCAATGGGTGCTACTGCCGGAGCTGGTGGTTTTACGGGTTGGATGGTTGGTGCAAGTAATGCTATTACTGGAGCTACAGTAGCTGGTTTAAATGTAGGAGCTGTTATGAAACCTTTTGCTGCTGTAGGTAGTGCAATTGGTACAGGTGTTTCAGCAGTTACAGGAATTAATTTAGCACAACCAACAGTAGCTTTACCTAATACTATAGCTACACCTTCTGCAGTAAGTGGTACAACTGCTACAACTGCTGAAATTGCTGCAGGAACTGATGCATTATCAACAACTGTAGCAACTCTTGCAGACCCAACAATTAATCCAGCAATTGCAGCATCTCAAGCTGCAACTGGACAAGCATTGTCAATACCTACTAAAATCATTCCAGACACTTTAAGTCAAAGTCAACTTTTATCTGGAGTAAATCCAGCTACTGCTGCTGCTAATGCTACTGCTGGTGGTTTAAATTTACCGGCTACTTTAAGTTCTGGAATGACACCATTAACAGAAGCTCAAATATTAGCAGGTCAAAATCCAGCAACTGTTGCTGCAGCTAGTTCCAATGCAGCTAAAGCAACACAAAGTTGGGCAGCAAGAAATCCAAAAACTGCAAAATTCTTAGGTACAGTAGGAACAGGAGTTGCAACATCTGTAGCCACTGGCTATGCTATGCAACAAATAGCAGGTGACCCAGAAGAAACAGGTTCAATGGCTGGTCTAAAAACAGAAGGAGCTTCAAGCTTTGACCCATTAAGAGTATATGCTGCTGAAAGAGGTATTGCAGATGCAGACATATCTAAATACTTTACATTTGGCAACACTGCAGAAGCAGGTAATATGCCACTGTTTCAACAACAAACTATAGGAGTAGCATAATGGCACAACCTACCAGAGGTCCAAGACCAATTGTTTCAGACAGTATATCTGATGTAGCTGCACAATCCGTACTAGATGGTTTAGATGCCGGTTTTACTATTGATGAAATAGCTCCGGATAACGGTCCAAAGATACGAGGAGAAGCTAGATTTAATCAAGAAGGCTTAGATGAGGTAGTATCTTTATCTGCACAAGGTAGACCTATACCGGGTCAAAGTCTAGTCAATGACCCAGCACAGCCTTACATGTGGGAACAACCACCAGAGTTTGCTAATCCAAAAGATGCATTAGACTACATGGTTGGTCTTATTATGCAGCCAGATACAATGAAACAAATTGTAGGAGCTTTAGCAAATGGTGCAGCAGTTGCAGACATTGCAATGGTTATGCTATATACAAAGTTTACAGAAGGTAAATTTAATCCTGATGTTTTACTTTTATTGGCAGAGCCAGTTATGTATGTGATTATGGCAATTGGTGAAGAAGCTAACATCAAATATAACATTGAAGATAGTAACGATTTAGATGAGTTTGATGAAGACGATAACGAAGAAGAGATTGAAGGTAAGCTCAATGAGTTTAGAAATGTCTTTGAAGATATCAAAAACGGTACAACTAAAAAAGGCATAGAGCCTAGCAAAATTCAAAGTGGTGTAGTACCACAAAACATTCTAGACAAGGTTAAAGAACAAGGTCCAGAAATTAGAAGTTTATTAAGTAAAGGAGCAGAATAATGGCACAAGAAGATTATCTATCAGGTTCACAGTTTGGACAAGTTGCTGGTTCTTTATTAGCAAGTAAACGTAAAAGAGATAAAAAAGATTTTAGAAGGGCTTTATTAGCTACAGCAATTTTTGAAGGTTTTGGAGCTTTACAAAAGCAACAAAAGCAAGATATTGTTGATGGAGCTAATGATGTTAAAGATAAATACGAAGACATCTTTACTAACAACGAAGAAATATATAATCTTAAAGCAAAAGCTAGAGGAGAGTATCAAACATATCAACAAGACCCTAATGCTTTTATTGAAAGTAAAGCAATGGAATTGTTTAACAAAGATAGTAACTTAATTGCTGAACTAGGAACAAATCCATATTCTAGACTTACATCAAATGATTTAACACAAGAAAGTTTTGAACAGGCTCAAGCTGTGTTAGAAGAAAAACGTAATTTAGCAAAAGAATATATTAAAGCACAGCAAAAAAATCCTGCAGTATATACTTCTACATTTACAAAGTTTAACAAAAAAGCTAAAGATGAATACCTTGCTGCACTTGCACAAGTAGAAGACGATCCCTACAAGCAGGGGCTAGTTAAGTCTGCTTTTGCAAAACTTTTTGGTAGTGGTGCAGAAGCAGAAGCTAAACTTAAAACAGCCTTATCTACTGCAGAAGGAAAAAGAATTGCTCAAGATGATCTTGTAGCTGAAAGTGAAACTGTAACTGCTCAAATTAATGCAAAAAATAAAACTATTGTAGATGCTAACAAAGAGTTAGAAGGTACACCTTATTTTGATTATGTCACTAAAGAAGAACAAATTAAAAGAAATTCTAAAGTTATTAAAGAAAAAATAGAAACAGGTAAGTTTACAGATGATGATGTAATTGAAGCATATAGGTTAGGAGTTGCTCCATCAAACATTAAAGAATTAACAGCGATTCAAGAAAATGAAATTGGAGACTTTGTAAAAGTCTTTACTAAAGTTAGAGCCATAAAAGATAGAGAACTTGCTCGTGACCCGTCTCAAACTTTTGTTGACCCATCTGATTATTTGAGCACCAAAGAAAGAGATATTTATGATGTTGCTATGGGTATTAAACGAGACGATATAGACCCACTGACAAAAATTCAAGATCAAAGATTAAGAGCAAGTGTTGTAAGTCAAATTATAAATACTGGTATTGTTGAAGGCTCTGAGGATAGAGATATTTTAGGATTAATTGAAGGTGATTTTGCTATTGATGATACTGGACAAAAAGATATTTCAACGGGTCAATCAAATCAATTTATAAGTAATGTTATTCGTGGTGCTACAGTATTACAAAATAAATATGATATGAATGAAATACAAGCAATAAACGAATCTTATAAATTACAGCTTGATGGTATTAGCGAACAAACTGGTTCAGGAACAGAAGAAGTTCCCGGTGGTCGTTGGAGAAGAATGACTACGTGGGAACTACAAACAAACACTGTAGAATATGTAAATCCTGATGTTGAAGCTTTACCTATACTTCCAGAGACAGCTCTACAAGTTGCACAAAATATAAACGATTATAAATACATTCAAAGAAATACTCCATATGTAGATGAAGATGGACAAACACAAAATTTAGTACCGACCAAAGGAAAAGAATACACACCTGAAACATATGAAGGTGCAGATTTTGAAATTACTTTTACAACCAAAGAAAGACTACCCGGATCTGGTATTTATGAATGGACTCCTAATATTACATATATCCCACAACCATAATTTAATATGCCAACTCTTCGTGACCAACGAAAAAATTCACGTTCATCTAGCTTGTCTTTTTCAAGCTATGTACCGAACAAAAAATACACTCTGTCTGATCTAAGACAAGATGATGAGTTTAACAAAGTAACAGAAAGATTCTTATCTTCAATAGGTGAGGGTGATTCTGTGGGTGACTTATATGGTTACTTTAGAGGAAATGATTTTAACCTATATGATGGAGCAAAAGCATGGGCAGAAAGCTCAACTTTTACCGACCAGCAAAAACAAGACTATGCATATTTAAGGAGTAAATTTGACAACGCTTCAGTGGGTGGATTAGGTGAGTGGGTTAGAGCAGGTGCTAATATTACAAAAGAAGTTGTAACTGACCCAACTATGTTAGCTAGTATTATGTTTGTTCCTTGGACAGGTGGTACTTCTTTTGCTGCCAGAGCAGCAGCCGGTAAAGCTGTGCAGTCTACGATTAAAACTTTAGCTAATAAAAATATTGCTGAAGGAGTTGCAAAAGGTGTTGCAAAATTACCCGGTCAAAAATTAAAAACTCCAATGAGTAAAACTGCAAAGACTGTCGCTGCTAGTACAGAAGGTTTGGTTTATGGTAGCACTACAAACTTAACCAATCAAAACATTGATCTTAATACTGATAGACGAGATGATATAAATTATACAGAAACTGCTGCGGTTGGAGCATTAAGTGCTGCTGTTCCCTTTGCGTTTAGAGGAGTAGGTAAAGGTGTTTCTAGTTTTAATAAATCTGTAGCTGATCGTAGAGCTGCTAGGATTGACGGTAACGAAGATTATAAAGCTACTATTGTAGATAAAGGATTAGAAAAAGTTGATAGTGTTGTTGAAGCTATGACTCCTACTATTAGAAAAATGACAGCCTTTGTTAATAAACCAACAGTAAAGTTTATTAAAAAAATGGAAGAGTCTGAAAAACTATCACGACTTATTAAACTTTTTAGGTATGATACTGATAGAAGTATGACAGCTAAAGATTATAATATTGCTCAAGAAGTTTCAGATAGAAGTTTTTATGAAAATGTAAATAAAGTTATTGGTGATCGTAGTGAGCAACTACTAAAAATTTTAAATCCTTTAAAAGCTAAAGGAAGAATTACAAAACCTAAACTAGGTTCTCGTGATGCATTTTTTAAAGTACCCTTTAAAGAAGTAAAAGCACAAAGTAAAAAAAGTTATTTTAAATATCAAAGAATATCTGATGAGACGAATGAAGCTCTAGCATATTATTTAAGAACAGGAAGAACAACTGTTACGGTAGATGGTAAAAGAGTTTCATTTGAAAAAGCTTTTAACTTAACAGAAAAAACTACGGAAGAAATAGTAACTGCAGGTAAAGGTTTGCGTAAACTAATGACTGACATTAGAAACGATGCAAAAGCAAAAGGCTTAGAAATTGGTTTAATAAAAAATTATTTACCACGTGGGTTTTCTTACAATGCAGTAAAACAAGAAATTAAAAATTTAGAAAAAGGTATAGAGGGAAAACTTGTTAAAGAGTTAAAAGAAAAAGAAGGTTTTAAAACAGACGAACAAGTTTTAGAAGTATTAAATGAAATTATAAATCCTTCAACATTAGTGGGTAAAAGCTACACAGAACTTGCTACAATTGGTAAAGGTGCTGCAGGTGCTGTTGGTAAGATAGGACAATTTTCAAAACGCACTCCGGCTTTAACAAAAAAAAGAACATTAGCTAATCTTGATGAAACTAAAATTGCCGAATACTTAGACAACAATGTTGAAAATTTAATATCTGATTATGTGCATCAAGCTTCTGCATTTATACAACGTAAAGCTGATTTAGGTGAAGACCTTGATGAATTTATTACAAGATTTGTTAAGCCGATACAAGATGAACTTGCTGAAAAAGGGCAAAAATTAACAAGTGATGAATTGACAAGTTTGCAAAATATTTATCTGGTATCAACTGGACAAGTTCAACATGTAGATAGTGCAGTTCTAAGAACCCTTAGTGATATTGCTATTGTAGGTAATCAGTTAGCATTATTACCTTTTGCTACCATTACCAGTTTATCTGAGATAGCAGTTCCTTTAGTTAGAGGTGCTGGTAAGTCTTTTGTACAAAAAGGTAAAGCCGGAGCTAATCAAGAAATAGGACAAGGTGGTATTAGAACCATGTGGCAAACTGCATCTGATTATAGAAAGATGTGGTGGAACGATGTTGTAAAAAAAGACCTTGCTGATAATAGACCAGAAGCTTTAAAAGAGTTAAACAGATTTAACCGAGCTGTCAATAGAGCCAATGAAGATAGGTCTCTGGCTATGTATGGTCAAGGCTTTGGAAGACGTGCAACTCAAGCCCAAAATAAATTCTTTAAAATAAATTTACTACACGACTGGACAAGGTTTGTACAGCTTACAGCGTTTAACGTTGGGAAGTCTAAAATGTATGAAAATTTATATGAGTTAGCTACTAAGACTAACTTAACTTCGACTAGAAAACTAAGACTTGAAAATGAACTAAGTGAGTTAGGTGTAGATATTACAGAGGGTATTAAATGGGTTAAGTCTGGAGGTAAACCTTCAGGTTCTTTTTACGATGATAACTTTTTACAAAGTGCTGCAAGGTATGTAGATGAGGTTGTAATGAACCCGACTGCTGCTGCTAATCAAAAACCTTTATGGCATTCTATGCCTTCTACTAGATGGGCTTTTGGTTTGATGGGTTTCCCTACAGCGTTTAGTAATACAGTATTAAAAAATGCTGTACGAGAAGTTTCTAAAGATGTAAGAAACAGAGAACTAAAGGCTGTACCTACAGTTGGAGCAGGTGTAGTGGCTATGACAGGTATTGCTATGTTTGGTAATACTATGAGAACTGGTGGTAGAAATTTAGAACAGCTAGACTCCGGTGAAAAAGATGTTGGTGATGAAGTGTTTGATGCTATGGTTCGTACTGGATTACTTGGTCCAACTGAACAAGTTTATAGAACAGTAAAGGGAACTGAATATGATAACTTTGCAAGATCAATTATTCAAAGATTTACTGGACCGGCTGTTGATGATATCTTTAGATTTTTTGAAGATTGGGTAGGACCTTTAGCTTGGGGGGTTGATGAAGTTCCGGGTATTACAGCACTAAAAAGTATTGACCCAGAAGGATACAAAGCTATTAAAAAAGCTGCAAGAGATGCAGATAATGCATTAGGATTAACACGTACTAAAAAAGACCCAGTAGTTAAACCTAAAGAAGAAGTTCTTATGTTTGATTTTGCAACAGGCGGTTTAGTAAAGGGAGAAGACAACGTACCATTTACTAAAAAAGACCCAGCAGATAGAATTAATCCTTTAACAGGTGAGCCTTATCAAGAACAAATGGATAGATTAGGTTTATTTTTTGGTGGTCCACTAGCTGAAGCAACTTTTAAGCAACAAGCAGAAGTATCAGGTAAACTTGGTGAAGTTTTTACAGAACGAGAAAAAAATAGAGCTGAGTCACGGAGTAAGATTGCACAAGCTGCACAAGAGGGAGACATTAGAAAAGGTTTTGAAGGTTTTGAAGAGTTACCCGTTGGAGAACAAATGGTAGGGTACATGAATCCTGTTACCAATGTTCCTTTATCTGTAACCGGTGGAACTATATACGCAGAAAAAGCTATAGAAGCTGGAGCAACTTTACGAACTCCTAAAGAGTGGATGGTTAAAAGTTTACAACAACGCAGGTTTGTATCACCTGTTAAACTAAATGACCCTATGTCTGCAGCTATTTCGGGATTAGAATATGCAGGAGCTATACCCGGTATTGGTGTACCTGCAAAATATGGTAGTAAAACATTAAGAACCATTACCGGTAGAACTGTTAACGCAAAAACTGCAGACGGTATGGGTGGTGGAACTTCTGCTGATAAAGATAAGTTAGGAGAGTTTATTGATTTGTATGCTAAAGACGATGAAGGCATGTATTCTCCTGCTGTTAAATCTTTGATTGAAGATACACCTGATAATTTAAAAGGTAAAGGACTAGCACAATTTATAAACAGTAGAAATTTTAAACAAAAAGTAAAAGATGAGGAGCTTGATCTTTTAAATTTACAAACATATATTGATAAAAATCCACAAGCAAACTTAGAAGATGTTATAGATTATGCGAGTAAAAATAAAGTAATTGTAAAGACAAGTGAGTATGATGAAGCTGGTTCATTTTTAGAAGAAGGCGATAGGGATATATTTACAGCAGAAGCAATTAAATCGGATGAAGTAATTGAAGGTATTCCTGTATGGCAAAAAGACATGGACGAGGTGTCCTATGGACTAAATAATGATGATGAAGATTTAATTAATGATTTGGTAGGGATAGCTGCAGTAGATTTCAATATAAATTTACCTGCAAATTTATCCCCTGTTGAAAAATTAACAGAGTTAAAAAAATCTAATCAATACGATAATATTAAAATAAACTTAGCACAAAATATTTATAACGTTGACCCCTATGTTAAAATTTTTGCTAAACCTCAATACCTAAATGAAGGAGTAGACCCTAATCAAGCTTATGCTTTAAAAGATGTTGATGGTACATATCGAATTTATTTTGACGATGTGGATATGACAGAACGAGTAACTGATGGGCTAGAAGAAGAAAACATTGCTCGTAGTGCATCAGAAGCAAGAATTCAACTGCAATTGCTGTTAGAAGAAGAAAATCTTATGTATCAAAGAAAACAAAATGATGCACGTTGGAGACATGTTATAGATAACAATATGCCCGGTGGTAGTAACTATAGAGAGTTTGTTTTTAACAACGACAATGCAAAAATACCTAGTGTGTTTAGATCAAATCATTTTCCAGAAGAAAAAAATTATTTAGCCCATGCTTTAGTAAGAGATAGAAAATTTGAAGATGGTTCAAACACTTTACACATAGATGAATTACAATCTGATTTACATCAACAAGGTTCTAAGTATGGTTATAGAACTCCCGAACTTGAAAAACAAGTAGACGACATAACAAATACAATATGGGATGATGGAAAAAATATTTTAATAAGTATTAAGAAAGAAATTAAAAAAGTTAAATCTTTAGAATCATCTAACAAATTTGACGCTTTTGAAAAAGCTGATCTAAGATTTAGCTTAGAAAGGTTACAAGATGCTGAAACTTCTTTACAAAATATTTATCAGTTTGATAAATCATATGTAAAAGAATCTTTGGTAGATCGTAGCACTGAAACTATAGATTCGTTACAAACTAGATTATTTAACATTAATGAAAGTTCGGGTATTATAGGAAAGCGTGAACCTGTTTATGAAATGGATAGAGAAATATTAGCAAAGATATATAATTATAGACATAATCTTAATCAAAATACACGTGGAATAGCTAAAGCTTATAAGATGGGTAACCCACCGTTTAAAGAAACATGGCATCAACTATCAATTAAAAAACTTTTAAAACGTGCAGTCGATGAAGGATACGATAACTTATCGCTATCTAATTCTAAACCTATTTCTGAAAGATATCAAGGTACGGGTGAAGAAGGTAAAGAATTATTCTATGATAGAAAAGCTAAAAACTATATGCAAAAATTAGCCAAACAAACAGGTGGCGAGTTTAAAATAAAATATTTAGATGATGCATATGGTGCTGAAGATGAGTTCTTACGTAGCTATGTTATCGAAATTACACCTGAGTTAAAAGAACTTGTATCAACAAAAGGATTGGCAAGTTTTAGAAAGGGTGGCAAGGTTTCTACTAACGAACAAATGGATAGGCTGGGATTATAATATGAATATAGAACAATGTAAAGCTGAAATCAAACGACACGAGGGCGAAGTCCTAGAAATCTATAACGACAGTTTAGGTTATAAGACTCTAGGAGTTGGTCATCTATGTCAGCCACAAGACCCCGAGTACAATTGGGATATCGGTACACCAGTACCTCAAGAAGTGGTAGATAGATACTATATGATAGACTTTGATAGACACTATGCAGAAGCTATACACGTGTTTGGAGATAAGGAAGGATTTAATAACTTGCCTGAACCTATACAGCGTGTGTTAGTCAACATGTGTTTTAACTTAGGCGGTACAAGACTTTCAAAGTTTCGTAACATGTTACAAGCTTGTAGAGAACATAACTGGTACGAAATGGCTAGACAAATGCAAGACAGTAGATGGTACGGACAAGTAGGTAGACGTAGCTGGGAGTTACAGCAGGTTGTAATGGGGCAGGTATAATGCTCCTATATACTGAGAAACAATTAAACACAGCCTATAATATTTATAGGATGCATCAGATTGGACAAGGTTTAGGCTTTATGCAA
>Ga0208013_1001366_pt1:0-7500 | contig 11471 bp, 6 predicted proteins | sample 16_taG_FD_184091 | JGI IMG/M metagenome (GOLD analysis project Ga0208013, IMG submission 184091) | Marine viral communities from the Subarctic Pacific Ocean - 16_ETSP_OMZ_AT15313 metaG (SPAdes) (version 2) | ecosystem: Environmental > Aquatic > Marine > Oceanic | place: Pacific Ocean...
TTTTGGTGAAAGACTTGCGAGTGGCGACGCCGCGCCGGTTCAGGCGCTCATCGATGGAACCTATTCCGCGACCGCCAACCTGGTGGCGGCTTATGCCAAGACCATCATCGGCGCATTCGGCCGGGAGACACCGATGCCGGTCGCGGTCGAGACGCGTGTCTGGTACAATCCGGCGCTCAAAAGCGTGACCTATGTTGTCCCCGGCCTGTTCGGCGTCATCCTGATGGCCTTCCCGCCGCTTTTGACCGCACTTGCGATCACGCGCGAAAAACAGACGGGGTCGATCCAGCAGATATTCGCCTCACCGCTTACGCCGGCAGAGTTTCTCGCCGGGAAGCTCGTACCCTACGGGCTGATCGCGTTCGTCCAGATCATCATGGTCATCGCGGTCGGCTTTTTGTGGTTCGGCGTACCGCTCAAGGGCAGCCTGGGTCTTCTCGTCGGCATTGGGCTGATTTATGTTTTCTGCACTGTTGGCATCGGGCTTCTGGTCTCTACGCTCACTAACAGCCAGCTCGTCGCCATGCTGCTTGCCCTCATTGTGACACTGATGCCTTCGTTCCTGTTTTCGGGGTTTCTGTTTCCGATTTTCACGATGCCGTACGTGCTGCAGCTCTATACCCGGATATTCCCCGCCCGGTATTTCGTGGACTTCTCGCGGGGCGTTGTGCTCAAGGGCGCGGGACTGGCCGAACTTTGGCCGTCGGTCGTGCTGCTGCTCGCCTATACGGTGGTGATTTTCGCGCTCGCCGTGTGGCGCTTCCGCAAGAAGGTGGCGTGATGGGGACGCGGCTCACAGGCCTGCTGATCAAGGAGATCATCGAGTTTCTGCGCGACCGGGTCATGCTGGTGCTGATCCTCTGGCTCTACACGGTAGAGGTGGTGATCTGCGCCTATGCCCTGTCGTTCGAAGTGGAGAACATGCCGCTTGCCATCGTCGACCAGGATGGCACACCGGCCAGCCGCGCCCTCGTTCAGAGCTTTCTCGCGACGGACGTGTTTGCTTATGCCGGGCGGCTGGACAGCGCGGCGCAAGCCGGTGTCTGGCTGCAGGAAGGCCGGGCTCGCGTCGCGCTTACCGTGCCGCAAGGGTTTCAGCGCGAACTTACCCAGGGCCGGGCGCCAGCCGTGCAGGTGCTGCTTGACGGGACAAACTCCAACATGGCGGCCCAGGCGCGTGGTTATGCGCTGGAAATTGCCGGGCGTTTCATTGGTGGCGCCAATGGCGAGGCCGGTATGACCCCCGGCGCGCAGGTGGTTGTGCGCGTCTGGTATAACCCTGACCAGACCTATACGTCGTTCATGGTGCTTTCGATGATTGCGCTGGCCGCCCTCATGGTCGGCGTGATTCACCCGGCCGCATCAATCGTGCGTGAGAAAGAGTCAGGCACGATCGAGCAGTTGCGCGTAACCCCGATCGGAACGCCGGAAATCTTCATCGCCAAGACGCTGCCGACCCTCCTCACGGGATTATTATCGGTGTTTCCAAGCCTGCTTATCGTCTGGTGGTTTGGTGTCCCGCTACGCGGTAGCCTGTTGCTGTTCCTGGGTATCACGGCGATCTTCCTGTTGAGCGCGATTGCCATCGGCGTGCTGATTGCCACCATCAGCCGGACGCTGCAGCAAGCACTGTTGCTCGCTTTCTTTGGACTGTTTCCGCTGATGTTTCTTTCAGGTACCCTGGCGCCCGTCGAGAGCATGCCGAAGGCGCTTCAGATTGCGTCGCTCATTAGCCCGTTGCGCCACTATATGGACGTGGTCCTGGGCGTGTTCCTGAAGGGCGCCGGGCTTCGCGAATTATGGCCGCAGGTAATTTCACTCCTCGCAATCGGCATTCCGCTTTTCGGAATTGCAGCATGGATTTTTCAGCGGCGGTCTTCCTAATCGGGAAACTGTCCGTCGTCAAATAATTTGAGATATATGCCGTTACTTCATCGAGTCAAGCTTTGGCTCTATCTATCCGACGCTCAAAAGCTTGTGGCGCGAGGGGCTGATCGAAAGGCGACGGGAGGTCCGCCCCGGCAAGCCGTCCCGCGAGGTGTACTCTCTGACGGAAGCGGGAGAAAGGGCTCTGATCGAGGCCCTGCATCAGCCGTTAAAGCCCGACGTATTCAAGTCAGAGTTCCTGCTCAACCAGAAGCAGCTGCAGGAGTCGGGCATGGCCTGGACCTTCGTTCAGCCGGGCTTCTTCATGCAGAACCTGCTCATGTACGGGGAGGCTATTCGCGACAAGGGCGAGTTCTACATGCCCCTGGGCGAAGGCAAGGTGAGTTGGCTCGACGCCCGCGACATCGCCGGCGTCGCCGTCAAGGCGCTCACCGAGCCGGGACACGAGAACCAGGCGTATCCGGTGACGGGTCCCGACGCGCTCGGTGGCGCCGATCTGGCGACCGTGCTGACCGACGTATCGGGCGACACGGTCAACTATGTCCCTATTTCCCTGGACCAGGCCAGGCAGGCGATGACGGCCATGGGCATGCCCGAGCCACTCGCCGATGCGATGAACGAGTTGTATGCTCTTGCGGCGGCAATCGCACCATCAGCGTAAGCCTGCGGCGTAGGCCGTCTTTTCGGGATCGGTGCGCTCTGGCACGGTTATGCGGCCTTGAGATTTTCCCGGTCGGCCTTCCAATTCCAGGGCAGGAGTTCCGGCAGGCGGGGGACGGGGATGTCCGGCAGCCGCTTGAGGGTGTCGGCGAGCCAGGCCTGGGGGTCGATATCGTTCATCTTTGCTGTGACGATCAGGCTGTACATGAAAGCGGCGCGGTGTCCGCCGCGTTCGGACCCGGCGAAGAGCCACGATTTTCGACCGAGGGCCACACCCCTGAGGGAGCGTTCGGCGGCATTGTTAGTGAGACAGACCCGGCCATCGTCGAGGAAGCGGGTGAAGGCGGGCCAATGGCCGTTCTCGACCATATAATTGATCGCCTTGACGACGGGATTGTGTTTGGACATGCGCGCCCGTTCGGCCAGCAGCCAGGCGTGCAGGCCGTCGACCAAAGGACGCGAAAGGGTCTGGCGTGTTGTGACGCGCGCGTCAACATCCCATCCATTGATATCGCGCTCGATATCGAAGAGGGCATCGATACGCTTCACCGCCTCAAGCGCCACCGGCGAGATCTGGTGCGCCGGTTTGCCCTTGCGCACATTGCCGGCGATGTCTGCCAGTTCGAAGAATTTCCGCCGGGCGTGCGCCCAGCATAACGCGCTGGTAATCGGCCCCGGCATGCGGGTCTCATGGTAGAGATCGTTATAGCCACTATAGGCATCGGCCTGCAGGATGCCCCGCCAGGTGGCGAGATGCGTGTTTGGGTGTTCCTTGGTGCGGTCGCGGGAGAAGCGGAACAGGGCCGCGGGCGGCGCGGCGCCGCCGAACGGCCGGTCATCCCGCACATAACTCCAGAGCCGCGCCGTCTTCGCGCCGCCTTTGGCCAGCAAGGGCACGGTGGTGTCATCCCCATGCAGCCGCTTGGCCTCCATGACATGCCGCTCGATCAGACTGTGGATCGGCTGGAGCGCCGTCGTGCAGGCGCCAACCTGGTCGGCCAGGGTGGACAGACTGAGGTCGACGCCCTCGCGGGCATAGCGCGCGGCCTGCCGGTTCAAGGGCTGGTGCTGGCCGAACTTCTCGAACAGGATCATCGCCAGGAGGTTCGGCCCGGCCCAGCCGCGCGGGGTGGCATGGAACGGTGCTGGCGGCTGGCTGATCTTCTCGCAGTCCCGGCAGGTGAACTTCTCGCGTACCGTCTGGATGACTTTCCACTGGCGCGGGATCACCTCCAATGTCTCGGTGATATCCTCGCCCATCTTCACGAGCCGGTCGGAGCCGCAGCAAGTGCAGGCGGCAGGTACCTCGATCACCACACGCTCGCGGGGCAGATGCTCGGGGAAAGGCTTGCGGGCGGCACGGCGGCGGGTGAAGGCACGCACCGTCGCGGTCTGCGTGGTCTGTTCGGCTGCCAGGGCGTCCTCGGCCGCTGCCGTCTCCAGTTCCTCGAGCTGCAGTTCGAGCTGGTCGATCAGCCGTGCGCGCCGTTCAGACGAGATGCCATAACGGTCGCGCCGGAGCCGGGCGATCTCGAGCTTGAGTTCGGCAATCATTGCTTCCGAGCAGGAAACCACGGCCCGGGCCTGTGTGAGGTCGGCCTTTGTGGCCGCCAGTTCGGCGCGTAATCGCATGATCTCTAAAGCAGCGTTTGACATGGCCGATATCTACCATATCGGCACAGTAAAACCCAATAAAAACAGCACTATAGGCGTAATTATCCGGCCCTGCCGGGGCGCTGGGTCCAGCGCGGATTGCGCCAGTCGATGCCTTCAAGCAGATAGCCCAGTTGCGCCGCCGAGATCGGCACCGCCTGCCCGGACCCGCTCACCGGCCAGAGGAACTTGCCCGCCTCCAGCCGCTTGATATAGAGCGACATGCCGACCCCGTCATGCCACAGAAGCTTCACCAGGTCGCCCCGGCGGCCCCGGAAGCAGAATATCTCGCCCGCGTGCGGGTCGCGACCCAGCCCCTCCTGCACCAGGAGCGCCAATGTGTTCATGCCGCGCCGCATATCGGTCACACCACCCGCAATCCACACGCGTGTCCCGGCAGGAAACGCGATCATGCCCGCTCCAGAACCCGGACGAGCCGGGCAAGTGACGCTTCGTCGATGGAAAGCCCGATATCCAGGTGCCGTCCGTTTGTCAGTGTGATCCCGACCCGCTCCGGTGCCACCGCTTCCGGCATTGCCGCCGCGGCATTGGCATCACCGACCGGGCCAGGCAGTAAAGGCCCGTCCGGCACGACTTGAACCGGCAGGAAAGCGCCCGTGCCGCCATAGCGCCGACGCCAGTTGAAGATCAGATTGGCATTGAGTTCGTAACGCCGCGCCACCGAGGCGACCGAAACCCCAGGCGCCGATGCTTCCGCAACAATCTGGCGCTTGAACTCTTCACGCCACTGGCGGCGTGTCACACGAGAACTCTCTGGCATCAATAGGTGTCCACTTATACCAAGCGGACACTATCCGCCCGCAACCGACACTACCGTGCCAGAGCGCACCGATCCCGAAAAGACGGCCTACGCCGCAGGCTTACCCATCAGCGTTGATCGGCACGCGACGAACTACCTGACCGTCCCAAATCGGATTTCCGGTGGTAGCTATATGGTAGCTGGACGGAAGTCAGGAGCGGTACGGCCTAAAGCAAAAAGCCGCCAAGTCATTGACCTGGCGGCTTAATTTTGGTTGCGGGGGCAGGATTTGAACCTGCGACCTTCAGGTTATGAGCCTGACGAGCTACCGGGCTGCTCCACCCCGCGTCAATTACGTTGCGCCGACGCCGCTTGCCTCGCCCGCACACGCGATCGAGACAAGGAGGTCAGGATGTGTGCGGATGGCCGCGGGACGGCTCTATCGGAAGAAGGGATGAACGATATGTGCTTGGCAGGCCTGGCAGCGACCTACTCTTCCATGCCTTAAGACATAGTACCATTGGCGCTGAGGAATTTAACGGCCGAGTTCGGGATGGGATCGGGTGTAGGCTCCTCGCTATAACCACCAGGCCGGCGAAGAACATATCGTCAGGGTTCGAATGATTGTTGTTTGGTCTTTCAGAGCTATTCATCTTTGCTCACGGAATGAGCAGAGATAAATGAGAGTAATCAAGCCAATCGAGCGATTAGTACCAGTAAGCTACATGCGTTGCCGCACTTCCACACCTGGCCTATCAACGTGGTCGTCTTCCACGGCTCTCAAGGGAAAACTGGTTTTGAGGTGGGTTTCCCGCTTAGATGCTTTCAGCGGTTATCCCGTCCATACATAGCTACCCGGCTGTGCCGCTGGCGCGACAACCGGTCCACCAGAGGTATGTCCATCCCGGTCCTCTCGTACTAGGGACAGATCCTCTCAATTTTCCTACACCCACGGCAGATAGGGACCGAACTGTCTCACGACGTTCTAAACCCAGCTCACGTACCACTTTAATCGGCGAACAGCCGAACCCTTGGGACCTGCTCCAGCCCCAGGATGTGATGAGCCGACATCGAGGTGCCAAACCTCCCCGTCGATATGGACTCTTGGGGGAGATCAGCCTGTTATCCCCGGCGTACCTTTTATCCGTTGAGCGATGGCCCTTCCACGTGGAACCACCGGATCACTATGACCGACTTTCGTCTCTGCTCGACATGTACGTCTCGCAGTCAGGCAGGCTTATGCCATTGCACTCGACAGCTGATTTCCGACCAGCCTGAGCCTACCATCGCGCGCCTCCGTTACTCTTTGGGAGGCGACCGCCCCAGTCAAACTACCCACCATGCAGGGTCCCGGATCCGGATAACGGACCGCGGTTAGACATCAGTAAAGGTAAGGGTGGTATTTCAAGGACGGCTCCACCCGAGCTGGCGCCCGAGCTTCAAAGCCTACCACCTATCCTACACATGCCGTCACTAATGCCACTGCAAAGCTATAGTAAAGGTGCACGGGGTCTTTCCGTCTAACCGCAGGAACCCCGCATCTTCACGGGGAATTCAATTTCACTGAGTCGATGCTGGAGACAGCGGGGAAGTCGTTACGCCATTCGTGCAGGTCGGAACTTACCCGACAAGGAATTTCGCTACCTTAGGACCGTTATAGTTACGGCCGCCGTTTACCGGGGCTTCGATTCAAAGCTTGCACCTCTCCTCTTAACCTTCCGGCACCGGGCAGGCGTCAGACCCTATACGTCGCCTTGCGGCTTCGCAGAGCCCTGTGTTTTTAGTAAACAGTCGCTACCCCCTGGTCTGTGCCCCCCACACCTGGTTGCCCAAGCATGGGGCCTCCTTCTCCCGAAGTTACGGAGGCAATTTGCCGAGTTCCTTCAGCATCGTTCTCTCAAGCGCCTTGGTATGCTCTACCAGTCCACCTGTGTCGGTTTAGGGTACGGTCTAATGTGGGAGCTATTTCCTGGAACTCCTACGCGGCCAGGACAATCCAATAAGCCCTGACAACTTTCGGCGTTCGTCACTTCCCACTGGCCCACGAATATTAACGTGGTTCCCATCGACTACGGCTTTCGCCCTCGCCTTAGGGGCCGGCTAACCCTGCGCAGATTAACTTTACGCAGGAACCCTTGGACTTTCGGCGACAGTGTCTCTCACACTGTTTGTCGTTACTCATGTCAGCATTCTCACTTCCGATACCTCCAGGCGCCCTCACGGGTCGCCCTTCACAGGCTTACGGAACGCTCCGCTACCGCGCATGCAAGCATGCACCCGCGTCTTCGGTATGTGGCTTTAGCCCCGGTACATTTTCGGCGCAGGGCCCCTTATTTAGACCAGTGAGCTGTTACGCTTTCTTTAAAGGATGGCTGCTTCTAAGCCAACCTCCTGGTTGTTTTGGGGACCCCACATCCTTTCCCACTTAGCCACAATTTAGGGACCTTAGACGGCGGTCAGGGTTTTTTCCCTCTCCACTACGGACGTTAGCACCCATAGTGTGTCTGCCGGGTAGTACTTCCAGGTATTCGGAGTTTGGT
>Ga0208013_1001371_pt1 | contig 11437 bp, 8 predicted proteins | sample 16_taG_FD_184091 | JGI IMG/M metagenome (GOLD analysis project Ga0208013, IMG submission 184091) | Marine viral communities from the Subarctic Pacific Ocean - 16_ETSP_OMZ_AT15313 metaG (SPAdes) (version 2) | ecosystem: Environmental > Aquatic > Marine > Oceanic | place: Pacific Ocean | collected...
CAAAATTATCCAATGCAAAACTGATATCACTGCTCATTTCCATAAGTAGGTTGATGGCAGCTTCATCAAAGGCTGCAGGTTTGCCGTGATAGACGTTAAGCACAGCAAAGGGCTTGCCATGTCGTTGTATGGGGAAAGCAGCCGCTGATTTCCAGCCAAACTGGCTGGCCCGTTCATGCCAGGGCCTGGTACTTGGATCAGTTAGATAGTGATTAATGACAACAGGGTGATTTTCGCGCATGGCCGTGCCAGTGGGGCCCTGTCCCTCCGGCACATCCTTGCAAATCGAGGCGTGAAGGGTATCCGTGTAATCGACCTTGCTACCGTAGCTGGTGAGTGGGGTGATATCCGCGGTATTTTCATCCAACAGGCCGATCCAGGCCATTTTCATCCCGCCAAACTCGACTGCCATCTGACATACAAGGGGAAATAGCTCATCCTCAGAATCCATTCTGACGATGGCCTGATTGACCTGGCTCAGTGCGTGATAGAGATGGCCAAGACGTAAAGCTCGACGTTGATTCTGATTTCGGCTGTGGCTGATTGTCAGAACCAACAGTGCCAATACGAGGCTGAGTGTGCCACCAGTCGTGGTGATCACCCATGGACGAGTGGAAAATATGGCCTTTTCGCGAAATGCAGGTGTACTGCTCAGTAACAATGTCCATTTTCTGTGGCCGATATTAATTTCCTGCTGATACTGCCATTCGCCCAATACTGTTCGCTGCTGATGAGGAATGGCATCACCATGAAAAAGCAGGGTGTGGCTATTGCGGGCCGAGAAGTCGTGGATTTCAATGTCGATATCCGGATCAATCTGATGTTCAAGGCCCGTTAGCAGATCTTTTACCCGAAATGGCACATCTACCCAACCCAGTAGGGCTGCTCGACGTCCCTCAGGAGTTGCCAGTTTATGATCATGCTTGTATACCGGCAGGTACATAACGAAGCCTGGAGCATCCTGTTTTGACTGATCCTGAGCCAGCCTCAACGGACTGGTGATAACGATAGTACCCGTGTCTCTGGCCATTTCGGCCGCTTCACGAGCTGCCGGGTTGCTTAGGATATCAAACCCCAGGGCGGCAAGGTTTTCACCCAATGGTTCAATATAGATAATGGGAGCCAATTCGTCTCGATTTCCGACAGGAGGCGTTATTTGGTAATTTGTTGGAAGCTCTTTGCGTATGGTAGCGAGGTGTGTCACCAGGTTCTTGCGTGTCACTAGAACAGCAAAGCCTATGCCCTGAACTCCCCTAAGATCCCTGGTGATATCCAGCGAATCAATGTAGCGCAAAAATTCAGGGTAGGTGATTTGTCCAGAACCCTGGAAAAATCCCTGTACACCGCGCATCACTACCTGATAACTGTTGAGTTGTTGCGAAATAGTGGCTGCCAGTCGCTCAGACTCTGCCTGAAAATTCAGATTGACAGCTTGGTGTTGTTGTTTCTCGAAGTGGTGCCAGTAGGACAGAGTGGCAGTGCCGCCAATCAGAAGAGTGAGTCCCGACAGCAGCCATGGCAAACATTGGTTGTAAAATTTGCGCGGTGGGTTGATGTTCATGGCTGGAGACTGTATTCCTTCGACATGACCCCGAAAGTCGATCAGTCTCCATATAACCACCGTTTGGAAAACATGACAATCATCATGGCGCAGGGCGGACTTAATAAGCCAAATTACGCCAGTGGTTTACAATCTGTCGATAAAATATCGGCAGACTGCCTCGTGACCGCGATTAACGACACTTTTGACAGTGGTGTCCGCTGCAGTCGTTACCTGAAAAATACAGGTTGCCTGGACAGACCGCTTGTAATTGGAGTAGGAAGCAGTTACAACTGTTTCTGCTCGGGTCCAACGATAGATTTTCCCGCCTCCCGGTAGCTCTGTTACAGAGTCCGGTGTTGGCAGTTTCTCTGCCAAATCATCGATAAAAAGGCCATGCCACTCTCCCGGTTGTGTTGAGCTGACGCTGGTGTCAGTGGATGAAGTTGTGCAGCTGGCGACAAATATACAGGCAGTGAAAATTACCAGGTACAAGTAGGTGGTAGAGTTCATTTTTCTGGCAGCGAGTATCATTTCTGAGCATTACAGATTACTAAAAGTAGTCGGATCTTGGTAGACGGTAGCAGAAGTTGACCCGGAAACAGAGACCCATGGTCTCTGACTCGGGTTGCAGGGGGTAGAAGAATACGAACGGTGGGTGGAGAGAAGGGCTATGAACTGGATTGACCAGTCACGAGGGGTTATCAGTGGAAATAAAGCTCAAAAGAAGCGATTCTCTTCTTACACAACCTGCCAGTATGTCTCAGCCCAAATTGCGCTGGCTTTCATAGTCTTGAAACTGCCTTGGTGGTAGCCAACAAAGAGCGAACCGTCTTCACGGACTTTATAGACGAGCGCTTCAACGCCCTCTGTTTCTTCAGATAGTTTGAGAATAATCCAGTCGCCGCGTTTTATGTCGGGTTTATCCATAGCTATAACCTTTTTTATACTACGACAGTTTTGTCTGTCAACATGTCAAAAAAAAGCCCTTGCAGACAAGGGCATATATGGCGGAGGGACAGGGATTCGAACCCTGGGTAGGCTATTAACCTACGCCGGTTTTCAAGACCGGTGCTTTCAACCGCTCAGCCATCCCTCCTGTGATTGTTTTTTGTGGTTTGGTGCCCGTGAAGCAACAAAGTCAACTTGACCCGGGCCACAAAATAGCGGCAGATTATACAGCGGATTCAATCGCAGACAAGGCCAAACTGCATTCGTCGACAGCTATTCCATCATTTTTAAACGGTTTCAGTTTTCGATGCCCCCACTGCTTTTTCAATGGCTGTCGTTTCCGAGGATCCGGTTTCCTTGTCCCTGTTTTGTGTTCGAGGATCATTGATCGCACGGGGAATATTAACCGGGCTAACAGTGACGGGAGAAGGTTGTGATGTGTCCAGTGGCTGTGGAAGTGGCTTGCTACGTGTGTCAGTAGCTATATCTATTTTTGCTACGGGTCGAGGGGCAATTCTCGGGTCATTGCTGGCCCGAGCAGGTTGCTTCTGAGCATTGTAACTGGCCTCAGTTACAGATTCCTCGGTGGTTTCAGAAACAGCTTCATCTGCGGTGCCAGGAATAACAGCATCGTGCAAGGGGGTTAGGGTTTCTTCACCGGTGGCGGTTCCCATGTCGGTATCAGAAGATGATGACTCCGCTTTTGCAAGAGGCTCGTCTGCACGGAGCTCGTCGACTTCGGAGGTCTCGGTATTTCTTCTGGCAGGTTCTGTCTCTTCTGCTTTTTCTTCCTCTGCGTTCGTCTCGGCAGACTCGATCGCTTCAATGTCCGGTGTGTCATCTGCCTGTTCGTTGACCTCAGTGGTGGCTTCTGACATGGGCATTTCAGCATTTTCGTGATTTGCAGCGTTGTCAGAATCCACTGATAGATTTAATGGCCCCTGGTTGTTAGCTTCTGCCTGATCCGACACCATTGTTGTGTCATTAGCAACCGTTGGTTCGGCCAAATCTTTATCTGACTGCCTGGATGGTTTGTCAGTATCGCTGGACAAAGGGCTTTTTTCCGTGTGAGTCGCGGTTTTTGTCAGGTCGGTTAATGGTTCCGCCTGCAGCGTTTCACCGACCGGAGCCTCAACAGCTGCGAGTAGTTCCGCTGGAACTTCCTGGCGTTGACGACGTTGGCGAGGAGCGCGTCGTTTGTCGCCCTCCCGGCGGGGTGGTCGGGTGCTGCTGTTTGTGGACTCCTCTTCCCGATCAGCCTTTACGGTATCCACCTCAGGTTGTTTTTCCTGCTGAGGTTTGCGGTTCTGCCGGGGCTGCCGGGGCTGCCGGGTTTTCCTTTCGCCATTTTCGGGCGTATTGGCACTATCGCGCTGATCGGTCTTTTGGCCGCCTGGTTTGTTGCGATTGCGGTTGTTGCGGCGAGCATCAGGGCGACGGTTGCGCCCCTGAGAGCGGCCATCGTTTTTATCGCGTTCTTTTGAACCCGGTTTTTTGTCGTGTTCAACCGGCTTTTCAGCTTTACCGAAGAGCAGGGTGACCAGACGGCGCAAGAGTCCGGGCTTGCCAGTTTTTTCGACAATTTTTGTGATTTTTTCTAGAGGTACTGGCGCCGGTTGAGAGGGTGTTGGCGTTTTGACCGCCGGCTGTAAAGCGGGGGGGACGGGTTGGACATGGTCATTCTCCGGAGCGGCAAAATCCTCGGATAATGTATTGGTAAGACGGTAACTATACTCGCTGGCAAGACCGTCCTGTTCCCGAATACGCTGCACTTCGAAATGTGGTGTTTCAAGGTTCTCGTTGGGAAGAATAATGATTTTCGAGCCGTGGCGTTTCTCAATCTCAAAAATCTCTTTGCGCTTTTCATTCAGCAGAAAGGTCGCCACTGAAACTGGGGTTATTGCCCGGATTTCGGCACTGAACTCTTTTTGAGCCTCTTCTTCGACAAGGCGAAGAATAGACAGGGCAAGTGAGCGGGTACCCCGGATTGTTCCCTGGCCAAGGCAGCGTGGGCAGACTTTCGAGGTGGTCTCTTCCAATGATGGCCGCAACCGTTGACGGGACATTTCAAGCAAGCCAAAACGAGAAATTTTACCCACTTGAACCCGTGCACGGTCCAGTTCAAGGGCGTCGCGCATACGATTTTCCACATCGCGCTGGTTTTTGGTGGACCCCATGTCGATAAAGTCAATAACCACCAAGCCGCCAATATCACGAAGTCGCAGTTGACGAGTGATCTCATCGGCGGCTTCAAGGTTGGTGCGGAGCGCGGTTTCCTCGATATCACTGCCGCGCGTTGCTCTGGATGAGTTGATATCAATAGATACCAGCGCCTCGGTGATATCAATCACAATAGAGCCGCCGGAGGGTAGTTTTACTTCTCGCTCAAAGGCAGTTTCTATCTGGTTTTCAATTTGGTAACGATTGAATAGGGGTAGTGGATCTTCGTAGTATTTCACCCGGCTCTGAAAGTTGGGCATAACCTGTTTGATAAATGCCGAAGCCAGCTCATAGGCTTCCCGATTATCCACGATAACTTCGCCGATATCCTGTCGCAAATAGTCTCGAACAGCACGAATAATGACGTTGCTTTCCTGAAACAGAAAGTGAGGGGCCTTGCAGTTACTGGCCTCGACCTGAATGGTTTCCCAAAGTTGCAGCAGGTAGTCAAGATCCCATTGCAGTTCCTCCGCTGAACGCCCGATTCCAGCTGTGCGGACAATAACGCCTACCCCACTTGGAATTTGCAGGTCTCGCATCGCGGATTTCAGTTCCGAGCGTTCCTCTCCTTCTATGCGTCGCGAAATGCCACCAGCTCTGGGGTTGTTCGGCATAAGGACCATATATCGACCTGCGAGGCTGATAAACGTGGTTAATGCAGCCCCTTTATTGCCGCGTTCTTCCTTTTCAACCTGGATGACGACTTCAGTGCCTTCCTTGATAACATCCTGAATCTTGATGCGACCATCGGCGTCTGATGATTTTCTGGAAAAGTATTCACGTGAGATTTCTTTCAGGGGAAGAAAGCCGTGGCGTTCTGCTCCATAATCCACGAAGGCGGCCTCAAGGCTGGGTTCAACCCGGGTTATTCTGCCTTTGTAGATATTTGCTTTACGTTGTTCTCTGGTACGGTTTTCCAGGTCGAGGTCATAGAGACGTTGTCCATCGACCAGTGCTACCCGAAGCTCTTCTGGCTGGGAAGCGTTGATAAGCATGCGTTTCATTGAAGAATCCTACTGTCTTGCGCCTAACAAGAGCAGCAGAAGCACCACTATAAAATGAGCAATATAACTGGATAAATAGCAAAGCAGTGTATACCGCCTATACGTAGAAAGACGGTAGAAATAAGGTCATAACCCTTTGTTTTTAAACACTTTAGTTTTATCAATCACTGATTCTGTCCGGTTTTCCCATCGAGTGTTCAACTTGATTGCTATGGTGCCACTTATTCGTTCAAAGAGGCAAAAGCCAAGCGGTAAAGATTGCTAATGTAACCGGCAACTGGCAGGCGAAAATAGCACATATCTGGCTGGCAATGCCTGGTGAACGATATATCGTTCAAAAAATCCTGTGGTAACCTCTGCGCATTCAGCGCGGTTTTCTGTGGCAGCTGTCCTCGCTGGTTTTCGGGACAACTGGCGTAATAAATCAAAAGGGCTTTCGCCGCGTTGAGTGGGGCTGCCCTGTCAATATTGACTTGGTGAGAGCAGTCGTCTTTGCCGAACTAATTTCGGACCCAATCCAACGTGCAGCCAATATATCAGCAATTGTCTTTCTCTTCAATTTACAGTCCTGTGAAAATTGGGTTAATTGCATGATTATCAGTGATTTTTTTCTTCTTCATGGATGCTGCTGGCCGGGCTAGCTGCTAGAATTCATCTCCTTTTCCTGGGCACACCCTATGAATGAGATACAAAACGGCTCTTTAGGGGTCCATTTCGTTAAAATTGACGAGAACCATGACGGTCAGCGAATAGATAATTTTCTGCTGGGTCGGTTGAAAGGCGTGCCGAAATCGCGAGTCTACAGAATCCTTCGCAAAGGTGAAGTACGTGTGAATGGTTCCCGGGCCAAAGCAGAGTATCGCCTGCAAATCGGTGATGCGGTGCGAATCCCACCTGTTCGGGTAGCGGGACGTGATGTGCCAGCAGGTCCTAGCCCAAAGCTTCAGCAGTTACTTGAGCAGAATATTGTCTACGAAGATGCTGCGTTTCTGGTGGTCAATAAGCCGGCTGGCCTGGCGGTTCATGGTGGCAGTGGTGTCAGTCTGGGCCTGATTGAGTCGCTGCGAGCCACCAGGCCTGCTGCCCCATTTCTGGAATTGGTTCATCGGCTGGATCGGGAGACCTCCGGTTGCCTGATGATTGCCAAGAAGCGGTCCATGCTGCGTCACCTGCAGGAAGAAATGCGTGCCGGTCGCATAGCCAAAGTCTATCAGGCGCTGTGCTGTGGTAGTTGGCCGAAAGGGATGAAACGGATCAGTGCGCCACTGCGTAAAAATGAGCTGAAATCCGGTGAGCGGATTGTCAAGGTGGATCCGGAGGGCAAGGCTTCGGTCACACATTTTGAGGTTTTGCATCGCTATCGAGGCGCGACTTTACTCGAGGTGGCTTTGGAAACAGGGCGTACCCATCAAATCCGTGTCCATTGCCAATTTGCAGGTTGCCCGCTGGCGGGGGACGAAAAGTATGCAGACGTTGAGTGTAACCGCCAAATGCGGCAGAAAGGCCTGAGGCGTATGTTTCTGCATGCGGGGCGGCTGGACGTCAGTTTGCCCGATGGCCAGTCTGTTGAAATTCGCGCACCATTGCCCGACGATCTGGCCGCTTTGTTGGCTAATCTGGAGTAGCTGTCTGTGCCCAAGCTTTTGATCTTTGACTGGGACGGTACACTCTGTGATTCGCTTTCCCGTATTGTCCACTGTCTTCGTTGTGCTGCGGAGTCGGTCGGTTTGCCTCCCCCTTCCGAGCTGGATGCCCGCAATATAGTGGGGCTGGGGATGGTGGATGCATTGACCACCCTGTTTCCGGGCATGGCGCATGAGCAGCTTGACGCTATGCGGGACAGCTATTCTCGCTATTTTGTCGAAGCAGATCGTGAGCCATCACCTTTTTTTGGTGGGGTTTCTGAAACCCTGTGTCGTCTCAAAGATCAGGGCTACCTGCTCACTGTTGCGACCGGTAAAAGTCGTCGTGGTCTGGACAGGGTACTGCGGGCCCGCCAGCTGGACCGGTTTTTTGACGGCACCCGTTGTGCCGATGAGACGGCAGGAAAGCCTCACCCTTTGATGCTGATTGAGCTTATGAAAGAATTTGAGTGTTCCCCCGAGGAGTCAATCATGATCGGCGACACAGAATATGACTTGGCGATGGCTGCCAACGCCGGAATGTCGAGTATAGGGGTAAGCTACGGCGCTCATGATTCGAGGCGATTGAGTCAATATCGGCCGCTGGCGTGTCTGGATAAGTTTTCAGATGTTGAGCTGGTTATAAAAAATATAAAAAACAGTAATTTATAATTGTTTTTTTAAATATTACGTTAAAGTATTCATCAGCATTCGATTCAGGCTGATCAGAGGTAATCCAATCAGGGCGGTGGGGTCGCTGCTGTAGACAGCATCAAACAGCGTAATACCCAGTCCTTCACTGCGGAAGCTGCCGGCACAGTTATACGGGGTATCATTTATAAGGTATTCAGTAATCTCAGTGTCACTTAACTGGCGAAAGATAACCTCCGTTATCACCATGTCTACCTGACTTTGCTGGGTAGTGCTATCCAGTAATGCCAAGCCAGTCAGGAAATGAACCTTTTTGCCGGACTCTGAGCGAAGCTGGTTAAAGGCGTTGTCAAAATTGCCCGGTTTTGTCAGCAGTTTTCCTTCGTTAACTGCGATCTGATCCGAACCAATAATCAGGTGGTTATCAAAACGGTGGGCGACTGCCATGGCCTTTTCCAGCGACAGGCGTCTGACCAGTGCTTCAGGGGATTCTGCTGGTTGAGGCTGTTCGTCAATGTCGGGCGACATGCTTTCAAATGGTATACGCAAGCGCTGCAGCAGCTCTCGCCGATAGGGTGAGGAAGAGGCCAGCACAAGGTCTTTCATGATAAAACTCCAAATGATCTTTTAATGTTCCGCGGGATATAATCAGGACTATAAAGCGGTGATATTGGACCCAGTTTTTCTTTGACAGATCAAGGTCATATCACTATTATGGCGCGCCTATGTCAATGCCCCCCATGAGAAGCTTCCTGCCGCGGATGTTAGAGCCCCGCCGTCTTGCACATCAGGGTGTGGCGATTTCCGGCGTGCTGGATCAGGCTTTCTGTGACAGGTTGACAGAGGCAGTAATTGATATTGTCGAACCCATTGACGTCGAACTGAGGTTTGATACAGCCGAACAGGGTCGCAGGGTAATGACAGGCACAGTTTCAACCTCTGTATTGATTCCTTGCCAGCGATGCCTGGAGGCGATGCCGTTAGCGCTTTCTACAGAGTTCAGGTTGGGTATAGTCTGGTCAGAGGAAGAGGCTGCGTCGTTGCCTAAAGACCTGGATCCATGGCTTGTCGACAGTGAAGCCGCAGATGTGGCTGAAGTGCTTGAGGATGAATTACTTTTAACATTGCCGTTTGTGTCCTATCACTCCAAGGATCAATGCAATGAGGAGGCCGGTTACTCTACGGGAGAGCATCCCGCTGAAGAATCTGCTAAAACCCCTTTTGGTATTTTGAAGCAACTGAAGAACAGTGGCTCCAATAATTAACAAGTAGTATTTTCAGGAGAAAGAAAATGGCCGTTCAAAAAAGTCGTAAAACCCGATCCAAACGCGGTATGCGTCGTGCTCACGATGCCCTGACGGGCCCCACTCTGTCTACAGATCCCGTTAGTGGTGAAAAGCACCTTCGACATCAGGTTACTGCTGACGGCTTCTACCGCGGTAAGAAAGTGGTTTCTTCTGCTGAAGACTGATCCGCTGGGTTAGATTTGTTATTTTTGGCTGGCTCATACTGTCTTGCCATTGACGCCATGGGCGGGGACTTCGGTCCTCGCGTAACTGTCCCTGCGACCCTCGATATTCTTCGCCAGCAGCCCAATCTACGGGTTGTTCTCTTTGGCGATGCACAACAGATCCAGCAACAACTCCGCCTTGCTGATGATCATTTTCCTGAACGTCTTCAAGTCCGTCATTGCTCTCAGTTTGTCTCTATGGATGACAAGCCGTCATTTGCCCTTCGCAATAAAAGGGATTCGTCCATGTGGCTTGCTATTGAGCAAGTTGCAAACAAACAGGCGGCGGCCTGCGTCAGTGCGGGCAATACCGGTGCGCTCATGGCCATGTCGTTGTTTCAGTTGGGGGCCTTGCCCGGCATTAGTCGCCCAGCGATCGGGGCCCGGATTCCAACTGCTCGTGGATTTACCTATTTGCTGGATATGGGCGCTAATTTAGAGTGCACCGCAGAGCAGCTGTACCAGTTTGGACTGATCGCATCTCTGGTTGCTGCCGAGGTGGATGGCAATACCAGCCCGGCGGTAGGGTTGCTGAATATCGGTGTGGAATCACTTAAAGGGAAACAGGAAATCCTCGATGCCGCAGCTTTATTCAATACTAATCCCGATATTCATTACATAGGATTTGTTGAGGCCGACGCACTCTTTAACGGAGAAGCCGATATCGTGGTTTGTGATGGTTTTAGCGGCAATATTGCTCTGAAAGCTGGCGAGGGTGTGGCAAAACTACTTCAGAAGCAGATCAGGGATGCCTTGGGAGAAACTGTATTGGCCCGGTTTGGTGCATTGTTTCTGAAACCCGCCCTCGGACGGTTACTTAAACGTGTTGACCCGGCACGGTATAATGGCGCCAGTTTTCTTGGGCTGCAGGGTGTTGTTATTAAAAGCCACGGTAGTGCTGATCAATGGGGTTTCGCCAGAGCAATTGAGGTGGCCCTCAATGAAGCAGAGCGGGACCTTCCAACATTGATTGAAAAGCGACTCTCCGAGAATAATCAATCAGCTGTTGTAATACAGAGGTAATCAATGAAAAATAATCTGGCGTTTGTCTTTCCGGGTCAGGGGTCCCAGAAAATTGGCATGCTCTCTGAGTTGTCAGAGAAGTACGCAATGGTACAGGATACTTTTGCTGAAGCTTCGGATGTGCTCCATTATGATCTCTGGGATATGGTGCAAAAGGGTAGCCAGGAAGACATTACCCTGACAGAGCGCACCCAGCCCTTGCTCTTGACCGCCAGTGTTGCAGTCTGGCGAATATGGCAGCAGGAAGGGGGTGCCCGTCCGGCCCTGATGGCGGGCCACAGCCTGGGCGAATGGTCTGCCCTGGTCTGTTCTGGTGTCGTGGCTTTTGAAGATGCCGTGCGCCTGGTGCGTAATCGTGGGGCCTACATGCAGGAGGCTGTACCCAGGGGCGAAGGCGCTATGGCTGCCATACTGGGTCTGGACGACGATTTGATTGAAGAAATCTGTGCAAAGGCCTGTGAGGGACAAGAGGTGTCTGCAGTCAACTTCAACTCCCCCGGTCAAGTGGTTATAGCGGGGAATTCTACGGCCGTTGAACGCGCGATTGAAGGTTGCAAGGCGGCCGGCGCCAAACGTGCCATGCCGTTGCCCGTCAGTGCGCCATTCCATACTGGTTTGATGAAGCCCGCTGCGGATCGTCTGTCCACCGAAATTCTGGCGACCCAGTTTTCCGCACCGGAAGTATTAATAGTTCACAATGTCAATGCAAAAACCGAGTCTGATCCGGATCGTATCAAGCAATTGATGATTGAGCAGATTTTTAAGCCGGTACAGTGGGTGGAATGCGTCAATACTCTCGTTTCTGCAGGTATTGATACCGTGGTGGAGTGTGGTGCAGGCAAGGTATTGGGGGGCTTGTGCAAGCGTATCGCTCCCTCATTGACGACATATGCCACAGAAGACAGTGATAATTTGA
>Ga0208013_1001376_pt1 | contig 11411 bp, 6 predicted proteins | sample 16_taG_FD_184091 | JGI IMG/M metagenome (GOLD analysis project Ga0208013, IMG submission 184091) | Marine viral communities from the Subarctic Pacific Ocean - 16_ETSP_OMZ_AT15313 metaG (SPAdes) (version 2) | ecosystem: Environmental > Aquatic > Marine > Oceanic | place: Pacific Ocean | collected...
TTCACTATGTTTGATCTGCCATGACACAATTGCGTGGTCAGTGGAAGGGTATCACGACTGCGGTGCTTTACTCTTTACTGTTGGTACTGGCAGCGTGACACTCGTAGTTGATATATCAGAGAGTTGAGATGCACGAATCAACACGTCAACGATTAGCGGAGATGCAGGCACGCCGAAAGAAAAACAAGTTCGTCGCCTGCCCCGCGAAGCACAAGACGAAGATCCCCGATGGTGTTCGGCAGGCACTCAAGAAAAGCAAAGTCGGGTCTTTCCTTGCGAAGCTCATTAAAGGACTAACGGGCATTAAAGGTGCTAAAGGCTGTGGCTGCGCAAATGTTGTCGGTGAGATGAACAGCAAAGGGCCGGACTGGTGCCAAAAGGAAAAGAGATACCTTGTCGATAAAATGATGGGCAACCGTCGAATGCTCGCTGCCGCTACTGGCGTTTCTGTTAAGGTGCTTGAGTCCCGTGGCGTAGAGGTGCTTCTCCGTGCAGGTGCGTACACACTGCTCTGGAAGGCGATCAGGCAGGACCGGGTACACACGAAAAAGATGGAGGAACAGTTAGAGGTTAAAAAAAAAGAGAAACAGGGCAGGGCCACTAAAGGCCGGGGGCGTAAGTTCAGTGCTGCCGTTGAAAAGTTTCGCCGCAGTACAGTGCGCCACGGGTCTCCGGTTGTTGCAACCACACTTCCTGATGATGTCCGCAAGAATTTGATCTATCACATTTACCCACTGACGAAAACACGATGGGTATGGCAGTGGAACCTTGACCAGATTCTTCAGCGAATCGGCCTGTTCAATGGCAGGAAAATCATCGGCATTGTCCACGACAAAGACACTGACTCACCGGACATGGTGAAGGAGTATTTGAGCGGGTACGGCTGTGAGTACATCGTTGCGCCGAACCACCGCGTGAAGAAAAGGTCAAAGGGTCTTGGCGAGAACGTGACAGCCTTGAAACTTATGGGTGCCGTCAGGTCGTTTGAGCCTGAAGTGACGTTTCGTGCTCATGCAAAAGGGGTGACCAAAATCTTCGGCCGGGACCCTGTTTACAAAGACACTGCATCGGGCACATTTTCACACAACGGCGAAACCGTCAAGGACTGGACAGAAATAATGTACGCCACGTCTCTCGACGATTGGCGAACTGTCCGCGAGCATCTGGAAACATTTGCCATGACGGGGCCATATCGCCGAAACACTCGACTCGGCGCGTCACCGTGGTTCTATTCGGGGTCGTTCTACTGGTACGAGCACACTCGGTTTTATCAACGGAACTGGGAAGGGATTGAACCGAAACGGTACGGGGTTGAATCACTCCCCGGTCTGCTGTTCAACGCTAATGAAGTTGGGTGCCTGCACGGTGACGACTGTGCGTCTCTGTATCATCACACGTACATCAAGGACAGGGCATGGCCCGAGTTTGAAGAATGGAAAAAAACGACAGTGCCAAATCGAGTTCGTGCTGTTGGAAAGTTGACCCCTCCGCGAGCCTTCGCCCAATTCACTGGCACTCTAGCCGAGACGTTTCATCATGCCGAGACAAACCCGAGTGACATCAATGAACACGTCCATGCGTTGCGGTCTCTGGCTGAACGGTGTAAGCACGTCACAGAGTTCGGCACACGCTACGGCGTTTCCACGGTGGCCCTGCTTGCGTCAGGAGTGCCAGTGTTGCGCAGTTACGATATCAACGTCCCGTCAAATCTCAGTGCGTTAAAAGAGCTTGTGCCGGATGGTACAGACTGGGCATTTAAGGCTCAGGACACACTGAAGCTGGAGATAGACCCCACAGATATGCTGTTCATTGATACGCTTCATGAGTACAACCAGCTTCGTGATGAACTGAGATTGCACGGCAATAAAGCCAGGCGATATCTTGTGTTTCATGACACCGTGACATTTGGTGCGAAAGGCGAGCTTGGTGGTGAGGGGTTGAATAAAGCAATTGTGGAGTTTCAGGCAGCGAACCCTCACTGGATCACTATGGCGGATTTCAAGAACTGCAACGGACTAAGGGTGCTTCGCCGTGACAATTAACATTGTGCGACCTACAGACGGATGGGTATTGCAGCAGATCGCTGAAGCGTGGCAGTTGCCGCATTCAGTGTGCTCGGTTCACCCTGACTACGACGCTGACGTAAACATCTGGGTCAACTATGCCATGTTTGACGCAGTGGGTCACATGCAGAAAACCAACTGCGACATCGGCTGGTTCACCCACCGCGAACGCGACAATCCCCTTGCTTCTCTCTTCGACTGTGTGGCGATGGAGATGGATCACTGCATCGCCATGTGCAAGCGTACTGCTGACCAGTTGCCACCAGATCGAACTACCGTGATACGCTCCGCTCCGTCCAGCTTGTATCCTCGGCGGGACATTGTGCTCGGCATTGCGGGTCGCGAGTATCCACGCAAGCGGACGCACCTTGTGGATGCTGTCATGAACATACCGGGCATCACGGTGCGACACACGATGGGGAGGCTGAACCCAGCAGGCCTTCCTCAGTTCTATGAGTCCGTCGATTACGTTCTTGTTTTGTCCAGCAATGAAGGTGGCCCAATGTGCGTGCCCGAGGCGATGGCAATGGGCAAGCCTGTCATCGCTCCTGATGTTGGTTGGTGCTGGGAGTATCCGGTTGTTCGGTACACCGACGAAGTAGATTTACTGCGGGTTGTGCGATCACTGATTCCGCCCACCATTAAAGAAGAGTCTAAACAGATCATGCGTGTGATAGACGGGCTTGCACTATGTTAGTCATTACTGGTAGTGGCCGTTGTGGCACAAGTGTGCTGACAAGGTTCTGCCACAACATGGGGTACGTTACAGGTGGCGCGTGGAATCACGACATGAACGCTGGCATGGAGGATGGGCGGTTCGTTGAGACCAGCAACGCTATCGAGCAAGGTAAGGTCACAGCTGACGTAAAAAAATACGTCGACACATTTCCTCGCCGCGTAGTGAAAGACCCGCGATTTATGAGACCTAAAGTGACAGAGTTATGGGCAAGGAGTCGACCTGACCTGCGGGTGCTGATCTGCGTGCGAGACATGAGCCATGTTGTTCAGTCATACGCAAACATATCCCCCAATGACCCTGACCACCTAGAGTGGGTGACTCAGCGAACCCACGAAATCATGATGGCTTATGTTGAGTTGGCGAGACACCATGTGCCGGTTCAGTTTCTGGCGTTCCCATATTTCCTCGATGACTACAAGCGGGTCCATCAACTATTGGAGTGGGGTGGACTGCCTATTGATTACAGCATTGGCGAGTTGGCGTGGAACGGACTGGTAAACAAGGACATGGTTCATTACCAATGATCGTCGTCTACACCGCGCTCTTTGGGAATTACGATACCCTGCAACCAGTGTCGCCCCGGCCGGGGGTTCGGTTTGTTGCGTTCACAGATCAGCCCGACGATATTGCCGGTTGGGAGTGTCTGCGGCCTCGACTGACTGAAGAAACCAATCAATTGGAGAATCGAAAATACAAGACGCGACCGCACCTCTTATTTCCTCATGCTGAGTGGACAATTTACATCGACGCCAACCTGAGGCTCACAGTGCCCCCCACAGCCATCATCCGGGAGTGTTGCGACGGATTGAACGTATTTCTGCACAACGTGCGTCAGTGTGCGTACAGTGAAGCTGAGGTGATTAGAAAGCAGGTGTCTTCAGCGGTGCTGGATCGCCAGCTTGGAAGATACCGAGATTCCGGGTTCCCTGTAAAATACGGTTTGTTCTGGGGCGGATTGGTTGTTCGAAGTGACGCAGCGAATTCGTTCAATGAATACTGGTGGCGTGAGGTTCAGGCAGGAGTGTCACGGGATCAGGTAAGCCTGCCATACACAGTCTGGCACACTGGGGTGCAATGCCATACACTGGAGGGGGGTATTCCTTTCCACGGTGACACTAATAGATTCTGTGAACGACAGTCACATTTGAAATCATAGTTGCGCCCGGCGTTGACCGGTGAGGGCTGTAGCGGAAGATGCAGCCAGTTTTATTGTCCTCTTGCTATGAGAGGCGATTTTGAGACAATCGGCAACAAAGGAGCCTCTCATGGGTGATAGAAGAACACGTAATCAGGTTGGTGGGAACACCATTTTTGGTGGATCTCGGAAGTCTCAGCCGCTCATGACGAAGGCTAAGTTCTCGTTGCAGGCAATGCCTTCTCGTGGCGGTCTCGTTGGTATGCCACGTCAAGGCGGGGTTCCGCCCAGTTATGGAGCCCCGGAGGAAGAAGAGCTTGAGTTTGAGCGGAGAGCCCCGTCTCAGTCGCCGCAAAGTGCAGGCCGAGCGGCTGCTGAGTCGGTGAGTGAGAGTTATGACCGATTCCAGGCCCAAAACGAAGGAGTTCTCACCGAGGCTGCCAAAGGATTTGGACGGGGAATGCTCGATTCCTTGGGGCGAATTGGGGAAGATCCGCGTTCCGGATACAGCATGAAAAGTGAAGGTTTGGCATCGCCACCACCTCAGCAACAAGCCTCAGCACCTGTTGATGCCCAGCCACTGAGAGATTTCGTTAATGACCCGGCTCGTCAGCGTGCATATGCCGAGGCGGCCCGTGATCCTCAGCGGCAACGGGGGGTAAAGGGGATCCTTCCTCGCCCGGTGGGCCCCGGAGCCGGGGCTGGGGGAAGGTACGAAGAACTACACAGGAACACGGTTGCTCGCAAGATGGCAGGTAAGCAGCCCATGCAGCCTGCTGTTGCTGCAGACATCGCCCAGCGCCCTCAGCAACTACAAGACTGGCGATCAGCTAGGGACACTCAGCTTGCCCCAGAACGAGAGGTCGTGGGGCAGCAGGCATATGGTGGAACCCCTTCTGTTCCACAGCAACAGGGAACACAGTACTCGCCAACATCTGTTGATCCTCGTGACCTTGAGTCATCTACTGCTCGACAGGACCAGCAGGCTGCTGCAGCACTGCGCAAAGAACAGGCTGGCCAACTGAGTGGCACGCAAGACTTGAACGCCAAGATGCGAGCACTTGCCGAACAGCGAACCGAGAGCATGGCTCAGAACGAAAAGGATCGCCTTGATGCCTATTGGGGGGACAGGCAGGCACAGGACGCTGCGGCAGCACAGGATGCTCTCTATGGTCAGTCTCCGGAACACCGGCGTCAAATGAAACAGGCGACCGAGCTGGAGCGACAGCAGATAGCAGCCGTGAATGGCTCAACTGGATACCAAGTTGGTCAGGAAGGTGGAGATGCAGGACTGCTGACTGAAGGTCGCCAAGGTCAGGCAATGGATGAGTTTCGTCAGTCCGGTGCAGGCTATATGGCTAACCGCGATCGGATGGCTGCACATGCGCGAATGGCCGCACAAAACCAAGCCGAAACCTACGGTCGCAACGACGCAACGCTGGCCAATCGTCAGAGACTTGCGAAGAAATATGGGGAGAAATACCCTGATCGTGTCAAGGTAATGGGGGATGACGCTGGTGTCGACGCTGACAGGATTGCGTTGACAGGAAAACAGGCCGATCCGGAAGTTGTTGCAGCTCAGGAAGAACGCATCCGCAGCCGCCGCGAGGCTCGTGGCGGTGTCTCCGAACGTCAGATGCGTGACATCAGCCGACGTGCAAGCAATCCGAAAGCTCTCCAGGCGTACGCTCTACGGAACGGGTTGCATGATCATCCGATGGTGAACCGGTTGATGGATGAGGCGACTGGTGGGAGGAAGAGCAGTCAGCGTGATACCGGGACTGCATTTAGCGGTGACGGTGTTAATGAGGCCCCGTCCAGGAGTGAAATGGCAAAAGCCTCATCAGAAGCCGAGGCGTTGGCCGAGTCAGAAACAAATAAATTCTTGGGGACAACTGCCGAGTCAGACTTTTATGATGACTCAACTTCTTTGGCAAAAAACATAGACACAATGGCTCCTGAAGATCTTCAAGAGTGGGCTGCCATGTACCAGAAAAAGTTTGATTCTCAGAAGGGCCAGTACCACAAAGACACAGATGGATCGGCAGCAAGTGAGGCCAAAACAGAGGTTCGCAACGCTACTCGCATCTTGGCCGAGGCTGTCAACTCAGGAGATGAAAAGAGGATTGAAGAGGCAAGGAAAGCCTTCTCAAAGGCAATGTCTGGTTACAGCAAAGGAATGGAGAAAAAAGGTGATCCATCATCGTTTAGCGGTCCCCGAGGCTCTTACACAAATCCCGCCTCAGCTGGTATGTAGATGACACATGGCCAATGCCCACATTCAAGCCCTCCTTTCCCCTCCCGTAGCTCGCTCCACCGCCCTCCTCAGCAACAGGAACGAGCCACAGGGCGAATATGCCTACGATGAAGAACCTCGCTCCCTCTTAACGGACATCACAGGGCCTGTCCTCGGTGCTGTGGGGGCTGTCGGCAACTTCCTCGACATCCCCGGCTCAATGCTCAGGGACACGCTCACAGGTAACAACCCGTTCGACCAGTTGCTCAGCCCGTTTTCTGCAGAAGACCGCGTCTCCGGCCGTGACATGCTCACCCAGTGGGGTCTCACGAACGCCAACAAAGAAACCGGTATGGGCGGATGGGTCGATGACCCGATGGAAGGTGTCCGTGACGTTGGCGGGTTTATGGCCGAAGTGGCTCTCGATCCGCTGAACATGCTGTCTCGTCCATTCAAGGCGGCCGGCACAGCAGCTGATGCAGCCCGAGGCACAAAGGCAGTCGCCCCAGCCGGCCGAGGTTTGATCAACAACATCACCGATCCACTCCATTTCAGCGAGCTGGGTGAGTACTGGGGGCTCCGATCGCAGCTGTCGAGTACTGGAGTTCGAGAAGCAGGTGGCGAGGGCCTCATTCGCCGCGGGATGCAGCGGACGGCGAAGACAATGTCTGGCGTGGCTGATGCTATGGAGAAGACGAAGTACGTTGGTTCTCCGTTCGGAGCTGCACGGGCAGCCACCGGAGAGGCGGTGTCTGGAGCCAACCGTGTGCGAAAATCTCTTTTCGATGCTGCGACAAGAGGCACGATCAAGGCTCTCAACCAACCACTAATGAGGCAGTTAACAAAATACACTAACCTCGGCATGGACATAGCCAAGGCTGATGCTGCCGCATACGAGTCTGACATGATTGATGCGCTCAAGGCCGCACACACTGATGACATAATGGAAAGGCTGGATGAGGGGTCAGAAGTTATAGATCGGATTCACAACCAAGCCACTGTTGACAGTATGGAAATGTTTGAGCCAATTAAGGCCAGGCTTGATGATCTTGGCTATTCCTCAAATGAAATAGATGATGTTACTGAAAGTTTCAGTGAGGCTGTGTCGCGTACTGGCGGGTCAACATTCAACAGTCTTCGGGAATGGATAACTCAGCTGAAGGAGGGGCACGTAAAAAGAGAGTTGTCAAAGATCATTGACCCTGGTGCTGAAATGGGAGAAGAGTTTTTTAGTAAATCTGGTCCTAAGACGGACGAGATGTACCGTCAGCTTGGGTGGGAAAAAACTCCGACTGGTGATCTGATGATGGGCAATGGTGATTTTCACATCATCAGGAGTGGAGAGAACAGAAAGGGAAATTACTTTTTGTATCGCGGTGACGATGAAATACTGAACACACCGTCTCTGGCTAAAACAATCCAGAAGGCCCATGAATACATCAAAGGGGAGAGTGCGTCGAAAGCCTCAGAAGCCTTTCAGGATTATGAGAGGGGGTGGATGAAGTCATTTCTTCAGCATGATCAGAAGGTCTTGAAAAACCTCTCTGAGGCCCGGCAGGGTTCAGGGTTTCTCGACCACTACACGCTCAACCAGGAATTGCGAGCATCCGCTGAGGGAGTTGACGATTACGACTTCAATCTTCTCACCACTCCCGCGTTACACGAAGTTGCACAGAACCTCCGCACGGCTGACAGCATTGTTGAGAAGTTAGCTGCTCGTGGTCTAAAGACCGGAAAGTACAAGGAGAAGGGCCTTGGTAGGGAACTGGATCACGTTACTCGTCGCCAAGGTGAGCTGTCGGCTGCCGAACTCAAGGAGGTTCGTGGTGAGGGGGACAAGTCTCTCACTGGCGGTGCCCGGCAACTTCTTGAGAGTGGTTTAGGTAGCATAACTCACAGGGCCCCACACCTCACTGGCAACAAGCTGGGAACAGCTGGTGTGAATGACATGTGGAGAGACCCGGAAATCCTTGAAGCAATCAATCAGGTCAATGCTCAGTACATGGCTGGTGACTACAAGGGGAAGATGCCGTCAAGCAGTGTTGATGTCTCTGACATGAAGGACATGTTGTCAGCCACGGAGATTGTGGGTGAAGGAAGCCTGAAAGGCATTCTGGATGACCTCATTGATCCGCGAATGCAGACAGTTCGCATGGATGACTTTGCAGAGAGGCTTGATGAGCTTGCGGACAGAGTCGGTAAGCAAAAGGGCATGCGTAGTGTTGTTCGGTCTGATGGCAAGAAGTCTTATGGGTGGGAGATCGGTGGACAAAGCCGTCAGTACCATGTTTTCGACAACCTCCTGGCCCCAGATCCCCATGCTGCAGGGTTCAATAAAAAAAACTTCAGAAGGCATAAGGAGTCTGGCGAGTTCGTGGAAAAGCTGGTCGAACCAGACACGCACGACATCATTGATTGGGATGACGCTATCGATGAGGTGAAGCAGTACACCGGAGTCGGAATGAGTGAAGGTGGTAGGAAACGTGCCATCCAGAAAATAAACGAAGCCAGGGAGGCTGATGTTCCAGTATATGCACAGATGGGCAAGCAAGGGTTTCAGATCAAAGATCTGGTTGTTCCTCGATTCAAAAGCACTGTGGAAGTTTCTTTACGAAACAAGGCCAGCTTCATTCGCCGGAAAATGGATGAAGGTGCCGAGATCGGCATGGATGAGTTGAAGCATCTTCAGCACGAACAAGTTGCACAGCACATCCGGGATTTTTACGGAGACACGATTGTTGACAAGATGCCGAAGTACAGTGAAAGCGGCCGGCGACTGGGACGAGACTTCCAGCTGGATGACAACGAAATCTCCAAGGGTGGTGCTGAAATTAGATCTTCAGACGACCAATTTGATGAGTGGAAAGAAAAAGGTTTAGTTACTGATGACCTTGACGAGGCTAAAAAGCACAACCTGATTTTTGAGGAAACAGAGTCCCGGATCGACAAATACATAGTTCCCGAAATGCTCAAGGCTGACGGGCCATACAACAGTTATCAGAAGCATGGAGTGTTCTCAAACTCCCCATACCTTGACTACATTGACGGCCGCAACAACCTGAGAATGGCCGAGGCAAAACTGGATGTATTTGAAAAGTTCATTCGGCATTTCATTGATCGCGGCAAGTCTTACCCTCAGATGAAAGACCCACACTTGCCAGTGGGGAACAGGACGATTGGCACTCTTATTGGGGAACAGAAAACAGTTCTTTCTGAAAACGTGTTTCTTGAGGGGGTAGCCAAAAGCATTAAGCCGAAACTCGCAGATGAAGGGGCCGGAAAGCTACTAAAGGAGGAAGTTGATCGAATTAAAAACATCCAGATCGACGACGCTGAGTGGGTAGACTTTGCTAACGGCATGGATCTAGGCAAGCACTCTCTGTTTGATATGGATGGTGGTTTCGGTTCTGCCCTGAAGTTTGTCGACTCCATGACTCGACTTTTCAAGGTTGGTGTTCTTGCGTGGCCTGGGCGAATCACTCGTGACGCAACGTCCGCTTCCTATCGAGCACTAGAGTCCGGGATGGTTGATGCCAGCCGGCCGCTTCACGCGATGAAAAGCATGAAGATGGGGCATGCTGTCGCCACCGGAAACTTCATGCCTGGGTTTGTTGACCTCCTGAAAAAGAGTCGGCAGTACTATGACCATGGACAAGACATTCAGGAAAAGGGGGTGAAATACTTCAGGAGTGACAAGAACCCTAGCGGCTACTACGAGAAGCACTTGAGAAACCCATCAGAGTACTCCGAAGAAGAGGCTGCATTTGATTTCTTTCGGCATGAGTTTTACTTCAGCCAGGGCGGGGCATACCACCACACATCCATGGACATGGTTGATGTGCTTGATGACGCAAAGAAACTTGGCACCCTAAAGCCGCTTAGGGAAAGCATTCCTGATTTTCAGGGCAAGGGGCTAATGGGCCATCTCTGGAAAACAGCGAAGGAGACAATGGGTGATCACGGTGTGGGGGCAATCAACCCAATCAACAACCGTGGGGTTCCACACTACCTCACCAGCAATCCAAAACTGAGAGGGAAGGTTCGATCGTCAACCGAGTTTTTGCCGGCAAGGCTGGCTGAAGAGGCTGGTGGGTACACAGACGGAGTGACCAGAGCCTGGGCGACGATTGACCAGATGCGACGTGGCGAGACTTTCCGCGGAGCAGTCGATCGAGCAAAGGCCACACTGGTCGACTACGACCCTCGAAGATTTTCAACCTTCGAACGAGACGTTATGAAACGAGTGTTCCCATTCTACTCGTTCCTTTCCTCGCAGATCCCGTACGTGATGAGGGAGCTTATTCGCCATCCGGCCGGCGGTCTCGGCATGACCATTCGCGCTCAGCGTCACGCTCAGGACGACAAGTACGTTCCGTTTCACATGCGGGATCAGGCAGCGATTCCCGGTGGTGTGGATGCTGAGGGTAACCAAACCTACATCTCCAGCCTCGGGCTGATGCACGAAGATGCCGTAGCGATGCTGAAGACTGACCTGGCCGACATCTTCGGGAACATGAACCCGTTGCTCAAGGCTCCGGTAGAACTCGCCACAGGGCGTTCTCTGTTCATGAGGGGCCCCACTGGTGGACGCGAGCTGTCGGAGCTGGATCCAGCTGTCGGTCGAATTCTGAAGCGATCCAAGGAAATCACTGGATTAGCTGATCCTGACGATCGTCGGCCGGCGCCATTCATCGGGCTTCGAACCGAACATATCCTGTCAAATAGCCCGGCCGCCCGGCTCCTGAGTACCACCCGAACTTTGCTTGACAACCGCAAGTCATGGTGGCAAAAGGGAGTCAATCTACTCTTAGGCCCTAAATACACTACAATCTCGCCTCAGCAGCAGCACTCAATGATGCAATCTGAGGTTGATGCGATCTTCAAGGAGATGGGCGTTCGTCCATTCACGAAGTACGCAATGAGAAAAGGCGAGATTGAGGCGATCGAAGCGTCTGGTGACAAAGCCACAGCATACCGGTTACGGGCATCCGTTAAGTTAAGAGCCATCATGGACAAGGCTCAAAAAGAACGTAACAAATAGAGAGACCCTGTCGTGGCACAATTCACAGCGATCCTGCACAAAGGAGTGCAGCTCTTCGGTCCAGCTGCGCTTCCAGCGAGCACCGGCCTCCTTCCATCGTTTGATACGGATGGTACATTCGTCGCATGGGTCGCAGCTGGATCTCATGCTGAAGGTGACGCCCATACAGGCGGCACGAACACCGGGGTTATCTACGT
>Ga0208013_1001379_pt1 | contig 11383 bp, 7 predicted proteins | sample 16_taG_FD_184091 | JGI IMG/M metagenome (GOLD analysis project Ga0208013, IMG submission 184091) | Marine viral communities from the Subarctic Pacific Ocean - 16_ETSP_OMZ_AT15313 metaG (SPAdes) (version 2) | ecosystem: Environmental > Aquatic > Marine > Oceanic | place: Pacific Ocean | collected...
CCAGCAACTGGTCGATGGTCACATCGACGCCAATCTCGGTGTTGAGTCTGAATTCCACACCCATATCTTCAAGGATGACACGGCGATTTTGCATCACCGACTTCTCGAGCTTGAACTCCGGTATACCGAAAGTCAGCAAGCCGCCAATTTCCGGATAGCGGTCAAATACCACCGGTCGAACGCCGCCCCGCACCAGAATGTCGGCACAACCGAGACCCGCCGGTCCAGCCCCGATGATAGCCACCCGCTTATCGGTCCATGTCACATTGGACATATCCGGACGCCAACCCATGGCAAAAGCGGTGTCGGTAATGTATTTCTCCGCACTGCCAATGGTGACAGCACCAAAGTCGTCATTCAGGGTGCAGGCACCTTCGCAAAGCCGGTCCTGAGGACAAACCCGGCCACAGACCTCGGGGAGTGTATTGGTCTGATGACAGAGCTCCGCTGCTTCAAGAATATTGCCGTCAGACAATAGCTTTAGCCAGTTGGGGATATAATTGTGAACCGGGCACTTCCACTCACAGTAGGGATTACCGCAATCCAGACAGCGATGCGCCTGACTGGCGGCCTCCTTTTGTTCGAATGGCTCGTAAATTTCGACAAATTCCCGGGTGCGACTGAGCAATCCCTTTTTTCCGGGCTCTTCTCTGCTTACCTGCACAAACTGGAAATTGTTGTTCAATCTTTGCGTCATAAGTGGAAACCTTTACTCAACAACAGCCTTATTGGGGTGCAGCACGAGTGTGTTCAAGCAAGCTTTGCAGACTCGCAGCCTTGGGCTTGACCAGCCAGAATTTATTGAGGAAGCTCTCCAGGTTTTCGAGGACCTGTTGACCCCAGGCGCTACCGGTTTCTTCCACAAAGTCCTTGATCAGACTTTCCAGGTTATGGCGGTAGGCCTCGGTGGCCTCACTGGTAATGCGCTGAATATCGACCAGCTCCATATTGTAGCGGTCGACAAAAGTTCGTTCTTCATCCAGTACATAGGCAAAACCACCGGTCATGCCTGCACCGAAATTCGGACCGGTATTGCCAAGCACCACGACTACGCCACCCGTCATATACTCACAGCAATGGTGCCCGGCACCCTCGACCACCGCGATACAACCCGAGTTACGCACCGCAAAACGCTCACCTGCACGACCGGCGGCGTATAGTTTGCCACCGGTGGCACCATACAGGCAGGTATTACCAATAATCGGCGCCTGATTTGAAGAAAACCTACTGGCTTCGGGTGGCGCAATGACAATTTTCCCACCGGCCATACCCTTACCGACGTAATCGTTGGCATCTCCCCGCAAATAAATATCCAGTCCACCGGCGTTCCAGACACCCAGCGATTGACCTGCGACGCCGTGAAGATTCAATTTCACCGGCGCGTCGGCCATCCCCTGATTACCATGGCGCTTGGCGATCTCACCAGACAAGCGCGCACCAATAGAACGATCACAGTTGCTGACGGAGTAGTGGTACTCTCCGCCCGACTTTGCCTCGATTGCGGGGAGAATATCCTCGACCATACGCTCTGCCAGATACCCCTTGTCAAATGGCGTGTTTCTTGGCACCTGGCAGGTTTGCGGTTTGCTTTGCAACAGTTCATCAGTATAGATGATGGGTGACAGATCGAGCTTTTTCTGTTTTTCCGTCACGCCGGGTAATACTTCCAGCAAATCCACCCGTCCCACGAGCTCCTCAAGACTCCTGACCCCGAGACGTGACATCCACTCACGGGTTTCTTCTGCCATGAAACGGAAGAAATTGCGCGCCATTTCCACGGTACCCAGGTAATACTGTTCCCGGAGTGTCTTGTCCTGGGTAGCAACGCCCGTTGCACAATTATTGAGATGGCAAATACGCAGGTACTTGCAGCCCAGGGCGATCATCGGGGCCGTGCCAAAACCAAAGCTCTCGGCGCCGAGAATGGCCGCCTTGACAACATCCAACCCGGTTTTCAAACCACCGTCAGTTTGCACGCGCACTTTCCCTCTCAGATCGTTGGCTCGCAACATCTGGTGGGTTTCCGACAAACCGAGCTCCCATGGAGAGCCCGCGTAACGAATGGAAGTCAAGGGGCTGGCAGCAGTGCCACCGTCGTAACCCGATATGGTGATCAGGTCTGCATAGGCTTTCGCCACACCTGCAGCAATCGTTCCCACCCCCGGCCTCGATACCAGTTTCACGGATACCAGAGCGGTCGGATTAACCTGCTTCAGATCAAAAATCAGCTGGGCCAGATCCTCAATAGAGTAGATATCATGATGCGGCGGCGGTGAAATCAGTGTCACACCGGGAACCGAATAGCGCAGCCGGGCAATTAATTCATTGACCTTACCACCCGGCAATTGACCACCTTCACCCGGCTTTGCGCCCTGGGCAATCTTGATCTGGATGACTTCCGCACTGGACAAATAATGCGGTGTCACACCAAATCGACCGGAGGCAACCTGTTTGATTTTCGAGACCTTATTCGTACCAAAGCGCACCGAGTCCTCACCGCCCTCGCCGGAATTGGAGCGTCCGCCCAGGGTATTCATGGCCTCGGCAAGGGCTTCATGTGCCTCCGGTGATAGTGCGCCCAGCGACATGCCCGCCGAATCAAAACGTTTGATGATTTTTTCGATCGGCTCAATCTCTGCCATGGGCAAAGGTACGATGTCGTCACGCAACTTCAGCAAATCCCGCAGTGTTGCTATCGGACGCTGATTAACCAACGCGGCATAGTCGTGCCAGGCCGCATAATCGTTATTTTGCACAGAGCGATGCAGCGCCTGGACCACGTCTGGGTTGAACGCATGATATTCCTGGCCGTGCACATATTTCAGGAGACCACCCGGGTTAACGGGCTTCCGATCACTCCAGGCTTCCCGCGCAAGTCGCTGCTGATCTTGCTGCAGGTCTTCGAACCCGGCACCCTGAATACGACTCGGTGTATCGGTGAAGCAGAGGTCGACCACTTCAGATGACAGACCCACGATCTCAAACAACTGGGAGCCCCGGTAGGATGCGATCGTGGAAATACCCATTTTGGAGAGTATTTTCAACAAGCCCTTGTTAATCGCCTTGCGATAGTTCTTAAAGGCAACATCGAGGTCACTGAGCAATTCGCCGGATTGCACCAGATCACACAGGATGTGATAACTCAGATAGGGGTAGACCGCCGAAGCCCCATAGCCGATCAGCGCAGCAATCTGATGCGCATCCCGCGCCGAGGCCGTGCTGGCGATGATATTTGCATTGCAGCGTTCCCCCACAGCAATCAGGTGGTGGTGGACGGCGCCCACCGCCATCAACATGGGCATGGGCAACTGCCCTGGAACGATGTCGGAGTCAGACAAAATACAACAGCCAATGCCCGAACGAACCGCCTCTTCAACGTCAAGACACAAGCGTTTGACTGCCTGCTCCAAGTCGGTTTGTTCAGGATCGTAATTAATTCCGAATTTTTGAACCGGGTAGTCCGCGATATCGATATTTTTCAGCGCGTAATATTTGCGAGGCGACAGCACGGGACTGTTAAGATTTACCCGGTGACCGTGTTCCTCCGTTTCCGTAAACAGGCAGTGTTCACGGCCCAGATGGGTCTGCAGGGACATCACCAGCGATTCGCGCAATGGATCAATCGGCGGATTGGTTACTTGGGCGAATTGTTGACGAAAGTAATCGTAAAGTGTGCGATTTTTACTCGACAACACCGCCATCGGCGTATCGTCACCCATCGAACCTACCGCTTCCTGGCCACCTTCCGCCATCGGTCTAAGCACCTGATCACGCTCCTCGCGAGAGGCGAGAAACATTTTCATGTATTTATAAATTTCTTCGCGGGTCAGCGCGCCTTCCACTTCGATGGAATCCTGATCCATCGTCGACATGACTTTGACACTGCCATCCCGCAACCACTTTTGGTAAGGATTACCGGAGGCCAGCTGGCGATCCACTTCTTCTGAGTCGATAATAGCGCCAGTCAACGTGTCAATTGAAAGGATATCACCTGGGCCAAGCTTACCCTTGGCAACAACGCTCTCCGGACTGTAGTTGTAAACACCCACTTCGGAGGCAACTGTGATGACATCGTCATCCGTCAATACCCAGCGGGAAGGACGCAGGCCATTTCTATCGAGCGTACAGACGGCATAACGACCATCGGTGATCACCAGACCAGCAGGACCATCCCAGGGCTCCATGTGCATGGAAACGTATTCGAAGTAAGCTCTTTCATTGGGGCCAAAATCTTGGGTATTGTTCCAGGCAGGCGGCACCAGCAATCTGATGGCCTTATGCAGATCCATACCACCGGCAACTAACACCTCGAGCATATTATCCAGACTGGAGGAATCCGAACCGGTACGATTGACCAGTGGACTGACCTCACCCAGTTTCGGCAGCAGGGCAGTTTCAAATTTGGGTGTGCGCGCTACGGACCAGTTTCTATTGCCGGTAATGGTATTGATTTCCCCATTATGGGCAAGCATTCTGAAGGGTTGCGCCAGGGGCCAGCGGGGCATGGTATTGGTGGAAAACCGCTGGTGAAAGACACAAATGGCTGTCTCGAGCTCGGGGTTTGCCAGATCGGGATAAAACTTTGGCAGATCCACCGGCATCATCAAGCCTTTATAACTGATGACATTGGTGGAAAGACTCGCAATGTAAAACGCTTCGTCCTCAACCAGGGCTTTTTCTGCTCGCCGAGTCGCCATATATAGCGCCGCATTGAGCTGCTGCTCACTCATCTCGCCGGCGGTAACAAAGACCTGCTCGAAGACGGGTAATGTTTCCAGCGCGATTTCACCGAGGCAGGCATTGTCGGTAGGCACGTGGCGCCAACCGACCACCGACAGCCCCTCGCCAAGCAATGCTTCAGAAAGCACTGTTTTGGCTTGTTCACGACAGGACGTATCCTGACTGAGCATGATCGCACCAATCGCGTAGATCTCTGGCAACTCCACAGAGAAGAGCTCACGAGCAAGCTGCCGCATGAAACGATCGGGCTTTTGTATCAGCAGGCCACAGCCATCACCCGTCTTGCCATCGGCGGCAATCCCACCACGGTGGGTCATGCAGGTTAATGACTCGATGGCTGTTTCCAGAATACGGTGACTTGCCTGCCCCTTGGTATGGGCAATCAAACCAAAGCCACAGTTATCTTTGAACTCATCTAACCGGTAGAGGCCAGTGGACATAATATAACTCTAGGTAAAATACAAATAAAAACAGCTGGTTACAGCACCAAAAAAGCCCAACCGAGCTTATGGAGGCAAAAGGAGGCACATTTTACACGCCACTAGCGGGCGCCACAAATTTCTGTTGAGTGAAACGTCTTTCAGGGTCGGAAGCCTGGACAGGCAGTCAGGACAGTATTTTCTGTCATAACTTGCTTTTCAGCAACTCTCTCAGTAGTTGGTGATCGAACTCGGAGGTCACTATAGCCTGACCTATCGCTTTGAGCAAAACCAGACGAAGACTCCCATCCATGACTTTTTTATCCACCGCCATCAAATCGAGAAACCTATCGGCACTCATCGTAGAAGGGGCCCATAGCGGCAGTTGACACTGACCAAGCAGTTCTCTGGCACGGAGGACACCATCAGAAGGCAGCCACCCAAGTAACCTGGAGAGTTCAGCCGCCATAACCATTCCAGCGGCGATCGCCTCACCATGGAGCCAGTCTGAATACGATTGCGCCGTCTCTATGGCGTGCCCGAAGGTATGCCCAAGGTTAAGTATTGCCCGAATACCCGTCTCCCGCTCATCCTGGCTGACGATCCTTGCCTTGTTTTCACAGGAGCGCATGATTGCAACCGCCAGCGAGTCCGGACATTTGCCCATCAATTGCTCCACATTGGTCTCAAGCCAGCCGAAAAAATCCTCATCAGCGATCAAACCATATTTGACCACCTCGGCGAGGCCGGCATGGAGCTCTCTTTCAGGTAGGGTCTTCAGGGTAGCCGTATCGGCAATCACGCATTCAGGCTGATAAAATGCGCCAATCATGTTTTTCCCCTGCGGGTGATTGACGGCTGTTTTCCCCCCCACAGAAGAATCTACCTGGGCGAGCAGCGTGGTGGGAACCTGAATGAAATTTACACCGCGCTGGTAAGTAGCTGCAGCAAAACCGGTCATATCGCCAATAACACCGCCACCGAGGGCAATCAGTGTAGTACTTCTGTTATGCCTTTTTTCCAGCAGCCGATCATAAATTTTATTGAGATACTGCAGCGTTTTGTACCGCTCACCATCAGGCAGAATCAGCGTATCGACCTGGTAACGGGACAGACTTTTTTCAATCGGGCCAAGGTAGAGGGGCGCAACCGTTTCATTGGTCACGATCAATACCTGTTCACCCTGGATATAGGGCGCAAAAATGTCGCTTGCCTGGAGTAGCCCCTCACCAATGTGTATTGGATAACTACGATCACCTAGTTCGACAATGAGCTGATTGGCAGCGTCCACGATGTGTCACTCTTTAACAGTAAAAAAGGGGGATAGAATTTATCACATCAGCTGTTTAGCTGGCGAATAGTCCTTGCGATTTCATCAGCGACCAGCTGGGGCTTTTTCTGCTCGGTAGCAACTACCAAATCGGCTATTTCACGATAGAGGGGATCGCGTTCGTGAAGCAGAGAATCAATGACAGCAGCGGGATCATCCACCTGAAGTAGTGGCCGATTCCGATCGTGTGCTGTCCTCTCCAACAATTGATCCACCGAGGCCGTCAGATAAACAACATAGCCTCTTTGCTGCAAAAGTGCTCTATTGTGTTCATTGAGCACAGCGCCGCCACCCGTGGCGAGAAGGATATCGGTAGTTGCTGTAATTTCATTCAATAACTGGCTTTCACGTTTGCGGAAACCAGCCTCACCCTCGACGTCGAATATCCAGGGGATATCAGCACCACACCGTTTCTCTATTTCGGTATCAAGGTCAATGAATTGAAGTTTCAGCGTCTTTGAAAGGAGTCGGCCAATGGTAGTCTTGCCGGCCCCCATAGGGCCGACAAGGAAGATGTTGTAGGGTTTTGTCATTAATCAAGCAAAGCTTCATTCAGTATTTTCGGGGTGATAAAAATGAGGATTTCACGCTTCTTAATATCCTCGAGATCATAACGGAACAGACGACCCAGGTAGGGAACATCACCCAGCAACGGAACCTTTTGCGTATCATTGACAGTCTCCACCTGGAACAGTCCGCCAAGCACCAGGGTCTGGCCATCGCCAACAATGGCTTGTGTCTCAATCTGGGTGATATCGATTTGAGGCTCTCCGGTAGGCAAGAGAGCAGCTACAGAATCCTGTGTCACATTAATGTCCATGACGATACGGCCATCCGGTGTAATCTGCGGGGTCACCTCAAGCAGCAACACGGCTTCCTTGAACTGGGTGGAGGTAGCACCACTGGATGTGGCATTCTGATAGGGAACTTCAGTACCGGCTTTGATAGAGGCCTTCTGTTTGTCGCCAGTCAGCACCTTCGGTTGCGAAACAACTTCACCCTTGCCCTCGTCTTCCAGCGCGCTGATCTCAAGGTCAATGAAAGTATTGTTGGTCAAAAGCTCGAGCGCAAAGCTGCCATTGGGGTCTTCTACGCCAAGATCTACTCCCAAACCTGCATCATTGACGAGCACAGACCCAATGCTCGAAGTGTCGCCAGTAATGGCATCAATTGGGTTAGCCCCGCCATCAAAACCCTCCAGTGAGCCAGAAAAACCGAATTTTGAGCTCCCCGGACTCTGCACGCCCTGCAGACCCATTCGCGCACCGATCTCTTTTTTGAAATCACGGTTGGCAATGACAATTCTGGCTTCGATCAGAACCTGCCTTACGGGAATATCAATTTGATCAATCAGCCGTTTGAACCCAAGGATTTTATCTTCTGTATCAGTGAGAATAATCGTGTTGGTGCGGTTATCGACAATCGCGGACCCCCGTTCGGACAGAATACTAGCTGTGGCTGTGCGACTTCCAGAACTACCGCCACTGCTGCCTCCACGAACATCAAACAACTCATAAAGATCTTTCGCATCAGCATACTTGACACGAATAAATTCAGTCCTGAGCGGTGCCAGCTCCTGGAGCTGCTTATTGGCTTCGACCTGAAGACGTTCCCGCTCTGCAATTTCAGCCGCCGGGGCGACCATCAAGACGTTGCCTTCCTGTCGCTTATCCAACCCCTTCGCCTTTAACACAATATCGAGGGCCTGATCCCAGGGAACATTCTCCAAACGGAGGGTAATGCTACCTGACACCGTGTCACTGGCCACCAGGTTCAGATCGGTAAAGTCAGCGATCAACTGCAATACTGACCTGACTTCAATGTCCTGAAAATTCAGCGACAGTTTTTCGCCGACATAGGCAAATTTGGATTTTTGGTTTTCCAGCTCTTCTTCCGACAGGGGTTTCAGGCTGACAATATATTGATCATCTGTCTGGTAAGCCATGTAATCGTATTCACCAGCAGCCTTGATCAATACCGTCGAGGTAGAGCCATCAAAGCTGGCATCAACTTCCTTTACAGGTGTGGCGAAATCAACCACATCCAGTCGGCGGTCGAGTGACTCGGGTAGCACTGTGCGGAAGAAGCGCAATTTGACATCGCCACCAGACTGGGAAATATCAATACTTGTCGCCGGGTTGGACAGATCAATGACCACCAGTCCTTCGCCTTCCTCACCACGGCGGAAATCAACACCCTGAATACTATAAGTAGGGGCACTGGTCCGATCTTCGGTAATCGCAGCTTGAACAATACCGGCCTTTCTGGGCGCACCTCTGGCAACACCGTCGTTCGCACCCACCAACAAAACAATACTGTTTCCATCTATGCGGGTTTCATAGGGCGCCATTTTCAGCATATTCAAAATGACACGGGTACGATCTGACGTGCCCAACACCACCACACTTCTGGCATTTTCGAAGGATAGAGCATATTTCTTTTGATCCAGAGCACTGGCTACACTGGGCAAATCCAGAACTATTCGGGCCGGGTTGTCTATCGTGTAACCCTCCGGGGCGGGGGGGGGCTCGGAGAAATCCATACGGACTTCAAAACGGCCGCCCGGCAAAGTCGCAAAGCTGATATCCTCGAGCGCCACCTCAGCCAATACCTGTGATGACAGGCTCAAACAGGCCAAATACCCGGCCAATACCAATATGCTCTTTTTCAGATAGCCTTTCATCTCAGTTTCCCCAAACCTCTCGATTAGTCTTTCTCATTCAGACCCAGGGTGCGCGGACGCTCTACCCAGTTTCCTTTCCCGTCGGGAACAATTTCAATTACGTCTACCTTGGCATTCGATATGGCGGTAATCCGTCCGTAATTTTTACCCAAATAGTTACCGACAGTAACCCGGTGAATCCCACCGCTCCCGTCATTAATCAACGACCACATTTGCCCCTTCCGGGAAAGAATCCCCACCATGGATAACGCAGCAAAGTTGAAACTTTCGAGGTATTCTTTTTTCCGGTTTTCGCTAGGCGGCTCTACCGTGCTCTTACCAGCAAAACTTTCTGCCGAACCAGCGAGCAGCGGGGCATCGAACGGACTCCGCATGGCGATAGCTCCGTATCGGAAAGTTTTGTGAGAACGAAAAGTAGGCAGAGGCTCAATTTCCCCGACAGGACGCGCCTTGATCTCCTGCATGTAATTTTGCAAATCGTTATAGCTTTTATCGCCAGAACAACCCGATAGCAGAACACAGCCGGCAATCAGGAAAGTCAAACCTTTCAACTTGGTCATTTCCTAGTCTTCCTGTGTCTTGTAGCGGTAGGTTTTGGCCTGGATTTCCAACGCCAAAAGCCCCCCACTCCCTTTAGCGGACAAACTGTAGTCATGCAAAGTAACTATCCGTGGCAGACCTGCCACACCACTGACAAAGGCACCCACATCATGGTAACCACCCTCGGCAACAATTTTTATTGGCAACTCCACATAAAATTCCGCTGACCGCTCGGGCTGAAGTGTAATACTGGAAATATTCAGGCTTGCACCGTGACCGATTTCTGTAATGTCCTCCAGCAATCCAGGTACTTCAGTATCACTTGGCAGCTGCGCCAGCAAGGCGTTAAAGAGCTTTTCCACTTCGGCCATCTGAACTCTGTATGCCTCAAGGTTTGCCGCCTGGAATGCCTTTTGCTCAAAGTTGCTCTTTAACTTGATCTCCTGAGCTTTAGCTTGCTCCAGCTCTACACCGAGATCCTTGACATGAAAGTAATAGGTACCAGCCAACACCAGGGAAAAAATAACGATCAGCAACAGCACTCTGACAGGAAGCGGCCATACGCCAATACTATCAAAATCCAGGTCTGTAAAATCAAAATCCTTTAATTGCTGTAAGGAATCACTTAACGCCATCAGGTATCTCCCTCAGCAGTCTCACCTGGAGACTCTTGCGCAACCGGTGTATTGACAATTTTAACTCTCATCTCAAACCGGCTTCCGTCCTCACCGAGGACATCATTGGCCTGTACTTTAGTAAGGTTTGGCTCAGTGAATTTGTAGGAGGCATCAAGCTGGCGCATCAGAGTGGACACTCGGTTGTTTGACTCTGCATACCCTTCCAATGAAATCTGATCATCCTTTCTGGTCATCTTGGTGAAGTAAACACCGTCAGGCACTGATCGAACGAACTCATCGTAAATTCTGACTATTTCCGGCCGGTTGCCCTGCAACTCCTGAATTACCTCCATACGATCCAGTAAGTCCTGGCGACGTTTTTTCAGTTCTTTAATTTCAGTGACCTGTTTTTCAAGTCTGGCAATCTCAGTCTTCAACAGGGAGTTTCTGTCATTTTGGGTCTCTATCTGACTGGAGAGCATGCGATCCCAGCCAAATGCACTGATCACTGCAGCAACCAGAACCACACAAATAAGTGTAATAAACTCTTTTTTCTTTTCTGCGCGGAGTGCTTCGCGCCAGGGCAGCAAATTGATCTTGGCCATCTTATTCAAGCCCCCGCAACGCGAGCCCAGCGGCAATTAACATGGCCGGGGCATCGTTAGCCAATGCAACGGCATTCACCTTGTTGGACACTTCCATCTCCGCAAAGGGGTTTGCAATCATTGTGGGCAATCCCAGCTTGCCCTCTATTTCCTCACGCAGCCCCTCCATCGCAGCCACGCCTCCCGCCAGAATCAACTGATCAATATAGTTGTACTGGCTGGATGAAAAAAAGAATTGCAGGGAGCGGGAAATTTGCTGGACCAGGGCATCTTTAAATGGCTCCAGCACTTCTGATACGTAATCTTCCGGAAGGCCGCCCTGTTTTTTGGCTTGACCGGCCTCTTCGAGAGACAGACCGTAACGACGCTGGATTTCTTCGGTAACCTGCTTGCCACCAAATAACTGCTCCCGCGTGTACACTGTTTTGCCGTTTACCAGAACACTCAGC
>Ga0208013_1001383_pt1 | contig 11354 bp, 8 predicted proteins | sample 16_taG_FD_184091 | JGI IMG/M metagenome (GOLD analysis project Ga0208013, IMG submission 184091) | Marine viral communities from the Subarctic Pacific Ocean - 16_ETSP_OMZ_AT15313 metaG (SPAdes) (version 2) | ecosystem: Environmental > Aquatic > Marine > Oceanic | place: Pacific Ocean | collected...
ACATAGATAAGTTTATGAAGACAGCCTCAGGTAGTATTGTTTCTACATATTTAACCTTTGGTGTAGACTCTCAAGGTAGTACGTTATTTAAGCCAGAAGATTTATACACACCAATATCTTTAGTGTATCTCGGAAAGCTCATGGAGTATGTTCCAAAGTATAAAGAAACTTATTTAGAGTCTTCAAATATAGCTGGTCCATCAGCATTGTATCCAGGATACTGTGATGAAAATGACAAGTGGTATGTAAAGCCAAACACACTTACAGGAGAGGTTGATTTAAACTACATAAGAAATGTTGTAGACCCAAAGTGGACATACACTGTTATTGGGGAGAACCCAGTTCACAATCCATCAGCAGCAGATTTTCAAGACTTTGAGCTTGGACCAGATGATCAAACTAGTATAGTTATAGAGATATTAAAACTCGCTGGTGTAACAATCAGAGAGGCGGAGGTGGCTCAAGCAGCAGCTCAGATAGATGCTGTCGATACACAAAAAGAAAATGTATAATAGATGGCACTAACAGATCAGCAATATTACGACAACAGCACAAATTGGGGAGAAAACCAGTTTGTATTACTAAAGGATATCATCAATAACTTTAATGCATTCTATGTAGGTGACGATAAGGTAATAAACGATGTTCAAAGATATGATGTTGTTTTCCACGCAAAAAGAGGACTACAAGAGCTTCACTACGATGCTTTAAAGGACGTTAGAGCCCTTGAATTAGAGTTGCCTGATGATTTACAGTTAGAGCTTCCAAAAGACTTTGTAAGGCTCGTTAGATTGTCTTGGGTAGACGATAGAGGTAGACTTCATCCTATGATGACCGATACAGAAACAACTATTGCAAAGGCATACCTTCAAGATGACAACTACAATATTATATTTGATAATGATGGTGCTGCTACAGAAGGTACTTCAGTTATTGATACTAAACTAGCGCAAGTGTCAACGGTTGACAATGACCAATTTACCAACTTAGACTACGAGTTCTTTGGTGGTCGTTTTGGGATGGCTACAGAGAAAACAAATGTTAATGGCAAATATAACATAGATAAGAATCTAGGGTATATTAGATTTAGCTCTGAAGTAAAAGGAAAGGCAGTAGTGATTGAGTATATTACAGATGGTCTAGAGTATCTTGCAGAAGACGAGCTCAAGGTAAATAAGCTTGCTGAAGACTTCTTATATAAGTATATTGCACATCAAGTAATTCAATATAAATTTGGCGTTCAAGAGTACATTGTTAGACGGATGAAGAATGAAGCATTCGCAGCGATGAAGAACATGAAGATTAGAATGATGGATATACATCCATTTGATTTAGTTCATGCTATGAAAGGACGTAACAAGTGGATTAAATAATGAAGATACAAAACCTGTTTACATCTGGGAAGATGAACAAAGACCTCGATGAGAGGCTTCTTCCACAAGGAGAGTATAGAGATGCTCTTAACATTAAGGTTGCTAACTCAAATGGTTCCGATGTAGGGGCTATAGAGAATGCGCTTTCTAATGAGGCTAAAAGCAGTCTTGAATTAGGGGCAAATGCTGTCTGTTTAGGAGCTTTATCAGATGATGAAGACAGGGTTATATACTGGTTTGTAAAGTCGGATACAGGTTGTTATGTATGCTATTATGACCAGAAAGATGATTCTACTGGGTTTGTAATGTCTGACACTAGGCTTTTGACTAATCAGAATCCACAGAAAAGTGTACTTAACTTCAGTGAGTCACACCTTATACAGGCAAACATACTAACTGATGCCGATAACCTAAAGAAGTTTATTTACTTTACAGACGGATTAAATCCTCCAAGAAGAATAAATGTAGCTACTGCAAAAGGATATGAGGTAAATGGGTTTACAGATGAAGATATAAATGTAATTGTAAAACCACCACTTTCACCTCCCAAGATATCTCTGTCTAACGATCTTAATCAACAAGACAACACGATAAAGGATAAGTTTATCCAATTTGCGTATAGGTATATATACCAAGATGGAGAAAGAAGTTCTTTGTCTCAGTTTTCAAATGTTTGTTTTCAGCCTAAGTCTTTTAACATGGACTTTGAAGGAGCTCTAAACAAGTCTATGGAAAACTATTTTAATCGAATCAATGTAGAGATTGATAGCGGAAGTAGTTTGGTTAAAAAGATAGATTTAGTATTTAAGGAAACAGGCAACAACAACATATACTTAGCTAAAACAATAGATAAAAAAGATAAAAAATATCTAAATAATACAAAGTATTCGGTTGATTTTGACAACAACTCTGTATATACTGTATTGCCTGAAGATGAAATCCTAAGGCTTTATGATAATGTACCCACAAGAGCTAGTTCACAAGAGATCATAAGCAATAGACTAGTATATGGCAACTATTCCGAAGGGTATAATTTAAAAGATACTGATGGTGAAGATGTTCAAGTAAACTTAACTGCGTCCTACGAAAAGTCACCTGTCTCAATTGAATCAGGGCAAGTAAAAAGTACTGCAAGAAGCTCTAGAGATTACGAGATAGGAATAACTTATTTAGATAAGTATGGAAGAAGTACAACTGTTCTTACTTCAGAAAACAACTCCGTACATGTAAACACAGAAGACTCTACCAAGTCAAACACATTAAAGGCTACTATTAGTAATGTGGCTCCTTATTGGGCAGAATACTATAGATTTTATGTAAAGCAATCTCATGAGTCTGATTACGACACTATATGTCCTTTAGTTTTTTATTCAGATAACGACTATTATTGGATAAGACTTGAAGGAGATGATAAAAACAAAATAAAAGAAGGGGAGCAGGTTATAGTAAAATCAGATGTTCTTGGAGTAAAGAAAAACTCTCAATATGTTAAAGTTCTAGAGGCAGGATTAAAAAACAAAAACTTCTTAGAGGCTTCTGATTATTCAGGAGCAACGGCACAAGAAAGTGGATATTACATTAAAGTGAAACAGTATGGTTTATTTATAAACGATATAAACTTTCTAAGTCATAAAGCTATAGACTACGACTCAACAGCTGACGAGGCATTTAGCAAAAAAGATTATGAAAATAATTTTAGTGGTGACACGACATCATACACTGAAGGACCATTTTTTATTGGTGTAGACGGTACTCAGGATGATTTAAACTTATCTGGAACATTCAATGGAAATGTTGATAAAAGATTTGAAGTTAGAATATCATCAGTTGGAGGTACAGATACGTTTGCTTGGAGGGCATACGACATATCTACATCTCCTGGCGCTTTCTCTTCTGACATAAACTGCTCTACATCAAATATTTCATTATCAGATGGACTGTCAGTAAACTTTACATCCACAACAGGACATAGTGTTGGCGACATTTGGACATTTAATTCAAAAGCAAGCATGCAGCCACAAGGGTATGATGACCCTCTTTATGCATATGCTGTATATAATGGAATAGCTACGGATAACGAGAAAATAAGCGCAGGAAGTAGGGTTAATATTTATTATAAAGAAAAAAAAGGAGTTAATGGAGGGGGAGGAACTTTTGAGTTTGACGAGTCGTTTATAGCTTCAGCAAACTATTATAATATAGAGGAAATGTTTTGGAGCGAAATAGCTCCAGTTATGGATGAAAATGATTTAAACTACCGAGGTAGGGTTTTCTTTAGAAGAGGTCAATACAGTGATTTTTCTCCAACAAATAACACGTTTGCAGTGACTGGGTCTTCTTCCGATCCCCTATGCATGATAATAAAATCTGATGACTCTCAGGCAAATGTTAAAGTTTTATGGGGAATTGCAAGTTCTGATGTAGGAAGAAATGTTCATGTAAATGCAAGCTGGAACATATTGCTTAAAGACACAGATGTGTTTTTGATATTAGAAACACAACCAACAAAAGAGGTTAGTGATGTTTTTTATGAAGTTCCAGGAACTTATCCTATAAATGACTGCGGTTATCATGTTGGGTTAAAAAATATCGATATTGATCAAACATTTGCGTCTAGCGCTGTAATCTCTTTAAATTTTAGTAACGCTTGGTCTTTTGGAAATGGATTTGAGTCTTACAAAATAAGGGATGCTTTTGTTGCTCCGATTTATTCTATAAAGAATAGACCTTTAACTTTTATAGAAAACTATAGAGAGAACAAGAGAAATGTATCTGTAACATACTCAGACGTCTATGAGCAATCTACAAACTACAACGGGCTAAATGAGTTTAACTTAGCAAAAGTAAACTATGTAGACCTCGATGACGAGTATGGTGACATACAAAGAATACACTCAAGAGATACTAACCTTGTAGTATTCCAAGAAAACAAAGTCAGTCAGTTACTGTATAACAAATCTGTTATATTTAATGCAGACGGAACAGGAAATGTCTCACAAAACTTAAACGTATTTGGTCAGCAGTTACCTTATAATGGAGAGTATGGGATATCTAACTCACCTCATTCTTTTTCAAGCTGGGGTAGTAGAATGTATTTTGCCGATGAGCGCAGAGGATCTATCATGAGACTGTCTCAAGATGGATTGACTGAAGTTTCTCAGTACGGAATGCGTGACTGGTTTAGAGACAATGTAAATGCTAAAAACGACAATGTAATTATAGGAGGGTATGATCCATTTAACGGTCAATATATCGTTTCTATCAAAGATCCTGTAGTTGAGTGGAGAGAAGATGAGTTTATTTGTGGGGAAGCGTCTTGTGATTTAAAGGCTAAAATATATTTAACACCAGCAACAACAAGCACAACTACGACAACTACCACAGCAGCTCCTGGAACGACTACTACGACTACTACGGCTAGTTCTACTAGTACAACTACTACAACTACAGCTGCTCCAGGTTATTGGAACTTAAGAATATGTAGCGACGGCACCTTAGCAAATCAACAGGTACAAGACACTGGTAATATAAATACAGGGGATGTGTTTTTAGCAGGAAACGGTATTTGTTATGAAGTTGATACGTTCCAATCAAACCAAAGCGGAGGGTTGCAAATAATCGTTAGTGAATTTGGTGATTGTCAAGAATGTTTAGATGCTAATGGAGGAGTATAATGAAATTATTAAAATATAAATTATGCCAAATAGAAGTTTAACGATACGAGGAACAGAAGTAGGATTAGATATAAACAAGGTATCAATCTATAAAGATTCTATTAGCTCAAGTAATCTTGTAGGCACAGTAGATAAGTCTATTTTTATGTCTGGGTATAGTTTTATTGATGATGATCAGCAAGAAGACTATGTTTGCCAAGGCGATGATCCTTGTAGGACTGTTTTAAATCTATCTATTAGGTCAGCAAATCAACCTCCTACAGTTACTATCACTGGAGCTACATCTTCACTGACAAATACAAACGTAACTCTTACGGCAAACGCCAATGATCCTGAAGGATTCCCTTTGACATATTTATGGTCTACAGGGGAAACAACACAAAGCATAACAGTTACTTCGGCAACAGCACAAACGGCAACGTATGAGGTCACTGTAACTGATGATATTGGAGATACTGGTTCTGACACGCATAATATTGTATGGACAGTACCAGCTACAACTACAACGACACAACCGCCTGCAACCACCACAACAACACAGGCGCCAACTCCTTTTGTTCAGATTAATGGTGTAACAGCTGCTCAAGTTAATGACACGATAACATTGACAGGTGAAGATTATAACTTTACAGGATCAACATGGTCATGGACTGGTGGAGCTGCTGCTGGTTTGACATCTAAAACTATTAATATTACTGAAAGCTCTGCTGGAAGTGTAACTTATGGTGTTACAGTTGATGGGACGTATACGGATACACATACCGTTAATTGGTCAACAACTCCAACTACCACTACAACTACAACACAAGCTCCTGCGACAACGACCACAACAACAACGCAGGCTCCTGCGACAACCACAACAACAACACAAGCTCCTGGATATTGGAACTTAAGAATATGTAGTAATGGTACTTTAGCAAATCAGCAAGTTCAAGATGATGGTAATATAAATGCAGGAGACGTATTCTTGGCAGGAAACGGTATTTGTTATGAAGTAGACAACTTCCAATCGAACCAAAGTGGTGGATTACAAATAATTGTTAGTGAGTTTGGTAATTGCCAAGAGTGTTTGGACGCTAATGGAGGGGTATAATTAAAATGAAATTAAATGAAATACATATGCGCTCAACCTGCCACTCAATACTATGCTTGGCAGATAGACACAATGCTATACAGCTTCAGAACTGTAGGTGTTAATTTACAGGATGTACACATAGTTTGTGCGATACATGGTGAAATAGACCCATACTTTGACTCACTGATGCGTAAATACACAGGGGTTGTGTTTTCATTTTACGAAGATACTAGGCATGACAAGTCCTACATATCATCAATAAGACCTCATATACTTAAAAAACACTTTACTGCATATCCAGACTTAAAAGACGAGCCTATATTTTATCATGACTCTGATATTGTGTTTACAAAACCACTTAATATAGATCATCTTTTAGAAAACGACATATCTTACCTCTCAGACACGATCTCTTACATAGGGTACAACTATATCCACTCAAAGGGAGAAGATGTCTTAAAACGCATGCTAGAGGTCGTAGGAATAGACGAGGAGGTTGTTAAAAGAAACGAAAGTAATTCTGGTGGTGCTCAGTACCTTTTGAAGGGTATAGATAAATATTTCTGGTATGATGTAGAAAATGATTGTACAAGACTGTATAAACACCTTACTTCGTTTAATGAAGAAAAGAAAAAACAAGATCCTAATTATCATGAGCTACAAATATGGTGTGCTGATATGTGGGGAGTTTTATGGAATATATGGAAGAGAAGTAAAGAGACTCAAGTTGTTGATGAGATGAATTTTTCGTGGGCAACATCAAGCGTCAATGAATGGCATAAAAATGCCATATACCATAATGCAGGCGTTACTTCAAGCGATACAGATATGTTTTTCAAAGGAAGGTACATTAGTGATTTACCAGACTTAAACTTAGACATTCCGAATAAAAAATGCTCATATAACTATTACAAATTAATACAACAAGCTTTAGTATGAAAAACAGACTAGGAGTGTTTTACTCAAACAACAGTAACCCGAAAATATATCCTGCAATAAAAGCATCTTTAAACTCTATCAAAGAAGCATCTAATGGAGTTGCAGATATCATTACATGTGTTTGGAACCCTATTCAAGACAACCCTTTTAGGGAGACTATAGCCTGGACCAAAACAACGTCTCATTTAAATCAAATACTTCAAATACTTCAATGTTTGTACACTGCGAGAGAAGATTCTTCATACAAGTATGTTAGTTTTTTAGAGCATGATGTTTTGTACGCAAGAGGTTACTTTGATTTCCCTGAATTTAATAGAGGGGAAGTTTTAATTAATATGAATTATGGAGGAATGATTCCTTCTGGGTTTCAGAAAAGAAAACAAGACGATCAGCCATTCCATCAAATGACAATGAGGTTTGACGAAGCTATAAAGCATTGCGAAGACATAATGGTGAATGCTATTGTAACGAATGATGGTCTAATAGAGCCTAAGTACCATAAAAGAGTTGTTTGGCAGAGTATAAATGAAAGTATACACATTAACCATGGGTCTCATTTTACGTCTCACTTTTCGATATACGATGACATGGTCAATGTAAGCAAAGAACATCCTTGGTGGGGGGATGTTTCTAAATATCAGCATCTTTTTTAATTTAGTATCTTTGCATAAAAGCATTACATGGCTAATTCAGGGCTAAAAAAAGTTACAAAACTTCGTAAGTACATTAATAGTAGACCAACGGATGAGGTTAAAGATAATGTCATTAATACAGATGGCTACATCCCTGACGTATTATCTAAAGAAGCTTGTCCTGTAGGGTGTGATGCTGTAGTTGAAGGAAATGTAATTGTAAAGGGAACCACGACTACAACTACCACAACAACAATAGCGGTAACTCCACTACCTAATCTAGCTCAAGAGTTTAATATATCAGCTCCAAAATCAGTTGGAGCAACTGAGTCTTCAACAGTGCAATATACGGATGAATATGGGCAAACACAAGAGGTGTTTGTAAATCCAGCATCAAATCAATGTTTTGAGTTTACAATAACAAATGATGGTGATCCATTGGGGGATGATAGCTACACTTATGCTAAGTGTGGTGGATCCAATGTTTCTGGAAGTGTTATTTTTGGAGATCAAATAACCGTATGTGCAGAGTCATTTTCACACGAAGGCTCTGAGTTAACAGTTAACAATACTTTAGTTCCTTGTGCTACGGTAATATCAAAAACAAAACCTGTTAAAAGTTCAGGAGATTCTATTGTGGTTCAGCCTGTAGGAAATGTTTTTGAAGCGACAACCACAACAACAACAAAAGCACCAGTAGTTAGTACGGACTATAGTATAGACACATCTGGAGCAACAGAAAGCACTGTATTTAACATACAACAACCAGGCAGCTCAACAACTCAAGAGGTAGAAATACCTAAAGGAAAAGTTGTTAAAATAACATCTGATGTGCAGCCAACTATTGTGTCTGGAGATCAAACACCTACAGTTACAAATGAGGGGTCTGTAACACCTGAAGCGGATACTTATACAATAACCAATAATGATTACTATAATTCGACCACAGTCGAGTACAGAGACTATCTTGGAGTTACGGATGAGATATTGTTAAGTCCAAGAGAAACAACAGAGGTAACTTCTCAAGACACTCCTGTTGTAACTGGATCAGTTACCAATGTAGATATTGTTGCCGCTGGAAGCCCAACACAAGAAGTTGAGCCTGCCACAATACAAGAAAGAATATGTGATCAGCACGTTATTACAAATGATAGTGAATACATCGCTACATTTGAATATAGAGATTGCGATTTAGTTCATCAAGAGGTTACGTTAGAACCAGGAGAGCAGACAGCAGTTCCATCAGTTATTGTCCCAGAGCTAACAGCAGAGACATTGCCAAATGTAGGAACTAGCTTTACAGTAGAGTCTATAGAGAAAGACTATGGGACGTCAGGTAGCGCAGCTACAGTAACCCCAACAACATCAACAACAACGACAAGCACAACTACAACAACCACAACTATATCGCCAGATAGCTTGACAGAGACAAGCATAGTTAGTGTACAAACTGCTTTTTGTAATGATCCAGTGTTCTTAACTAAGCCAGAAGGTGTTTCATGGTATCCTGAAACGGTCAAAATAAAAGTTGGAACCAAGACAGGAGACTTTAAGTTCATTTCATACGATGCAGGCGTAGGGTCACATTATTATAAAGTTTATGAAGGATCAACTTTGCTTCTCGACAAATCGATTGTAAATGATACTTTCTTAGGTCATTTTGAAAGGAAAATGTTACAATCATTGACAGACAATGGGATGTCAGTAACAGAGGCTATTAAATACGCTAATGGAAGCAAAAGAGCAGTGCCTCAAAGATTGCCTGCAGGAACTACAAATCCTTTTGACACTTCATATAAAACAGAGTTTACTTTAACTAAAACTACTTTTGAAGAGTTTATAACTGTAGAAATATACAAACCAAACCTTGAAACATCTACTTGGGCTCAATTTGAAATAGAATGTATACAATAGATTATGGCAGAGCATACAATATCATTTGACGAAAAGGTAAGGGGATGGACATCGTTTCATTCCTACATACCTGAATACATGACAGCACTTAATAACGATTTCTTTACTTTTAAGAACGGTCAGCTATATCAACACAACAAAACAACAGGTAATCGTAACACTTATTACGGAACTGCATACAATAGTGAGGTAGAGATATCCTCAAATGCAGCTCCCTCTGAGGTTAAGATATTCAAGACAATAGAGATTGAAGGTAATAATCCTAACTGGGACGTAACTATTGTAACTGATTTAGATCAAGGGCATATAGATAAGTCTTCTTTCGTTAAGTCTGAATTTAGTACGGCAGATTCATCTAATTTGCCAAACACATACAATGAGGGTGTATACTCAACACACATAAGGAGGAACACAGCTGACGAGGTTAACACAGAGCTTTTATCGGTTCAAGGTATTGGTAATCTTATTAGCCTTTCAGGAAACAATTTCACTTTCTCTGCTGTACCATCGGCACTATCCATAGGTGATGTGCTGTATCAAGCAGTTGGGGGAGCATACAATAGAATAGGAACAATAACAAATAACGATGGAACCACTATTACAGTTGGAACAGCATCAGTTATCCCTAGTGTAAATGACTTTATATTTGGTGCAAAAAGCCCAATAGCTGAGTCGTATGGACTTAAGGGGTACTATGCTAGTGTAAGACTTGTAAGTGGCAGTACTAGTGCTGTAGAGCTATATGCTGTCAATAGTGAAGTAAGCAAAAGCTTCTCTTAATATTCGTATATTTGCACTAATGGAATTTAATTTGAGAAGACTTACAGAGAATGACTATGATGATACTCTGAAGCACTGGTGGAAATCTTGGGGATGGGAAGCTCCTCCAAAAGATTTTTTGCCTGAGAACGCAACAGGCGGTTTGATGGTTACAAAAGGCGATGTAGATATATGCGCTGGATTTATTTACCTAACAAACTCTAAAGTTGCTTTGACAGAATTTGTAGTTTCAAACAAAGACTATAAGGAGAAAGATAGAACTGAGGCAATAGAGCTATTGATTGATGGAATATTAATGCTTGCCGAGGAAAAAGGATACAAATATGCTCATGTTATTTTAAAAAACAAGAGTTTAGTTGGAAAATATAAAAAGTCTGGATATATGGTTTCAGATGAAAACGTAACTGAAATGATAAAAGTATGGCAATAGCAACTGGAACAGCAATAGCTTTAGGAATATCAGCAGCAGCATCAGCAGGTCAAGCTATAGCTGGTGAGGTAAAAAGATCTAAAGCGAAGAAGGCTCTTCAGAATTTTAGAAGACAAGAACTTAAGAACGTTACAGAAGGTCTTAGAGTATCAACTCTTGGAGCAGAACTTCAAACTCAAGAAGCGCAAAGAAGGTTTGCAACCTCTGTAGATGCTCTTAGATCTGGAGGAGTGCGTGGAGTTGTGGGAGGTCTTGGAAGACAAGAACAATTACAGCAATCACAGCAGCAACAAATTGCAGCAGGTCTAGATATGCAGCAAGTAGCTATAGATAGAGCTAGAGCTCAAGATGAAGCTAGGATTAGGGAAATGACAGAAATTAGGGAGTCTGGAGATATAGCTGGTCTAGGAGATGAAATGGCTTATGGAAGACAACAGGCTCAGCAGGGACTACAAGGATTAGCCAATACTGCTGCAAGCGCATTTGGCAGTCTTGAATCCAACCTTCCAGGAGGTGGAGAATTTATGAAGTCAGGTC
>Ga0208013_1001386_pt1 | contig 11340 bp, 13 predicted proteins | sample 16_taG_FD_184091 | JGI IMG/M metagenome (GOLD analysis project Ga0208013, IMG submission 184091) | Marine viral communities from the Subarctic Pacific Ocean - 16_ETSP_OMZ_AT15313 metaG (SPAdes) (version 2) | ecosystem: Environmental > Aquatic > Marine > Oceanic | place: Pacific Ocean | collected...
GGTAGTTCGCGCCACTTTTATTTTCTAGCGACAGAATGTTATAAGGGGGAGGACAGTAGAGAAAGGATCTTCTATGGCCACTTTATCAGAGGTCGGCGCGCATCTCCAGATGGAGCCAGCCAAGGTCAAGAACCTGATCGACAAAGGTGTAATCACCAAGAAGGGTCGCGGTCAATACGATCTTGAACAGGTGCGGCGTGAATACATCCTGCACATTCGCGAGGTCGCCGCTGGACGATACAAGGTTGGCGACCTAGACTTATCAGCCGAGCGCGCACGACTTGCCAAGGAGCAAGCTGACGCGAAGGAGATGGAGAACGCGGTTGGTCGTGGCGACTTGGTTTACATTGAAGACGTTGCCAAGCAGATCGAAAACCAGTTGACTAAGGCGCGGACCCGCTTGCTAGGCGTACCAACGAAAGTTGCGCCGGAAGCACACGCATCAGCAACTGTGCGCGAGGTGCAGACGCTGATAGAAAGCGCGATAGTTGAGGCATTGAATGAACTGGTCGGATACAGTCAAGGCGAGCCAAGCGAAGAGACTTGAGGCGCGGATCGCAGAAGCGATCAGAACATCTCTAAAGCCACCACCAAGGTTGTCAGTCAGCCAGTGGTCTGATCGGTTTCGGCAGTTGTCGAGTGAAAGCAGCGCCGAGGCTGGAAAGTGGTCAACCAGTCGCGCAGAGTATCAGCGCGGGATGATGGATTCTGTGAGCGACCCAAGCATTGAGACAGTTGTCTTGATGACAGCGGCCCAGATCGGCAAGACAGAACTGATCAACAATGTGGTTGGTTATCACATCCACCAAGACCCTGCGCCAATGCTTGTTGTCCAGCCAACCTTGGAGATGGCGCAGACGTGGTCTAAGGACAGGCTTGCGCCTGCTGTGCGCGATACGCCTGTTCTGGCCAATAAGATCAAAGATCCAAGGTCTCGCGACAGCGGAAACACCACTTTGCACAAGGTCTTCCCTGGTGGGCATGTGACTGCTTGCGGTGCGAACAGTCCATCGTCTCTGGCATCTCGACCTTGTCGCATGATCTTATGCGATGAGGTTGACCGCTACCCGCTCTCCGCTGGGTCTGAAGGTGATCCAGTGTCTTTGGCGAAAAAGCGTTCCAGCACATTCTGGAACCGGAAGATCATTATGGTCAGCACACCGACAGAGCGCGGCCACAGTCGGATTGAGCAAGCATATCAAGAAAGCGATCAGCGGAAGTATTTTGTTTCCTGTCCAGACTGCGAGGAAGAACAGGTGCTGCGCTGGGCTAATGTGCATTGGGAGAAGGATAAGCCCGCGACGGCCAACTATGTCTGCGAGCATTGTGGATCTTGCTGGTCTGATGCGAAGCGATACCGAGCAATACGATACGGTAAGTGGAAAGCTACATCAGATGGAGACGGCAAGACGGCGGGCTTCCATCTGAGTGGTCTTTATTCACCGTGGACACCGCTGGAAGACAGCGTCCGAGATTTCTTGGCGTCCAAGCGAGATCCGATGCGCTTGAAGACTTGGGTGAACACCTTCTTGGGCGAGACTTGGGAGGATCAAGGCGAACAGGTTGACGACCACGATCTAATGCAGCGCGCAGAGGATTGGGGTGGGGAACTGCCAGATGATGTCTTGTTGCTTACCGCTGGCGTTGACGTGCAGGATGATCGCTTGGAGTTGGAGGTTGTCGGTTGGGGTCGAGGCGAGGAAAGCTGGAGCATTGATTACCAGACAATCTACGGTGATCCATCGACTGCCGATCTATGGATGCAGCTTGACCAGACTTTGCAGCAGAGGTTCGTGCATCCAATACATGGCGAGATGGTCATCAGATCGGCTTGCGTTGACTCTGGTGGCCACTACACGCAGCAGGTTTACAACTATTGCCGCGCCCGCGCTGGGCGCAAGGTGTTCGCGATCAAAGGTGTTGGCGGTGAGGGCAAGCCAATCGCGGGCAGGCCGACGAAGAACAACATTGGCAAGATCAATCTATTCCCGGTGGGAACAGACACAGCGAAAGAATTGATCTATTCTCGCTTGAAGATCGTAGAAGAGGGCGAGGGTTATTGCCACTTCCCGACTGGGCGAAGTGAAGAATACTATCGGATGTTGACCGCTGAAAAGAAGGTCACGAAGTATTTCAAGGGGCGTCCAAAACGTGAATGGGTTAAGATCAGGACGCGAAACGAGGCACTTGATTGCCGCGTTTATGCTACGGCTGCGCTTGCTATCTTGAATCTAAACCTAGAGACCGTTTACAGAAGAGCGCAAAATGTGGTACAATCCGCATCGGATAATACCGTCTCGCGTCGTCCCGCAGTCCCTCGTAGAAGCAGCTTTGTGCATGGATATAAATAATGGCCAATCTGTTTGATGCGGCAAACGCCCCAGAAGGCGAGCCTCTTGAGATCGTAGTTGGTGACTTCCTCCAGTGGAAGCGCTCTGACATCGCGGTTGATTACCCGCCCAGCGCCTACTCTGCTGAGTATGTTGCTCGCATCACTGGCGGCGGTTCCAACGAGATCAAAATACCTGCGACTGAGCCAAGCGGAGAAGACTATTATCTCTTCACGGCAGACAGCGACACGTCTTCTGCCTTTACACCTGGTAAGTACCATTGGCAGCTTGAGGTAACACAGACCTCTTCTGGCAATCGCATCGTCTTTGACGTTGGTGATTTTCAAGCCCTCCCTGATATGGATAACAATCAGGCTGATCCTCGAATCCATGCCGAGGTGATGATTGACAAAATCGAGTCCATTCTTGAAGGCAAGGCTGACAGCGATGTCAGCAGCTACAGCATCGCTGGTCGATCTTTGACTAAGATGACGTTTGACGAACTTCTTGCCGCGCGTGATCGGTATCGCGCTGAAGTGGTGAAGCATGAGAACCGCGAGAGGGTCAAGCGCGGCAAATCAAGCGGCTCCACGATCAAAGTAAGGTTTAGCTGATGGGTCTTCTGGATATATTCAAAAAGCCCGTCAAGCCAAAGGGCTTCCAGAGGCGAAACTATGCCGCTGCTGCAAAGGGGCGGCTTTTTGCTGACTTTAACGGAAGCAACCGCAGCGCTGACAGTGAAATCCGGTGGGCGCTGAATGAATTGCGAAACAGGTCGCGCGATCTGGAGCGCAACAACGAGTATTTTCGTCGTTATCTCCAGCTTCTGCGAACAAATGTGGTCGGTAACAACGGCTTCCGGCTGCAAGTAAGGGCAGATAACCCTGACGGGTCGCAAGACGGCGCTGGCAACCGCATGATTGAGGCTGCTTGGGCTGAATTTGGGCGTCTTGGTGGCCCGACTGTTGACGGGAAAATGAGCCTGATCGATTTGGAGAACCATGTCATCACAGGCATGGCCCGTGACGGCGAGGTTTTCTTGCGTATCGTCAAAAACCGAGCATTTCGTTATCAGATCGCTATTCAGGTCATTGAGCCTGATCGCGTTGATGAAGAAATGAATGAGCTATATCGCAACGGCAACGATGTCCGCATGGGCGTTGAACTGGACGAATATCGTCGTCCTGTTGCCTATCACATTCTGCTGAACCATCCCGGCGATTATGATTACACGACATTGGCAAAAGGCACGAAGAGAGTGCGTGTTCCTGCCTCAGAGATCATGCACATCTATCGCCAAGAACGTGCGGGCCAGACGCGCGGCACACCTTGGTCAACGGCTGCAATATCGGCGTTGAAGATGCTGCATGGGTATCGCGAGGCAGAACTGGTTGCTGCGCGGACTGCTGCCTCGAAAATGGGCTTCTTTACTAGCCCTGCTGGTGATGACTTCATGGCAGATGGCTATGAGGGTGAAGGTGGAACAGGATCTCCGATCTACGACGCGGAAGCTGGCACATTCCACCAACTGCCTGCGGGCGTAGATTTCACGCCGTTTGACCCGTCTCATCCAACATCTGCATTTGCCGACTTTGAGAAGAGCATTCTTCGCGGTATCGCTGGCGGCTTGGGTGTAAGTTACACATCTCTGGCGAATGATCTTGAAGGCACAAGCTATTCGTCTATCCGGCAGGGCGCATTGGAAGAGCGTGATTTCTATCGGACGCTTCAGACGTTTATGATCGACCACTTCCTTGATCCGCTTTATCGGGTCTGGCTGGAGCATGTGGTTGATAACGCACTGACACCGATCACGGGGTCGGGGAAATACGAGAAGTTTTCTCGCTCGTTCATGTTCCGCCCGCGTGGCTTCCAGTGGGTTGATCCACTCAAGGAGATCAATGCTGCTGTTGTCGGCTTGCAGAACGGTATTTTGAGCCATAGCGACATTGCTGCCAACTATGGGCGAGATGCTGAAGAAACCTTTGCTCAGATTACACGCGACAAAGAAAGCGCAGCGCAATACGGGCTGTCCACGGCTTACGAGCCATTCGGAGACAAGCAGCCTGTTCCGGCTGACGCAGGAGGTTCGGATGCCCTACAAACCGACTGATGGAATGAAGGAAGAGGCTCGTAGGGGTCTTGAATGGCGTCGTGAGTTTGGGCGCGGCGGCACTGAAGTGGGTGTTGCTCGCGCTCGCGATATTTCGAATGGCAAAGACTTGTCAGAAAGCACTGTCAAACGGATGCACAGCTTTTTCGCCCGCCATGAGGTGGACAAGAAAGCGGAAGGCTTCCGACCAGGTGAAGAGGGCTATCCAAGCGCTGGACGCATCGCATGGGCGCTGTGGGGCGGTGATGCGGGGCAGTCGTGGGCGCGCGACAAGGTTGCGAGCATGGACTCAGAGGAGCGCACAGTGCAAATCGATGAGAAAGATGATATAGTCTCCGAAACAAATGAGGTGACAGAGATGTCTGATCAACGTGCAGAGCCGGATGAACTGAGCGTGGGTAACTACGTTGAGTGGGACAGTTCCGGCGGTGAAGCATACGGCAAGGTCGAGCGCATTGAGCGTGATGGTCAAATCGATGTGCCTGATACAGATGTGAAGATCAACGGCGATGCGGATGATCCCGCAGCGCTGATTGAGGTTTACCGCGAAGGTGAAGACGGCTGGGCTGCATCTGGTGTAATGGTCGGCCACCGCTTCAGCGAACTGCGTAGGGTCGCAGAGCGCGGATACAAAGAGAAGGACCGCTTTAGCCGGGACGACATGAAGACACGCGCGATGACGGCATCGGCCAAGGTCATTGATGATGAGAGACGCGCTGTCCGCATGGCAATATCCAGCGAAGAGCCTGTCGAGCGTAGTTTCGGCAAAGAGATTTTGGATCATGCTGAAGGAAGCATTGACCTTGAGTTCGCTCGCTCTGGTCGGATGCCTTTGTTGCTTGATCACGACCCACGCCAACAGATCGGCGTGATTGAGGATGTAGAGATTGACTCTGCTACCCGTCGTCTGCGGGGAACTGTGCGTTTCGGAAGAGGCGCGCTTGCAAGTGAAATCTACAATGACGTTGTTGACGATATTCGCGGCAACGTATCTGTTGGCTATGCAGTCAACAAAATGGATCGCGAAGGATCGGATAGCTACCGTGTATCTTCGTGGTCGCCAATGGAGGTATCCGTTGTATCGATTCCCGCTGACAGGACAGTCGGCGTTGGTCGTGCAGCAGAAACTTCACCCGCTAAACTTGTAACTGAAACTCCCATTATGGAGACCACTATGACTGAAGAAGTCAAAATCGACGTGGAAGCGGTGAAGGCTGAAGCTGCCCGTTCCGCTGCCAAAGAGACTGGCGAGATTTACCGTCTCGCTGCGAAGCACAACAAGCGTGAAATGGCTGACGAAGCTGTCCAAAAGGGCGTTTCTCTGGCTGAGTTCCGTGGTCAGCTTCTTGATGTGATCGGTTCGAAGCCGCTGGATGACAGCGCCATCGGTCTGAGCAAGAAGGAAGTCCGCGAGTTCTCGTTGATGCGCGCAATCCGTGCGATGGCAAACCCGTCTGATCGTGGCGCTCGCGCTGCTGCTGAGTTCGAGTTTGAAGCTGCCGCTGAAGCTGCAAAGCGTGATGGCGTTGATCCACAGGGTCTCTACATCCCTGCTGATGTTCGCCGCTCTTGGTCCCAGCGTGACCTGAACACCTCTGACGATTCGGCAATGGTTGCTGAAGACTATCGCAGCGGTGACTTCATCGACGTTCTGCGGAACGCTTCGTCGGTGATGCAGGCAGGCGCGACCATGCTCACGGGCCTTGTTGGTGATGTTAAGATCCCCAAGAAGACTGCTGCTTCGACTGCTGGCTGGATTTCGACTGAAGGCGGTGCGTCTTCTGAGTCCGAGCCAACATTTGGTCAGGTCACAATGTCGCCAAAAACGCTTGGCGCGTTCACCGACATCACTCGCTTGATGATGATGCAGTCGAGCCTCGACATTGAGGCACTGGTCCGCAACGACCTTTCGACTGGTCTGGCTCTCGCGATTGACAACGGTGCGCTTCAGGGGTCCGGTTCTTCCGGTCAGCCGACAGGCATTGCAAACACATCGGGCATCAACGCTCCGACGAACTTTGCAGCGGCAAACCCGACCTTCGCGGAAGTGGTGGCAATGGAAACGGCTGTTGCCGAGGATAACGCTCTCATGGGCAACCTCGCATACATCCTGCCAGCTTCCATGTACGGCGCTCTAAAGACCACCGTGAAGGACTCTGGTTCTGGCCAGTTCGTTGTCGAACCAGGCAACACGATGAACGGCTATCGCGCAGTTGTTTCCAACCAAGTCACCGCAGGCGACTTGTACTTTGGTAACTTCTCCGATTTGCTGATCGGTATGTATGGCGGTCTCGACCTCACAGTCGATCCGTATACAGCATCGACCAGCGGCACGGTTCGCATCGTTGCGCTGCAAACTGTTGATGTTGCTGTCCGTCATGCGGTTAGCTTCGCCTACAACAACGACGGCTCATAATGCCGCTCACTTGGGGGAGCCTTTCTGGCTCCTCCAATCCCAAACCGGAGAACACCATGAATCACTATCTGGTATTGAAGAACTGCGTTGCTGGTGGAAAACGCCGCACCGCTGGTGATGTAGTCCAGCTTCCCTCAAGCGAGGGTAATATTCTGATTTCTATGGGTCGCGTTGAGCAAACCTCCGCGCCAAAGGCTGCACCTGTTGTGCAAGACCGCGCTGTTGGCCTAAAGGAAGACGACGCGCCAAAGAAACGGGGACGCAAAGCAAAAGATGCCTCTGCCGCTAAATGATGATCTGACATCCATCTTGTTGGTGGATGAGTTCGCTGCCGCTGTCACTTATGACGGCGGTACGATCTACGGCATCTTTGACAATGAGACTGTCCCTGTTGATGCTGGCGGGTATGTGCAGGTTCATCAAGAACAGCCAAGGCTGACTTGCCGCACTGCTGACATTCCTACCATCGCTGAAGATGATCAGATGGTCATCAACTCTATTACCTACGACATCAAGGCGTGGGTCCATGACGGCACGGGCGTAACGACAGTACAGTTGGAAAAAGTCTGATGGCTCACATTCGCCAACAAATACGAAGCCGAGCGGAGACCATCCTGACAAGCGGTGTGACGCTTGCTACGGGTGGTGTTTATGCGTCTCGCGTGTATCCGCTCACAGAGGCCAAGCTGCCTGCTGTGACCGTGTACAGCGGCTCTGAGGCTTCAGGCTTACAGACTATGGGCGTGAGGACGCTTGCGCGTGATCTCAGCCTTGTAATAGACGCCTATGTGCGTGTGACAGATGCGTTTGACGATGATGTAGATGCTCTTTGCGTTCAGATCGAAGAGACCATTGCGGCAGATTACACGTTGAACGGATTGGTCAAAGATAGCATCTTAACTAGCACAGAGATTGACTTTGACGGTGACGCCGAGCGTCCTGTTGGCGTTGCTCGCTTAACGTACACGATCAGATATGTTACCAGTATCGGTGACGTTGAAACGGCCAGATAACAGGAGGCTCCTATGGCTACACATACCGGAAGCGAAGGGACCGTTAAGGTCGGTTCTAATGCAATCGCGGAAATCCGTTCCTTTTCCATTGAGGAAAGCGCGGACACGCTGGAAGATACCACGATGGGTGATACCGCCCGCACCTACAAGCCGTCGCTGACAAACTTTACGGGGTCTGTTGACGCTTTGTGGGATGAGACTGATACCACGGGCCAAGGCGCTCTGACTATCGGTGCAGAGGTCACGTTGAACCTTTACCCTGAAGGCGATGCTTCCGGCGATACCTATCTAACCGGATCTGCCATTGTCACTGGTCGGACTGTCAATTCGTCGTTTGATGGATTGGTGGAGATGTCCATTTCGGTTCAGGGTAATGGCGCTCTGACACAGACTACGGTGTAAGATGAGTCTAGCCAAACGCATCGCGGCCAAGCGCGCTGAACAAGAGCGCAAGGCCATTGAGGTTGCGGAATGGGGCGAGGGGGATGATCCTCTTCGCCTCTACTCTGCGGCTGTTACAGCCCGCGACATGGATAAGGTCCAACGCAAGCATCCCAACTTCTTGAACAACGTCACTATGGGCGGCATGGTGGATGTGATCATTGAAAAGTGTGAGCTTCACAACGGCGAAAAAGCGTTTACGCTGGAAGATAAAGCGGTGCTTATGGGGGAGCCGATCCCCACGATCACCAAAGTATTCAGTGAAGTGTTTTCTGGGGTAGATGTTGAGGATCACCTAAAAAACTAAAAGGCGACCCGTTCAGAATGAACCTGGTTGCGCTGGCTGATCGACTTGGCAAGACAATAGCCGAGATTGAGGAAATCAGCGTCACAGAGTATAATGAATGGGTCGCATATTTTATGATCCTTGAGGAGCGCGAGAAAAATGGCACAAGGTCTAGGTGAAAATCTCGCGATTAATATTGGCGTAAACGTCACTGGATTGCCTCAAATCCAGCAAGTGCAGACCCGAATGACGGGTCTAAACAAGACAATCCAGAGATCAACATCGCAGTATAGCGCCAACGCTGTGGCCACGAATAAGTGGGCCAAGGGTGCGTTGCAGCAGGCTGGTTATCAGGTCGGTGACTTTGCAGTTCAAATTGCAGGTGGCACTAACGCAATCCAAGCGTTTGGTCAGCAGGGTTCTCAGCTTTTAGGCATCTTTGGACCTGTTGGTGCTGTTCTTGGTGCTGCTGTCGCGATTGCATCGGCTGTCGGCGTGGCATTCAGCAAGATGGGTGGCGAAGCAAAAGAAGCAACGCAAGACATCAAAAGTCTTTCAGCAGCCCTTAATGATGTAGAGGCTGGCGCTAGGCTGACTGGATCAGCATTTGATGAATATCTTACAAAGCACTTTGAGGCCGCAGAGATACAAATTAAGTCTCTCATTGAGCGTCTTGAGGACGTGCGACTTGACGCATTGCGACAATCAATCGGCCAAGTCATGGACGAATCATCATCTGGTCTTGAAGATATTAAAAAAGAATTTGAGGACATATCAGAAACCATTGGTGCGAACATGAAGCTAATGGGTGAGTCCCCCGGCGCTCGCACAGCATTTGAGAGGGCGCTTGAACGCGCAAGAGAATTTAAGGAAGAAGTTGGATTAACGACCAACGAATTTCAGATATTCTTGGACAATATGGAAAGGGTCAAGAGCGCCCAGACATTTGATTCTTTGGTCAATGAGATTGCCAGAATGGAAGAGCATCTTGCAAGGTCTAATGCAGGCGGGATGTCTGATTTCAGAGATAAACTTGCCGAATTACTCGCTAATTCTGGCGTATTTGATCGCATGGCTGAAGGTGTTGAAGCTGTAGGGGATGCCGCTGACGAAACTAAAACAAAAGTTGCTCAACTTGGAAAGACTGCGCTGTCAGCAGCAGAAGCTATTTTCCAATTAAATCAAGGCATTCTCCCTCCGCAGGCGAGGGAAGATTTACGTTTTATTGATTCAGCATATGAATTGAGCCGTGAGCTAAATCGAGAAATAACTAACACCGGAGAGCAATCTGGAGCCTCAACTCGCTCTGTGGCTTCCAATGTTTCAGCAACTACTAAAAACGCACTTGGTAACATAGAAAGAATGTTCGATGAGCTTGATGCCATCGTTGAAAATGTCTCCAAGACCATCGAAGGCAGTTTGACTAGCGGCTTCATGTCAATGATTGATGGGACAAAGACAGTTAAAGACGCCTTCAGCGACATGGCGAGGGCAATTATTGCTGACCTGTACGAAGTGCTTGTTGTCCAGCGGTTGGTTGGCAGCGTGAAGGAAGGCACTGGGATTGCTGGTGCTATCGGCACTGCATTGGGCTTCCGCGCATCTGGCGGTCAGGTCACAGGCAATAAACCATACATTGTCGGTGAGCGCGGTCCTGAGATGGTTGTGCCTAGCCGAAACGCTCATGTCGTTCCCAACAACAAGATGGGCGGCGGCGGCGGTCCAGTTCAGGTCGTCTACCAGTTTCAGGGCGGCGTCACTGAAGCGGATCTTGGACGTGCTTTGCCTCTGCTTGTTGAGCGCACCAAGCGTGAAGTCGTTGATGCCGTCCAGCGTGGCGGCTCTGTTGCGAGGGTCTTCCGATGACAAACTACGCACTTCCATCGCACACAGGCATTCGATCTGTGGTCTTCAGGATGGCAAGTCAAAACGCCATCACGGCCAGCCCGTTTACATTCAAGCAACAAGTGCTTCAACATCCTGGTCGCCGCTGGGAAGTTGATGTCACATTGCCACCGATGCGAAACGCAAACGCGCGAATATGGATCGCGTGGCTCGCGAAGCTGGACGGCTCGCTCAACACGTTTACGATGGGCGATCCTCTTGGAGCAACACCGCAGGGCAGCGCAGGCGGCACACCTTTGGTTGATGGTGCAAGTCAGACGGGTGCAAGCCTGAACATAGACGGCTGCACGGCAAGCCAGACGGGCTGGCTGAAGGCAGGAGACTACATCCAGCTTGGCACAGGCGTTGACGCCCGATTGCACATGGTAACGTCTGACGTGGACAGTGACGGCTCTGGCGATGCCACTCTGCCTTTGTGGCCTCAGATCACAACTGCACCAGCAAATGATGCGTCTGTCGTTGTGTCAAATACTGTTGCGGCGTTCAGGCTGGCATCGAATGTCAGCACATGGTCTGTCGATGAGGCATCGATCTATGGCATCAGCTTCAGCGGATTGGCAGTGTTATGAGTCGAGATATTGCAGCGGCCATTTCCAACGCGCTGGACGATCAGACGATCAGCGTTTTCTGGGCTTGCGATCTGTTGTTTGACAGCCCGAATGCCTTGCGCTTCTGGAGCGGGATCGGAGATCTGTCTCTGGATGGCGAGACATACACAGGCGCAGGCGACTTGCTTGGCATATCTGAACTGCGTGAGAGTTCTGACATTGCGGCCTACGGGGCGACACTGACACTCAGCGGCATTCCCAGCAGTATTATTTCTGTTGCTCTTGCGG
>Ga0208013_1001393_pt1 | contig 11304 bp, 20 predicted proteins | sample 16_taG_FD_184091 | JGI IMG/M metagenome (GOLD analysis project Ga0208013, IMG submission 184091) | Marine viral communities from the Subarctic Pacific Ocean - 16_ETSP_OMZ_AT15313 metaG (SPAdes) (version 2) | ecosystem: Environmental > Aquatic > Marine > Oceanic | place: Pacific Ocean | collected...
TAATAGGTTCTCTCCTGTCAGCCATACGCCTATGTGCATCAAAGACTAGCTCACAGTCCTCACATTTATATTCATAGAGCATCAGTATCCTCCTTCTCATCATCCCATACTTCACCTAACTTACCGAACTCAGCCTTCATCTTATGTTGTATACCTCGCTTACCTGCTCCGTAGTCTACATAATGTAAGCCATCGTTACCATTCTGTCCTACTATATTCATACGTTCATCATTCCATTCTTCTCCATCATCTTCAGCTCTGTCTTTAAGTTTTTCAAAGTATCTATTCAGTACCACTTCTAAACCAATCTCACACAGTTCTTTAATAGTGTGGTCTGGTAATTCAATCTCATTCTCCTTATTCATTACCTGTCCCACTCCTTAGCGTAGTTCCTTAAGAACTTATTAGCTTCTTCTACAGCTATCGTGGTGCTCTTCTGTAAGAGCTTGTTATACTTTGCTTCAATCTCTTCTCTAAGTTTCTTCTCTTCTGTATATAACTTGTTCCACGAAATTGCTGAATCCTCAATAAGCTTTTGGTACTTATCTTGTCTTGTCCAGTAGTCTTCATTCTTCTCCACACTTACCTCCTCTATAACAACTATTCTTTTGACAGTCTACCTTGCCACATAAATAAGCAAAGTAGATTGATGCTGCAAATAATACACCTACAAATATTTCTCCTAACATTAGTAGTAGCGACTCCATACAATATTAGCACCTCGTTTAATCTCGATTGAGTGACAATCTTCAGTAGCGTTCCTTGCTTCTGCTTCTAATACTTTGATGTAACAAGATTGTACACTAGGACATTTCCAAGTACCACCTCCAGTTCCATTAGGACCTATCTTAACTACAGTCATTGTTACTGGTGCATCTAAATTAAACTGTTGACTGTGTGCTTTACTCTCCTCTCCAAAGAGTAGTATTAATGCTATAAGACCTCCTAACAGAAACCACTTGTAATTAATCTTAAACTCTTTATTCCATTCGCTTATATTTCTATTCATCTTACTTGTCTCCTTTTGTTATTTTAAATTCTACCTTCTTTAATGTGCACCATATACATAAGTCTAACCATTTAACCCACATCTTATTGATAGCTCTTGTAATCTTACTGTTCATAAATCCTCCATATTGAACTCTTCATCTTTACTTAAGTCAATAGCTGCTACATAATTAACAGACTCAATCTCTTGAGGTGCTGACTTAACATTCGTACTATCAAGGTAGTTGTCTACCCAAGGAAGAGGGTTCTCACCTAACTCCAATCCTAATCTCTTAGGGTCTAGTCCTATGTTAGTCAGACGTACTGCAAATATATAATCCATATACTGCTTAAGTATTTCTTCATTCATACCTATCAGTGGTGAACCCTTAGAGAACAGGTATTCAATCCACTCCATCTCTTCCTTGTAGCCAGTAGCATACATCTCGTACACTTCATCTTCCAAGTCTTTAGCCACCTCAACAAACCCCTCAGACTTATCAGTGTTCAACATCTTGATAACTCTTTGGAATACATCTAGGTGTACCATCTCATCTCTAGCTATTAGTTTAAATACATTACTACTACCTGCCATTAACTTCTCAGGTTGCTCAGAGAATGACCAGTTAGTTACGAAGGTACAGAAGAACCTTATACCCTCAAACATATTTAATATTACTGCACTTTTGTATATGGCTTCTTTGACCATACGCTCATTAACTTCTGGGAAAGGCTTACGAGCACCCAAGCTATACCCCAACACAGTAGCATTAGCATCCATCCTATCAAAAACAGAGGTAGCCCAATCAAAACCACTAAGGATACTTGAAGCTCTTCTTTGAACATATTCATCATCTATAATCCCCTCAATAAATTCATCGACATTATTAAATAAAGCTCTCACCATCTCAGTGTATGACTCTGAATGTAGTAGCTCGTTGTTTTGGTGGTTAGTAATATACAATTCCCATTCAGGATTGTTACTTATACCTCCGTTATTAAAGAGCTGAAGAGGAGCACGACCAGCACAACTATCAAGAGTAATAGCGAACTTAAGACCTGACTCATATATGTGCTTACCTGCTTCATCCAACGATTCAAAGTCTCTCTTCTCTTTGCTGAGGTCAATTTCATTCTTACTCCAGTTACCAATAGTTCTCATCTCTTCAGCGAAGTCCAATATCCAAGGGTACTTAGGGTCGTGATAAGTCTGAATGTTTCTATTACAACTATCTTCACCTAAGAACAATCGTGTGTTCTTACTTACTACTGTCTCACCTAAATTAAATACCTTACAACTCATCTTCTTCTCCTTCTGTTAAGTGACCTACCATATCAATAGTAGATGCTAAACACCATTCACATAAGGTGACAGGCATAATACCGAAATACCCCTGTACCCCTCCGCATTCCTCATTATATTCGCCTTCGCAAATACTGCATATATCTTTAGGTGTCATCATATCGCACACGCTCCACTCTCACATCCAGTTACAATATCCTCACTTCTATTCTCTCTGTCCTTACTACGGATGTAGTATAAAGACTTTAGTCCGTACTTATAAGCAGTCAGTATATCTCTCTTAACTCTGTTACTATCTAACACCTTACCTTCAATCTTGGTTAGGTCATACCACTGGTTGACTGACATACCTTGGTCGATGAACTTCTGTAGTACAGCCATCAACTTAATGTACTCAGCACTATTATTATTAGGCATATCCCAAGCCTTCATATAGTAGTTAGACTTATCTACATCAGGTACTAATGATTTGACAGTATAAGCTGCAGACTCATATGTATCTGTTAGAGATTGTATAGGGTCAATACCTTGTGTACTATTACTGACTAAAGAACTAGAGGCTGTTGGAGGTACAGCAGATAGAGCTGTGTTTCTCATACCCCATATCTGTACCTGCTCTCTCAACCATTCCCAATCACAGTGTAAATCATTATCGACAATACTATCTACATTCTTATTGTATGTATCAATAGGTAGTACACCTTCTTGATAGTGTGACTTGTCAAAGTATTTACATCTTCCTTTCTCTTTAGCTAACTCCATACTAGCTTTGATTAGACCAAACTGAAACCTCTCAGCCCAAGTATGTGTTAACTCATAAGCCTTCTTTGTACCTAACCTAGCTTCATTCTTTGCTAAGAAGTGAGCGAAGTCTGATACACCTATACCTAAGAATCTATAACCTTTAGTAGCCCACTCAGCTGCATCCATAGGATACTCTTGCTTATCTATTAAGTTATCTAAGAACCTGACCATAAGACCAGTCAGCTTATCCATCCTAGATATGTTATCTAACTTACCGAAGTTAATACAACCTAAGATACATAAGCTAATCATACCATCATCTAAGTCATACGTATCCTCAGTAGCTACCTTCTTAAGACCATCGAACTTCATAGGTTTAGTAGGTAAGAATATCTCACTACATAAGTTAGTCTGTGTTACTGGTTCTTTGAACATTCCTTGTCTATTGACGTTATCAATGAAGTGCAGATATATCCGTCCAGTCCCAACACGTTCCTTGATGAGCTTGTTGAAGACTTCGGTTGCAGGAACTCGTTGCTTTCGAATGAAGGGTTGAGATTCATAGTGTTCATACACTTCGTCAAATCCTTCTTGTCCATAGTTTTCAAATAACTTCGGCACATCTTCTGAGCTGAAGAGAGTCCACTCTCCTTTTGTGAGTACACGCTTAATGAAAATAGCAGGAATACCCACAGCATAGTCAATAAACCTAGCCCTAGTAGTGTTACTCCCTTGGTTATTTTTGTATTCAAGTACATCCATTATCTCCCAATTAAAAATAGGATAGTTAACTACAGTAGCACCACTACGTAATGCATTCTGTGTGAACTGTTTACTCGCACTCTCCACTGTCTTAAGTAGAGGTAATGCACCTGTATGTTTAACAGTATTGTTCTTGACTGGTGCTAGGATACCTCTGACTAGACCCATATCAATACCGATACCTGCTCTCTGTGCTGTCATTAAAGACAAAGCATATTCAGTAGATAAGATACTCTCACTACTATCACCCATCTTAATCTTACAACAAGAACTAAACATCTTAAGTCTAGTACGTACACCTGAGATAACAGGAGTAGGTAAACTAATCTCATCATTCTTTAATGCCTGATAGAAGTCCAACACATAGTCCATACGCCCTTCTTTCTCATCAGCAAAGATAACCATAGGGATAATCATAAACGTCTCTTGAATCATCTCTAAGGCTTTATCAGTCTTAACATCCTTGATTAGATACTTACTCTCTAGTTGAGTGATACTAGAGTGTACTCTATTCATATCATTCTCATAGTCTAGGTAGGTACCGAGGTATTCAATCTCTTCCTCTGTGTACTTCTCCAGTATCTCAGGACTATATAGTTTAGACTTTACATTCTTCTTAATGTAATCTAAGAACTCAATAGGCTCGTGCTGTCCATACACTTCCTTACGCATATTAGTTACCAGTAATCTACCTGCCAGTATAGCGTAGTCAGGATGCTTAGGTGTTAGCTTCTCACTCGCACTCTTAATAAGTGTCTGTTGAATGGCAACACTCGACATCTTATTAGCTATCTTTAGATGTGCATTAAGTGCCACATCAGATACAGATACGTTTAAACCTTCAGCACATTGGGTTAACATAAGGTGAATCTTATCGTAGTCTAGAAGTTCTAGCTCACCACTACGTTTCTTTACGTATACTTCTTTACTACTCATCTGTCACCTCAATAGTCAACAACTCAATACCATCTTCCTGAATCACTGAGGTATAAGTTAATCTACCTTCCTTGTGTAGTTGTACTGCATCCATAAACCCATTATCATATTCCAATTCACTGTGCCTCTTAAGGAGATACCAACCTATAACCCACATAACAATGTTATATAAAATAAAATTCTCAATCGTCATCATCAAACTTTCTCCTCTTCTCTATTAATCTATCTTCAAAAGCCTCTAGTAATTCCTCAGCTGTCAGCTCCAGTTCATCACATATAAGACATTCATCATACCCTTCAGCAAGTATTCGTTCTTTAAGTTCTTCAAGTGTTAGCATCTATCAACCTCTCTAAGTACCATCTTGCTTTCTTTAAATCCTCTAGTCCATTCTTAAACTTATATCTACTCACATACTTAATGATGTTACCTTCTACATAATTAAACTTATGGTCTAAGATGTAGTCAATGACCTCAATGTCTCCTTGTTTGTAGTGGTCAGGATTTACTGCTTCTTTATGCGTGTCCATTCTTTTAACTCCTTGATTTCTTTTGTTGAGAAAATCTTAATGTCATACTTAGCACACCATTGTCGATAAGTAATCTTACCTCCCTTCCTGGTTTTCTTATCTGGTTGTGGCATAAGAAATACTAGATGCTTGTTCTCGAACCTTAGTTGTTCTGCGATAGCTCTATATTTCTGTACATCTCCTACCCTAAAGAAGCCTTTGACCTCTATAAAATAGTCACCATTAACAAAATCAGGTGTATAGTTACGTCTAACTGTATAAGCAATTCTATTGGGTTCATATTCCCACTCCTTTCCTAATAACTGATGACATTCTTTCTCTAGTTTACTTCTGTACTTTGGTAAAGAACTCATCTGCTTCCTCATCTTTTTTATTAATTCTAATTCCTTCTGCATCTACTTCCATAACATTAGGTTCTCTAGCTACATAGGTTAAATACTTAGGACCATTAGAGTAGATAAATGTTCTTAAGCTATCCCAACACTCGTGCTTGAAGGAACAGTAACTACAACCTACAGGCAACTTCATATTCCCTGACTTACCATCAGGTACGTGAGCATAACATTTCTTAGGTGGTGCAGTATTAGTCACGACAGCTTTAATCTTTTTAATTCTATCTATGATAGAGAAGAAGTTTAGCTTAGTCCAATACCATTTAGATTCATCAGCCATATCATACTTAAGATATGTTAGATGTCCTGTTGTCTTATCCATCACTAACCAACCTACATCAGTAGTCTTCTCAGCGTGGGCATAACCTTTAATCTGGTCGACATAACCGAAGGGGTCATTATCAATTAGACTACCATCCTTGAACTTCTTAAAGCCATAACTACTGGCTGACTTAACGTCTGTCAATACACCATCAATCTTACAGTCCATTGAACCTTTGATACCTGATACCTCTACCTTCTTCTGTTCATCAGTCACCTCGTGACCTGATAATTTAGTTAAGGCTAGTATCATCTCTTCAATCAAGTGTCCATATAGAAACTTAATATATACGTGAGGCTGTAGTTCCTCTCCTTTATATCCGTTGTAACCATACCACAACTGTCTATCTTTCTTACCTATGTTAGACATACGTAGCTTACGCTTATCGAACTCGTGTGCTGTTATGTTATTAATTAAAATTGACTTCATATTCTCACCGAAGTCTTGTATTACTTTCTCTACATCTACACCCTCAGCTACCACCTTGGTATCCATAAGTTTATAGATGTCATCTACTAGTGTGTCTGTGCCCACGTTTTACCTACCTTATATTCACCATCCAACGGACAGTTTAGTTTAAAATCTAGACCTGCTCTCTGTATACAACTAACAGCTAGTCTCCCAAATTGCTCTGCTTGTTTCTCTTTAACCTCTACTTGAAACTCATCGTGAACATTCAATACAAACTTGTAGTCTATCTTCCATAGCTTTGCATACTCTTCTAATAAAACTAATGCTTGCTTCATAACGATAGCTCCTGCTGATTGTAATAATACATTCAATGCTGAGTGTGATGACCTGATGTGTAGTTTCCTACCATCTAATCCTTTAATCCAACCCTTCGAGCTTCCTCTGTCAACGTCTCCTCGTAGAGTTCTAAGTGCAGGCGTATTATCAAGGAACTTTGCTTTAAGTCTCTTACCATCCGTTGCTTTTCCGCCAACGATTTCTCCGATTTTTCCATCACCTCCTCCATACAAGAAGGCATAGATGAAAGTCTTCGCCTGGTCTCTTGATTGAAGTCCTGCAGCCATTTGATTTGCTGTGTGTATATCTCCATTAAGTATCTCCTCTGTGTACTCTTTATCATTCATATAGTGAGCTAACATTCTTAACTCAAGACCACTAGCATCAATACCTACTAGACACTTACCTTCAGGTACAGTCCATAACTCTCTACACTCCTCACCATAGGGTGAATAGATAGCAGGTACTTGTGCTAGGTTAGGTTTACTGTGTGTCATACGTCCAGTAACTGCACCACAACTATTAACTCTACCGTGAATCCTTCCATCATCTCCTACTGCTTCTAGCCAAGCCTTAACCATAGCTACACGCTTAGAGATAGTGAAGTATTCTAGTATTAGTTTAGCTTCAGGAATATCCACATCAGCTAATACTTTTTCATTGACAATAACACTACCTTTCTCCGTCCATTCAGTAGGTGTCCATCCAAAGTGTTGGAGGTAACGAGATACTTGTTGTCTACTACCTAAGTTAAACTCGGGGTAGTCTATATATCCCCAGTCTCCATCGTCATCTATGTGTGCACCTCTATCTAATTGTTTCTGATAGGCTACACTAGGGTTTCCATCTTTCTTTAGAGGGTTCTTTAATACTTGGAGACTCTTCCATACAGGGAGGGGTTTAAATACTTCACGCACTTCCAGTACAATCTCGTGAACTTTTTCTTTAAGCTCTGCCAATAATTCATATCCTTTTCTTTCATCAAATAATACTCCTGTTTGTTCTTGGCGGTGAATAATCTCAGCCACCTTGTGTTCTAATTCTATACTCTCTTCATCGAAGTCTTTAAGTTGCACTCCAAGTCTACGGTATAGGTCTTTCAATAGTCTAACATCCTGTTGACAATACTCTAACATCTCCCAGTTAAACTCTTCCCAACCTCCATCATAGTCACCTTTGAGGTTATGTATTCTCTCACCCCAAGCCTTTAGGGAGTGACCTCCTTCCAAGGAAGGGTTAGCCAATCGGGATAAGATAAGAGTGTCTCGTATATCATAATCCCAAGTGTTCCCACTAAGCCTACGCAGAGTAGGAAGGTCAAAGCCAATGCAGTTGTGAGCAACAAGAACTCGTATATCTTCCAGTATAAGCCAGTCTCTGAAGTCTTCATATGATTTTTCTCCTATAAAATTATTCATTATATCACTATCATCTGTCATAGCACAAATACAGTGTATCTTGGTGGCATCTAAGCCATCAGTTTCAATGTCGAAATAACATCTCTTAGCATCAGAAGAATGATTCATCTCCACCTCCTGCCGATAGCCTACCTGTGTCCTTATCATACAAGAGACTACCCGCTTTACCTGTCAGACCACAGAATCTATTCTTAATTACCCTCAAGGTGGTAGTGTTTCGTTCCTTCTCTTCGTCTGCTTGTTGGTTACGCTCCAAGCCAATAACTATATCACTAAGTTGTGCGATTGCAGCCGAACCTCTAAGCTCTGAGAGGCTCACCTGTCCACCTTCTTCGTGTGCCTTACCTTGTGGTCTCTTCAAATGAGATACTAGGAATAAGCCCACGCCAGTCTCCTGTACTATCTTTCTTAGCTTAGTCATAATGGCATCGATAGCTTTACGCTCATCTTGTATCCCCTCCTGACTACTAACTACGATTGATAGGTGGTCTAAGATAATCCACTTACAGTCAAAGCTCTTAGCATATGTTCTAATCACTGAGAGTAGACTATCCTCTGACATACTACCGAAATGGTCATAGAAGAATACATTTTTATCTGCCACTGCTGTCTTCCATAGGTCATACTTCTCTTCCTTGCTCAACATCTCCTCATATTTAGGGATGTGGATAGGGAGGTTAGCTTCGATAGACATTAAACCTTTTACTGACCTATCAATTGATTCCTCTAGGTGAATGATGGCTAGATTGTCATCTGTTTCATTTAAAATATGTGCTTCTAATTCCTTCACCACACTAGACTTACCCATTCCACTACCCGAAGTGATGGTTACTAACTCTTTCTGTCTGAACCCATAGGTAACTTCATTGAGTTCTTGCCAAGGATATAAGACAGTAACTAAGTCTTCATCTTTCTGTAGATGTTCCCAAGTATCTGCACCTCTAACGATACCTGCAGGTGTGTAGCCTTTAGCATTCCACCAAGCCTCAGTAAAGTCCTTAATCCTACCATTCATAAGCATATCACTAGCATCTTTCTGTGGTAGGGTAACAATCCTCAACTTGTTAGGTGAGATAACATCTCTAACTGCTTTGATTGCTTCCTTACCTGCTTCATCTTGGTCGAAACATAAGACTACATTATCAAACGATTCAATATAATCTAAGTTATCTTTGATGTCGCGTAATGCACCACTAGCACCATTCTTTAATGACACAACAGCCCACTTACCATCGAACATTTCACTGACAGACAGAGCATCTAACTCTCCCTCAGTAATAGTTAAATATTTTCCTCCTTCTTTGAATACATTCTGTCCGAATAATCCCGCACCTTTATTGGTACCGTTAATTCCGAACCCCTTTGTCGCTACATCTCTCTCTTTGTAGCCTACTATATCACTAGTCCTACTGTCGTAGTAAGGATAATAGTGTTTGTTTATTTTACCATTCTCTCCGTGTGAAACTCTTACACCATACTTGGCTGAGATTTTCTTTGAGATGTTTCTTTCGGGTATTGCACCGCTGAAACCTTTGGTCTGTACTGGTTGCATATTATTATAGTCCTCCTTATAGTCTTCATTGTAGTTATCCTCATAGTCTGTAGGTGGCTCCCAATGACCACAGCCAAAGCAATGACCGTGCCCATCAGAATACCTAGCCAGATTGTTCTTAGAACCGCACTCTAGGCACGGCTCGTGTGATACAAATTCTGACATAACAGTGTTATGCTGTTGTTAGGAAGTCTGCGATTTCCTCATTAGCACCCTTGTACCCAGGTTCGTGGTCATCTGCTACCTTGATGGCTGTTAGATATGTTGCCACTCCGTGTGTGGGGTGCTCATTACCTGCTTTCCATAGGATAGACACATCAGAACCTGCACCGAAGTCAGTACCAATAGCTTCACCGCTCACAGTTTGAATCATATCATCATCTAACTTGTACTGGGTAGAGAATTTTCTTATTTTAATCTCCTTACCAGTATCTTTATCTGTGATAGTACGGACCTTTACCCCTGCATCTTCTAATTTTTTAGCTTCACTGGGGTTAAGACCAATAGTAAGAGTGTACTTACCTGTGTCCTCACCGTTGAACTTCTCTGTTGAGTCTAAATATACATACTTTGCTACGCCTTTTGTAATCATCTTTATAGTTTTCCTTTACCCTCTTAAAATAAGACACAAAACAGGCAGGGTTTACCTCTTAAGTGTCGCTTTAGTTTAACCTAAAGTTGTTTACCTAAAGTGATAATCATAATCGTTATCACTTTAAGTCTAAAACCTTAGTTATCTCTTTAATTGTTTATCTATAGTAATATTATATCACATTTCTTTAGGTAAGTCAACGGTTTCTAAATATTTATTTTCCTCTGTAACAAAGTCCACTACATCGGGCTTAGACATAGATATACAATATCCACAGGTGTCTAAATATTCTTTAGTTTCGGGGTCTTTTCTGACTGACTCCCATTCATTTAATAGTTGGTCGCAAATTCTACATCTCATTTTGTTTTAGCTCCTTTCTCTTAATTTTAATGTCATTCTTTAAGCTCTGTATTTCCCATTCTAGGTACGCAATGTCAGCTCTTAAGGCATATACCTTAGGTGTGGCATATTCGTGCCTATAATCGTCATATACTAGCCCTCCTCTATCTTCTTGGTCTAGAATATAGTCTGTAATTCTACTCATTATTTCTCCCTTTGTTCTGCTTCTAAATCAGCAATCGCCTCATCTACCATATCCTGTACATAATGCATATCAATCATTCCCTCACTGGCACCCTCTATCATACCAACAGCCCAATTCCATTGCTCATCTGTATCTACCGATGCTTGGTACTTGTCTACCCAATCAATCATTAATTCTTCATTAGGTTCGTACATATCCTGCAGTAGTTTAATTATTCTATCTACTCTCATATCATTTCTCCCTTTGTTCTAGTTCGTCTTCCGACATAAAGTTTACTTGTATTGTATCCCCATCATCAGTTGTGAATGACCAGTCAAACGAATCGTTCATATACACTACGTCCTTAAACTCCTCTAAGTCATACTCAGTGATAGGTATGTTAATTTCCTTAATCATATATTACTCCTTTATTAGTAACCAACCAAAGCCATCACGCACTAGTGGTATTTTATTACACTCATTTAAATATAACAGATA
>Ga0208013_1001395_pt1 | contig 11295 bp, 9 predicted proteins | sample 16_taG_FD_184091 | JGI IMG/M metagenome (GOLD analysis project Ga0208013, IMG submission 184091) | Marine viral communities from the Subarctic Pacific Ocean - 16_ETSP_OMZ_AT15313 metaG (SPAdes) (version 2) | ecosystem: Environmental > Aquatic > Marine > Oceanic | place: Pacific Ocean | collected...
TGGAGTGTTCTATATGTAAATCATCACTTGCACCAAAAGTTAATCGTTGTCCATCATTTGGTAGTTTTACTCTACCTGTTTCACTTGCATCTATTTGTAATGCAGTAATAATATTATTACCACCATCATCAACTCTAAAGAAAATATCTCCATCATCTGTGTAATTAGTAACATAAAGACCTCCAGTATAATTTTCTATATTTGAATTACCTGAAGAACCATTGTGATATATTTGTATATCTTGAGAAGTTCCAAGTCTGATTTTCTTACTATCGGGTAAATCTAAATTTGTTCCATCAAAAGTAAGATTAGATTCTACATCAATGTTATCGGTTCCACCATAAGTTAATAGTCCGTTTGCAGTAGAACCATCCATTGTGATATCACTACTTCCACCACCACCTCCAGAACCACCGGCTGCTAACGATGCTGAAGTAAATGTTCCACCACCTACAACGATTCCTGCAAAAGAACCTGTTCCGGCAACTTCTAATTCGTGTGACGGCGATGTTGTGCCGATTCCGAGATTTCCAAGTCTATCTAATCTCATTTTTTCAACACCTGATGCACCAAAAGCTAAATATCCAGTAGCACCATCTGGACCTCTATAAAAATCTATAAATCCATTATCATTAGAACCATATCGCAATCCTAATCTATAAGATATAGAATTAATAGAAGATGCGTCTCCTGATTCTCCAATAAGTTTAAATGAACTACCTGCACCTTCAAGAGAAAATAAATCTGAATTAGTGCCACCAGTAACTTCAAGCTTAGCATCCGGGGAATTTGTGCCGATTCCGACTTTATCTGTTCCACCATCTATAAATAAAGTATTTGTGCTTCCAGTAGTACCAAATCTTGTATTAATATCTGATTGTGCATTGTTAAATTGGATATTACCAGCACTATTAAATTTTATCTTTTCTGTTGTTCCTTGTCTAAAGAACATAGCAGTTCCACCTGAATCTATAAAGTCATTAGTTCCATTGTGATAGATTTCTAAATCATTATCAGCTCCTAGCATTAATTTTTTACTATCTTGCGAGATTATAATATCACTGGATGCAGTGACTGCGTTAAGATGAGCGTTTGAACCGCTCGATATGAGTTTTTTCCAACTTGGCATTTAGTTCGTTCTCCTTATGGTTGGTTACCTATTTGGCCCACTTCCTTGATTGCCACATCAAGGCCAATAAAGTTATTTTTGTTTTTTGTAATTCTGTTGTAGTTTTTCAACTACTTGTACTGCTTCTATTAATCTTTTACCAGGAATATTTCCTTCTTGTATCATATATAAAAGAAATTCTATTTCCCCTTTACTAAACTTTATAGAAGGTGTTGATTTAACAACACTTTCTTGCTTTTTAGTCGATACTCGTAGTTTATCTACTTTTTTATTTTTTACTAATCCCATATAAACCTTTATTAAGTTTTAATCTTATTCTACATAAATGTAGATTTCTCCACCTTGAACTCTAATGTTACCATTCTTTTGATAATTAGAGTCATCAGATGTCACTACTGATGCAATGTAAGAATCTGGTGCAATTGAAGTTGCATCTTGTGCTAATTTAGTTCCAACTTGTAAACCAAATCTACCTGCTGAATCGTCCCAACCAAATGCTGTACCTGTGAATCCTGCTTCAGTCTGAACAATAAATCCACCATCACCTGATGATGAACCACTATTCATCAATATAAATCTATCCTCTACTAATAAGTTTGTAGTGTTGATTGTTGTGGTTGTTCCCGTAACATCTAAATTACCGGCGATTATTGCGTTTCCTGTTGTCGTTACGGATGCAAATGTAACATTTGCGTTTGTTGCAACATCTTGTCCAATAGATATATCATTTGCGTTTGCTGTAACACCTGTTCCACCAACTACATTTAAAGTTCTGTTTGCTGCAATTGTTCCACCACCAGTTAATCCTGTTCCAGCAATTACACTTACTGATGTGTGGTCAATGTGTTCGTTTGCTACGAAGTTTGTAGTGGAATCGTGGTCAACTTGTGCCGAACTACTAAATGATGATATTTGTGCTGATGATGAAATTACTCCACTAGTTGTTCTCAAGACTGAAGAATCAACTGCAAAAGTTCTATTAGTGGTGATATCTCCACCACCTGATAATCCATCTCCTGCCGTTAAAGTTACTCCACTATGGTCTATGTGTTCGTTTGCTACGAATCCAGATGTTGAATCGTGAACAACATCAGAACTTGCTAATGTTATTGTTCTATTTGTTGTAATGTCTCCACCACCACTTAAAATTCCACCTGCTGATATTGAAACCGCACTATGGTCAATGTGTTCGTTTGCTACAAAATTGGTTGTAGCGTCGTGGTCTACTTGAACCGAACCACTAAATAAAGTATTACCTAATTCTGTTTCGGCTGTTGTTAATCGTGTTGAAATAGAAGATGAAACACTTGTTACATCTTGATTACTCATTTCTCCAATAACTACTTTACCAAAAGAACCCGTTCCAGCTGCTGAACCACTTATGTTTCCATCAACTCTTAATTCAGAACCACCTATGTGGAAAGCAACTTCTGGTGAACCTTTACCGTGTGTTCCTATTCTATTTGTAGAAGCGTCTGTTTTAAATAAAGGATTATTAGAACTACCTTTTATATTTAAATCTACATTATTACCACCATCATTGAATGTAATATCGTGTGGAGCACTACCAACATCGTTTAAATCTATGTATGATATACCACCAATATTAAATCGAAGTCTATCTTCTGTAAAATTAAGATAAGTGTTAGAATCGTCTATATGATAGATGAATTGTGAAACATTTACATCACCAATTGTGGTTAGTGAACCACTTGTAGTTAGTGAACCCGTAATCTGTAAGTCATTAGTTGTTGCTTGAACTGAACTCGTAGGTTGAAATATACCACTTGTAATTCCAGTTAATTCACTACCATCACCTTGTAGTAAGCCAAATGAACCAGTAGAAGTATTGCTTCCACTTATATGTCCACTTGCCGTAACATTAGTTACTGCTAAATTACCTACTAGTTGTTTTCCCTTAATATTTGCCATAATTCTCTTGTATTTTTCCTACTTATAAATATCTAATTTCTTAATTTACTATGAATTAAACTTGCCGAACCCAATAACTTCATCATCTGATTCTAATTCATACCCTAAACCACTTGTATCTAATCTTAACTCTAAATTTGTTGATGTCTTTTGGACTATATCCAAAGCATCGTTCTCAATTAACATTCCATTAATAAAGAACATAAAATCTTGTTCTGTTGTTCCGGTTAAACCTGTCGGTGCCGAAGCAGTCACTGCTGTAAAACTTGAAGTTGCTGCACTCGTAAAACTTCCTGTGTGTGTAAAAGACTTTCTAAGATAATCGTTTTTATCCACAATACCCGTATCAGTAAAGTATGTTTTTACTGCGTTTTCACTTACCAATGAAGTTGTTTTTTCATCACCCAAACTCGTGTCATTTGATATTTCATTGATATTGTATCCATTTAACTTAAATGAACCTGATGTTATTAAACTTCCAGTAACATTATGAACATCAGAAATATCATCACCAAATTTGGTTGAACCACTTTCAAAAATTGTAAATGATTGAGTAACACTCGCTTCTATTTTTTCAGCACTTACTTGTCCACTTGCATTCATAGATGAAACAAAAATATTATCCATTACCTCTACACTACCTGTATGAGAAACCACTCCAGTTGAACTACTAATAAATCCATCACCCAGAGTTAAGTTACCAGAAGTAACATTTCCAGAACTTATTACATTATTAAATGTAACATCAGAGTCTGTTTCAACTGCTTGTCCAATGGATAGACTAACATTCTGTGCGTTGTTAGCTGAAAATTCCTTTACTTCAAAAGATATTCCATTTGCACTTCCGGAAACTCCTGTTCCAGTTTCTATTTTTAATGGATTTTTAAATATTAGTTTAGGCATTATCTACTCCTATGAATTAAATTTACCAATACTTAAAATCTCGTCATTACTTTCTAAAATATACCCCATACTTCCTGTATCAACGTGTAATTCTAATGAACTTCCTTTTTGCTGAATTCCTAAAGCGTCGTGTTCCATATATTGTCCATTAATAAAAAATACAAAATCATTTTCAGTTGTTGATGTATATCCTACCGGTGCGGAAGCAGTTAACGCTGTAAAACTCGCTGTTGTTGCATTTGTTATACTTGCTGATGTTTTAAAAAAGTTCTTTCTTAAATATGATGAAACGGTAGCTGTATTTGCGTCAATATAAGATTTAATTGCGTTTTCTGTTACTAATGTTGTTGAACTTCCGTCTGTAAATGCACTATCATTTGATATTTCATTGATATTGTATTCATTTAACTTAAATGAACCCGATGTGTTTAAACTACCTGTAAAATTGTGTGTATCATCAATAGTATTACCAAATTGTGTTGAACCACTTGAAAAAACTATTGAAGCGGAAGTAAATGTTGTATGAAATTCTTGTGCGGTTAGTGTTCCGGTAACCGTAGCATCACCCAATATAGTTAAATCTCCGGTGGTTGCAAAAGAACCGGTAATATCTACACTACCACTAATACCCGTTGAAGTATATTTTGTTGTTGATGTTCCTATTTGTAAAGTTCCAGTTGAAGTGATACCACCAAATTGAACATCTGCCGTAGTTGCAACATCTTGTCCGATTGACATTAATTGTGTTACTGTACTTGAACCATCAAATCCAAGTCCACTATTAGATAATGTAACACCTGTTCCAGCTGTAAATATTAATGGATTCTCAACCGATATTCCAAATACATCTTTAGTAGCTCCCAGAGTTCCTCCACCCGATAATGAAACATCTCCCGTTTCGTCCACCAATGTAGTATCTACATCTTCTCTGATTATAAGTTTTTTATTTGTTAAGAATTTTTGAGTAGTTGTTTGACTATTAAAAGTTTCTGGTAAAATATATCCATATAAATTAACACTAAATGTTGTTTTGATTAGTCGTTCACCATCAACTTCACTTGAGTCTGAAAAACTTTCCAGACGAGTTCTAAATCTCATTTTACCTGGCTCACCCCAATATGCTCCGTCCGAATAATTGATTTTTTCTACAATACGATTCATTTGGTCAATGTAAGAAGTCCATATTATAAATTCATAAGAAAGAGTTACATAATCTGGCATTGCTACATTATAATATTCTCTACCTGGTGTTAATCCTTTTTGAACACTAAACTTATCATATCTATTTTGGTGAGAATATTTTTTTTCAAATGAATAAAAGTTTCTTGGTTTGTTTGCGTCAAGTTTATCAATAGGTATGTTATCATTTCTTTCCATACCAGTTCGTTTAAATACAATTAATGGTGTAATTATTTGTCTTTTCTTGTCTCTTAAAAATCCTTGTTTAGAAATCGTGGTCCATCTTTCTGGTGATGCGTAAATACAAGGAACCTTTACCGTTTCTTTATTGACTTCAACTTCTGGTTTAATCACTTCATTGAAGTAATACATAATAGCAGAATCCATATCCATAATACCGACTGATATATTTTTTACATCATCTGTTGCTCCCGGTGAATTACGACTTATTTGTTGTCCACGATTAAAAATCTTTCTTTGACTTCTTGGTATTGGTTTATTTCTTGCCATTATGAACCTCTATATTCCTCTAAGTTTGTGGTTGGCATTCTTGTTAAATGTGCTGAAACTACAATTGAATGACTATTGTCTGGATTACCACCTATCAATTGATTTTCATTATAAGTATTGACTTCAAAATAGCCATCATTCCATTTTAGGATATCACCTATGTCTGGTTTTAAATTTACTTCCACTAAGTATGCTCTTTGAAATGAAAATGAAACATTTTGTTTGTTATCTGGTCCAAAGTCTGTATATTGGAAATCAAAATCTTCGGCATCAACAATACAAGGTAATTTTACACCTTGTTTATAAACTTTACCCTCTGATGCTTCTCCATACATATTGGTGTCGGTTTCATAAACTGATGTTCTGTAAAGAATTACATACTGGTCAATTATCCCACAATCATCAATGTTTGGTTCACCTAAAAGTTCTCTGTTGAACTTTTCTATGGTTGCTAAATCTTTTGCTCCATAATATCGCTGTGCCATTTAGTTATCCTATGTAAAGTGGATATGGAACTTTCTTTAAAGTTTCCTGTTGTGATTCGGATTCTTCCTTTTGAGCTTCCATAAGTGCTTTACGACTTGTTTGTTCTAAGTTTTCTCTCAATTGTTCTATTAATTGTTCTTTTTCTGCAGTTGCTTCAGCTCTCAATGTATCTCCATCCAATGAAACATCTGCATTTGGAATTGGAATAGTTCCGTATTTAGAACGAATGATTCCTAATAACTCTTTTGATAACGCCAATCCATATTTTCTTATCCATTGTTTTCCTACATCATTAATGTTTGAATAAGTCATAAAGTCATATTTTACATTTGAATAATCTGATACGACATCTGATGAACCACTATAACGAGTTCTTAGTGGGTTGTCTCTATCAGATGTTTTGATATATTCTATCCACAACGAACCTGATTCACTTGGAACTGGAAATACTCTTAGTTGATTATTACGAATTTCAAATGAATAAGCAGATTTTCTAATCTGGTCATTAAATTCAATGGCCTGTATTCTTAATAAATCTGCATAGATTGGTTGTAATACGAAAGTAATTGCTGGTGATTGATTTCCAAAACCAAATCCGTCCAACATATTGTATGTTCCGAATCCTGTTGATGCGTATGGGTCAAAGTATCTTGTAACCGCTGGTCTTGCTTCATAGTGAACTCTTTTAACTTCAATTGAAGCTCCAGATTCACTTGCTTCACCTACTAAATTATTTAAGTCATAAATTTGACTTCCAGAATTAACTGAAATCGCTGTTCTTTTTATATCAGTTGTTCCACCTACTAATGCCTCTGAACCATAGTCTTCTGCTATGAATATATTTTCAGATAAAGTAGGTTTTACTCGTTTATGAGTAAAGTTTGAACCGGTGGCTTGTCCTTTTAAATGTAATAAGTTATCACGAATGTTAAATTGATTGACTTGTGCACTATATTCTGATACACTTTCTTCCATACAAGCATAAAACTGAGTATCTTGTAGTTCTATATCTACGATTGGATATCCAAGTCTTTTTGCACACCAAGTTGCGAACTTAGGTGCGTCTGCTTGAAAGGTGGTGTCACTATCATATAACCCAAAAGGTGTCGTTCCGTCTACTGCGGAACCACTTCCTGGCCATATTGCTTCTTGAGCCATTAAAATCTCCTATTAATAGTCTATTTGTATATACATTAATAAATATCAATAATTAAACTTTTGTATAAAAAAACCCCCTATAAAAATAGGGGGTCTTTTCACTTCTATAATACTTAGTCCTAAAACTAATTATTATGCTTGGTCTACCCAAGTTCCACGAATGTCATCAATTAACCATCCGTCTGCACTTAGACCAACTAATTTAACATAGTCGTATTGACTTTGTGTTGCTTTTGCAAGTATGATGTCTTTATCATTTGTTCCTGCACCACCTGCGATATCTACTAAGAACTTATCACTTGAATTAGGTGATATTGTTAATAGTGAACCACCGTCTGTTGATGTGTTTACGATAATGAAAGAAGCACCAACCACAACTGCTGGTAATGTTAATGTTTTAGCGTCTGCTGAAATAGTAACGAATTTACCAACTTGAACTGAGTGAGTGTTTACTGCTAAAGTTGTATCTGCTGAAAGGTTTATTGCCTCACCGCCTGATTGTCCTTCTGCATATAGACCTACTGAATCCACTAAATTATCCATATAATTTGCGTGTGATTGTCTCAATACACTTTTTAAAGTTGAATTTGATTTGTTTGCCATTATTTTTCTCCGTTTATTTGGGGATTTCCCTGTCCCAAATATATTAATTGTTAGATTACAAAACCCCAAATACATTTGGTTTAGCCAAATACTCACGTCATCCGTCGCCAGAGTTGGAAGTTTTTGGGGGTGGAAATTAATCTTCGTATATAAATAGGTAATTCTTAGATAAAAAACAAAAAACCCCTAACTTAATAGGGGTTTTTCGTATGCTTATTCAGCTTTTAGTATGTGTTGAAATACTAACTATTATACATAGTTAACATCTGCAACTACGACTTTACCATAGAATTCTGGTCTAACCATCTTCTTAGCGTATCTTGTCATCACACCTTTTCTTGGAGTGAAGTTTTTAGGGTCGTATACTAATGGTGTCATAATCATTGGAACATATGGAGCGTATACCGCACCTGTTTCAAGGAAGTTAGAACCTCTAAATCCTACAAGGATTTGGTTTTCTAACATATAAGGGTTTTTGTAAACAGTGTATCTGTTGTTAATTGCCCCTACTTTTTGAACACCCATAGCGAATTGATTTGTGTTAGCGTCGCCATCAGCACCTGTTGCATATCCTGGAATTGATTCAAGGATTGTTGCAGTTTCTGGTGATACAACTATAAAGTTTGCTCCACCTCTTAGTGTTTTCTGATGAATTGCATTACTTACTGATTGGATTTTGTTTCCAAGTGTTTGGAACCATTCACCTTTAGTGTAAGCGTTTGAAGCACCTGATGATTCTACAAATGTAGTATTTGCTGAGTCATACTCGTATCCAACTCTTGCTGACCAATGTTCTGTTTTAGCTGAAGCGTTAGCCATCAACATATCAAGAATTTCTAAGTCAATTTCCATTGAAATATATTCTGATAATAATGATGTTAATTCTGCTTCTGCGTCAACTGAATGGTAAGCGTTTAAGTCTTGAGCAAGTTCTGGTGTCCAGACTGCTTTTAACTTACGAGTTTTAGCGATGATTGGAATGCTTTTCAGAGCGATATCTAATTCTGGAATGTCGATATCTGTTTCTGGGTTAGCATCAACTTGTGTTGATGTTGCTTCAAAATCAGTTCTGCTGTAATTTGTTGCTGGCTGTTTGTGGTATTTTACTTTTAAATTACCTGGTTTAGCCGCTACATCTTTCTTTACAATGAAAGTAATTTGTGAATTCGTAGCATCGTATTTAGTGTATGCTGGGAAGAATTCGTCAAAACCAGAACCTGAGATTGAGAATGCTCTCACTCCGTCTGTATCTGGGTTTGTGTATGCCAATGTAGATGTAGTAATTTTACATAGACCATCGTCTGCTGCGTTACCTAATGCAACTGAAGCTGAAAGGTCTGGTTCGTAGTCAACATCTGACCAAGTTACTGAACCTGATGTGTATTCATCAGCATCAACAGTTGATGCGTGAATGTCCAAGTCTTCAGTAATTGCGTCATTAATTGAATATCCGAACTTACCAGCGCCGTATAAACCGCCGCTTGCGTCTACATTTGAACCTGATGTATTACCATATACATCGGCTCCGTCAGTATGGTTACCTGTTTGGGTTGTTCCATATTTGAAGTCAAGATAGAAAATAAGACCAGAAGGTAGATTCATTGGTTGAACTGACACAAAGTCTTGTGCTGCTAGTTCACCAAAGATTCTTCTTACTAATGGTAAGGCTACACCTGACCATTCTTCTGCGTTTTGTCCACCAGTAACTGATGCCTCTTGGATTAACTGACCTGCTTGGTTTTCAAGCAATACTGCCATTCCGTGAGTTTTAGTTTCGTCTTCTAATCCTTCTAAAAGACCTGTTGGTTCCCATTTCTCAACTAACTGACGAGTTTGTTCTAATAATTGTCTTTGTGGATTATGTCCGTCCATCAAAGTTTCAATTGAATTTAATTTACTCATTTTAGTCTACTCCTTAAAGTATGTTTGCTAATTTCTTGAATCTTGCTTTTAATTCTGCTCCCTCACTCAATACCTCTTCATTAGCAGGTTTTGTTGAAGCAACTGGTTTTGAACTTGAACCTTTAACAACTGACTCACTTATTCTTGAAGGTTTTTTAAATGATTCTGCTAATGTAGCGTAAACCAATTTAACTTCTCTTAAGTTTGTAGTTCTGTCAAAGTTTTCTACAACTTTGAGTTTCTGGTCGTTATTCAATCCAAATGCTCTAAACAATTTGTTTGAGAACAATAATTTAGCGTTCAATAGATTAACTTCGTTTAATTTTGCTCGCATGAATTTTACAACATCACGAGTTTCTTTGATTTCTTTTTTAAGTTCATCCACTTTGTCTGCTTCATCTTCAGCGTCTTCTTCTTCAGATAGTGCTTTCAGAACTTCGTCAAGGTCTAAGTCTTCTTCAACTTCGTCCTCGTCTTTTTCTTCTTTCACTACTTGGTGGTCATCAAGTTCATTACCTGCTGGCTCGTCTTTACCTTCGCCTTCTGGTCCTTGTGCACCTGTTGCTGATGAATCATTTGCTTTTGGATTTACTTTGTTGTCAGATTTTCCGATATCAGATGATACATCGTTTTCGTCAACTTTTTCTTCTTCATCTTTATCAGATTTTTCAGATTCGTCAACTCCATCTTCTTCTTCTTCGTCGTTTAAGTCTGCTTCCAATTCAGCAAGAACTGATTCAAGGTCAAGGTCGTCTTCTTCTTCCTCTTTCATATCATCAATTTCTGCTTCTGATTCTTCGTCTTCGATTTCTTCACCTTCTTCTGGTGCTTCTTCGTCTTCAACTTCCATTTCGTCAGCGTCCATTTTCATTTCTTCTGCTCCCATTTCTGAATCATCTCTTTCCTCAGCGTCTATTTTGTCGTCACCTTCTTCTGGTGCAACTTCATCTTCACCTTCTTCTGGTGCGAATTCGTCTTCTTCTTCTGAAAATCTTTCTTCTGAATCTTCTTTTTCAGCGTCTTCCATTTCAGTAGCTATCTTTTTAGACAACATAGATTGCAAACGTGGTGTGAATGCTTCTTCAAGTGCTATTTTTGCGTTTTCTAATGCAGTTTCTCTAACCGCTTTAGCGTCAGCAATAGCTTCTCTTAGTAAATCATCCATTTTTATTTCTCCGTTTTGGATTCAATATAGTTATTGAGAACTATAATATAGTTTTATTGATTTACACTATATGATGTATGAATAATACGATAGTGTATTTAGTTTCGTATATATAAATATAACGAAACCAAAAAATATCACACAAAGTGTGTATTTATTTTAATCTTCTTGATTTTTTAATTTTTCGTATTTGGTTCGTAGTTTAGCTTTGTTTTTCTGTTCTCTTTTCAATGCCGATGGCTTTTTGTAAAATGAACGTTCTCTTAATTCAAACATCATACCTGAGTCTTTTACTTTGCGTTTGAATATTTTTAGTGCTTGTTCTACG